>LGVF01383090.1_pt1 | contig 11492 bp, 8 predicted proteins | sample 469901 | NCBI WGS metagenome assembly LGVF01 (sample SAMN03893561, study PRJNA290197) | marine sediment metagenome | material: sediment; isolation source: combined push core samples #3730, #5133, and #5579 collected at Hydrate Ridge | place: Pacific Ocean: Hydrate Ridge | reverse complement strand
TCGAACATGTTATCGACACCAAGATAAAGATCGATGGCGCCGTTGGCAGCCGACTTGTTGAGTTTGAAATCGACAACAACATAATCCGACAGTTTTGCCTGCTCCATGGGAGTGGTGCGACTGTAGTAGTAGTTGTCGGTAACATACAGAGCAGAACCGTAAGCGGTCATGCCCCAGGGAAGATTATAGGTCGACTCGAGGGTGATCTTGTGTTCGGGCCGATTCTGCAACTCGTCACGGTCGGCATCATCGCTTTTGTCTTCACTTTTCAAGTAAGAGTAGCTGGCTCTGAGGAACAGACGGTCGAAATAGCGATTTTCTGCCGCGACTTCCACACCGTAGAACTCGTACTCGTCGTAGTTCCGCACCAAAGGATCGGGATCGACCTTTTCGATGAAATCTTCAGTTTCGATATAGAATCCGGTCACCGACAGCAGGGTTTTGGCCGGGATCTGCTGCTCCACGCCAGCCTCGTAACTGCGGGTAATCTCGGCCTCCAGTTCAGGATTGCCATCTTCGGGATCGTAAAGGTTTTTCAGGGTGGGGAAGCGCACCTTGCGGGTGTGGGAGGTCTTGAGGCGGGTCCCTTCACGCAGATTGTAGGTCAGGCCGATCAGGTAAGAATAATCATCCTCGTCCTTGCCGTCGCGATCCTGCCAGTGGGCGCCAGCACCGAGGACCACACCGAGCTTGTCCACGGGGGAAACTACATACTCCATGCTTGCCGAATAGAGTTGGAAGTCTTCTTTTTCGTCCACCAGGGTCGTCTTGCTTTTGCCGACTTCATACCCATCAACTTCCCACTGATTATCCTCGAACATACCTCCTACAGTCACAGCTCCGAAACGTTCTAAATCGTAACGCAGTTGCAGATTGGCCCCAGAAATTTCAGTCTCTGAATCATAGCTATAGGATTTGCTTTTGGTCTGGCTGGAATAAGTGTCATCATCATAGCCATTCTCTTCCAGGTCGAGACTATTGTAATAGACCCAGCCCTTGACGCTCAACGGTCCGGCGAAATCGTGGCTGGCAGCCACCTGTACGTTGAATTCGTCGGCATCATCTTCTCTTTCATATTTTACCGATTTTGCGAAATCGTCTTCTTTGTTGTCGTAGACGACCGGCGGCTTGCCCCGCTCGCCATTGATGGCGCTGAAGGTTACACCCAACAGGGTCGCATCGGTGGGCTGGTAACCCACATTGAAGAACAAGGTTTGGCGCTCGCGGTCGCTGTTTTCCCGGTCGTCACCATCTTCATACTTTTCCTCACTGAAATGGTTTGACATCCGGAAGGCATCACGATCGTAGATGCTGCCGCTGACGAAGAAATCGTACTTTTCCGTCCCGTAACCGGCAGTGGCCCGCAGCAGGCTGGCATCAACTTCGCCGAGTTCGACCCCCGCAGAACCGTTGAAGCCTTGGCCGCCCTTCTTTGTGATGATATTGATAACCCCGGCATTGCCGCCCGAACCGTACAGTTCAGAGCCGCCACCGGTGGTGACGCTAACCTCGGCAATATTCTCCACCGAAATTAATGACGGATCAAACTGACCATCGTAAGTGCTGTTGAAAGGGGTACCGTTAAGCAACAGCTTGATGTGACGAGTACGCAGACCGCGAATATCGATACGCGGAGTACCGTCACCACCTACACGGACCGACACGCCCGGCAGCAGGTTGATAGCCTCATCAAGGGTACGTGCGCCACGTTTTTCGATTTCTTCGGCGGTCACCTTGTGGGTAGTGCCGATGGCCTCAACACCAGACTCCTGGCCTGAGACAACAACCTCACCGAGACGATAAACGCCGTCATCGGCAGCCGACGCTAGACCGACAGTTCCACCCAGCATGGCCAATGCAGCCAAAACCGCAATAAATCTGTGTTTCATAAATCCTCCTCATCATCTTTCAAAATAAATTTCAAATTCTGCAGCGTACATCCGGATCAAAACTATCGCCGCTATAATCGCGAGACCATAACGACACCCCGCAACCGTTGTCAAGCAGTCAACATAGCGCTACGCAAACTACTGAAACCAGAACCGCACCCACTTAAAACACTTCTAACTTGCACCCTGCAATACATCGTTATATCGTCACGCAAATAACGTCCTGAGGTTAATTTTTGACTCCAAAAGCTGCATATTTAGACCCAATGACGCTACAAGCACCTAAAAAGAATGCAAGGAGAGACTCGATGAAACCAGCGATATACAATCCTGCCCGCGGCCTTGTCGTGGCTTTACTTGGCTGCCTACTGATGGCTCAAACAGCCCTGGCAGCATCACCAAACAAACCAGAGGCCGAACCGGCAAGCAATCAAAATACTACAGTACGAGCCTGTGTCATTGGCGGCATGACCATGACTGGCCTGTGGGATGTTATCGTGCAACGTTTCGAAGCTAAGACCGATTATCAGATTGAATTGATTGCCACCGGCCCGCGGTCAACGATTTCGGGACCCTTTCGCAGTGGCGATGCCGACTTCTTGGTTATGCATGCCGGCGACATTACCACTGACCTGGTGGCCGACGGCCACGGCATCAACATGCGCCCCTGCGCTCGCAATGACCTTGTTATTTACGGTCCGGCCAGCGACCCGGCCGGCATCCGCGGCATGAAGGACGGAGCAGAGGCGTTGAAGCGCATCGCTACCACCCAGAGCACCTTCATGGATGTCAACAGCAACGGCCCCCGGGAGGTCGGTCATACTCTGTGGAAACGGGCCAAAATCCGTCCGAGCGGTGCCTGGTTTGTTCAGGACGAAGCACCTTATTCCGGTGATGTTCCGCTTTTCGGCGCTAACAAAGAAGCCTATTTCATCTTTGGCCGCATGCCCTCTGTGTTTGAAAAACATCCCTTTGGCAAGGCACAGATCTTGGTCGATCAGGACCCCACCATGCGCCGCCCCTACATTCTCATGGAGGCCAATCCGGCTCGCCACCCCCAAGCAAATCATGCTGGAGCCAAGGCTTTGGCCGACTTCATCATGTCGCCCGAAATTCAGAATTTCATGGCCCACTTCGGCAAAGATCAAACCGGTGGATTTCCCTTCTTCTATCCGGTCTGGCCCATCGGTCCAGTCATACACCCTTAACTTTTACATAATCATCCCGGCGGGAAGTCCTCACGGCTTCCCGCCAACCCCTTTCAGCACCGCTCTCCCCACGACATTTCCCCTTTGATTTTCCCTACCTGAGTTGCTATCTTGTTAGTCCTGCATGCCGATGGCCCACCGGCCTCGGCCATCCCCCCAGCGTTTGATACCTAAGGAGCATACATGCGCCGCTTCGTCCTCTGTTTGGCGAGCAATGCCGGGCTCGGCTACAGCCCCATTGCCTCTGGCACCGTCGGCACCCTGGCCGGGATACCGGCTTTTTACCTACTGGCGACCCTGCCGGCGCCCCTCTACATCCTCACCTGGTGCGCCCTGCTCTGCCTCTCCTTCTGGGTGGCCGGAGCGGCCGGCCACATCTATGGTGAGGCTGATGATGGCCGCATTGTCATCGACGAGTTGGTCGGTTACCTGGTTACGGTGGCCCTGCTGCCCTTTTCCTGGACCAATGCCCTGCTCGGCTTCGTGCTATTCCGCATCTTCGACATCGTTAAACCACCACCGGCCTCCTGGTTCGACCGGCGACTGAAAAACGGTTTTGGTGTCGTGCTGGACGATGTGGTTGCCGGCCTCTACGGTGCTCTGGCCCTGCGCCTCGGCCTGTTACTTTGGACATTTTTTCTGGAGGGCCGAGCATGAGTCTCAACATTGCGGTACTTGCCACCGGCGATGAGCTGATCAACGGCGAAATGGCCGACACTAACACCTCGCGTATCGCCAACATCCTCGGCACACAGGGCTATATCATACGGGAATCCCGAGTGGTGGGCGATGTGGAGGAGGAAATCGAAGGTGCCCTATGCGATCTGGCCAGCAAGCGGGAAGTGGTCATCGTTACCGGCGGTCTCGGACCCACCGAAGATGACCTGACCGCGCGGATAGCTGCTCGAGCCTTCGGCCGGCGCCTGGTTCTTAATGATGAAGCTCTGGCGCAGATCCGAGCCTTTTTTGTCGAACGCAATATGGAGATGAATCCGCGCAATGAAAAACAGGCCCTGTTGCCCCTAAAGTCGACCATCCTCGGCAACCGCCTCGGCACCGCTCCTGGTTTCACCCTGCACCAACAAGACTGCGATCTGTTCTTTCTGCCCGGGGTACCCAAGGAAATGGTCGACATGCTTGAACAACAGGTGCTTCCGCGCATGCAACAACGTAGCGGCGGGACTAGTCCTCTACAGGAACGCATACTTAAAGTGTTCGGTCTTTCGGAGCCAAGGGTTGAAGAATTATTTGACACTCAGGCCCTGCCCAGTGGAATCGCCTTGGCCTTTGGCGTCGATTTCCCATTCGTCCATGTTAAACTCCGGGCCAGTGGCGAGTCGGCAGAACCGCTGCTCGACCGAGCCGAGCTCCAAGCTCGCCAACTGCTGGAACCCTATGTCTTTGCCAACGGCCAGGAGACCCTGGCCGGCAATGTCGGCCGTATGCTTACCGATGCGGGATTGACCATTGCTCTGGCCGAATCGTGTACCGGCGGGGAAGTCGCCCGCATGCTTACCGAACTGCCCGGCGCCTCGGCCTTTTTCGAACGGGGTGCGGTGACCTATTCCAATACCGCCAAGCACGACTGGCTGCAGGTACCGACCGAGATTCTGCAAAATCCCGGTGCAGTCAGCGAGACCTGCGCCCTGGCCATGGCGCAAGGCATCCGCTCCGCCGCCGGCAGCGACTTGGGCCTGGCCATCACCGGCATCGCCGGCCCCGATGGCGGCACCCCGCAAAAACCGGTAGGCACGGTATTCCTCGCTCTCTGTGATGGTCAATCGGAGCAGGTCAAGGGCTACCGTTTCAGCGGCGAGCGGGAAAAAATTCGTCGTATGGCCAGCTGCATGGCCCTGGAATGGGTGCGCCGCTACCTGAACACCCGGCTGTGAACAGCAGGTCGAGAAAATGCCGCCCATGACCAAGATACGCGCCTTTATCGCCCTGCCCCTGCCGGAAGCCACCCTGCGGATCATCGCCAAGCTGCAACAGGAACTGGCAACAGCCCTGCCGGGGATACGCTGGGTGAAGCCGGGAACGATCCATTTGACCCTGGCCTTCCTCGGCGATATTGCAGAAGATTCCCTTGAAAAGCTCGGCACTTCTATGCTATCGATAGGTGGCTTACAGCCTCCTGTCACAGCGACATTTTCCGGGGTCGGTGCCTTTCCTTCCCGCAGCAGACCACGGGTGGTCTGGCTGGGTCTTAACGGCGGCAACACCTTGAGTCAGCTACATGGAGCCCTGAAGACGGAGCTGGATATCCTGCAGCTACCGATTGACGACCGGCCCTTTGTGCCCCACCTGACCCTTGGTCGCCACCGAAAGCCCGTTCCCGGGGCTGGACGAATACTCGATTCCTTTAGTGACCGGGACTGCGGTAGTGCACAGCTCGATCAACTGGTTCTCTATGAAAGCCGACTCGGCCCCCGAGGTGCGCTGCACCTGCCGAGGCACACGGTGACCCTGAGCGGACCTCAGCCCTAAAACGACCTTTAACCACCAAAGGATTTCAACTATATGAGCGACAACAACCGCGATCGCGCCATCGACTTGGCCATGAGCCAAATTGAAAAACAATTCGGTAAGGGCAGTATCATGCGCCTCGGAGAAGACTGCGCCATGCCCGACATCGAGGTCATCCCCACCGGGGCCCTGAGCATCGATCTGGCCCTTGGGGTCGGCGGTATCCCCCGCGGCCGCATTACCGAAATCTATGGTCCTGAATCCTCGGGCAAGACGACCCTGGCCCTGCATATTGTCGCTGAAGCGCAGAAAAAAGGCGGCATCGCTGCCTTTGTGGATGCCGAGCACGCCTTGGACATCAGCTACGCCCGTAAACTGGGCGTCAAGACCGACGACCTGCTGGTCTCCCAGCCCGACACCGGCGAACAGGCCTTGGAAATCACCGAGGTACTGGTGCGCAGCGGCGCTATTGACGTGCTGGTAGTCGACTCCGTAGCTGCCCTGGTGCCACGGGCCGAAATCGAAGGAGAGATGGGTGACTCTCATATGGGCTTGCAGGCACGACTCATGTCCCAGGCTCTGCGGAAACTCACCGGCACCATCAGCAAATCGAATTGCAGTCTGATCTTTATCAATCAGATCCGCATGAAGATCGGCGTCATGTTCGGCAACCCGGAAACCACCACCGGCGGCAACGCCCTCAAGTTTTACTCGTCGATACGCATGGATATTAGACGCATCGCGGCCCTGAAACAGGGGCAGGATGTGATCGGCAACCGTACCCGGGTCAAAGTGGTCAAGAACAAGGTCGCGCCTCCCTTTAAGGAGGCCGAATTCGACATCATGTACGGCGAGGGCATCTCCCGCGAGGGGGATCTGGTCGATCTCGGCGCAGCCCACGACATCATCGACAAGAGCGGCGCCTGGTATTCCTTTGAAGGCGAGCGCATCGGTCAGGGTCGGGAAAACGCTAAGCAGTTTCTGCGCGAGCACCCCGACATGGGCCTGACCATCGAACGTAAACTCTTTGAGCACTTCGGCCTGGTAACGCCGGCCGCCGTTGCAGCGGATGGGGACCATGGAACTGAATGAAATCCTCACAGTAGCTCTTAAAGCCAAGGCTTCGGATATTCACATCAAGCCGGGGCTACCACCCATTTACCGTATCGATGGTGCCCTGCGGCCGCTGCCCAAAGCCAATCGGATCAGCGCCGACGAAACCCGGCAGATGGCTTTTGCCATCATGAACGAGAAGCGCCGGCGTCTCTTTGAAGAGACCCACGAAATCGATATGGCCTACGGTGTTCCCGGTCTAGGTCGATTCCGTGCCAATGTCTTCAGCCAGCGCGGCAGCATCACCATGGTGTTTCGCGTCATCCCCTTTATAATCCCCAAACTAGACGACTTGGTCCTGCCGCCGGTGATCAAGAAGATCGCCATGGAACACCGCGGACTGGTATTGGTTACCGGTGCCACAGGTTCCGGTAAATCAACCACCCTTGCGGCTATGATCGACCACATCAACAGCGAGCGCACCGTACACATCATTACTGTGGAGGATCCGATCGAATTCCTTCACAAGGACCGCAAGTCGATCATCAATCAACGGGAAATCGGTAGTGATACTGAAAGTTTTCCCATCGCCCTTAAATATGCCCTGCGCCAAGACCCGGACGTAATCCTGGTCGGCGAGATGCGCGATCAAGAGACGGTGGAGACGGCACTGCACGCTGCCGAGACTGGCCACCTGGTGCTGGCCACTCTGCATACCGTCGACGCACCGGAGTCGATCAACCGTATCATTTCGGTGTTTCCGCCCCATCAGCACCGCCAGATTCGCGCCCAGTTATCCGGCATCCTCAAGGCAGTCGTCTCCCAGCGACTAGTGCCACGGGCCGACGGCAAGGGCCGGGTTCCAGCCGTGGAGGTCATGGTTTCCACTGCCCGTACGCGTGACCTCATTGACGACCGGGAAAAGACCAAACTTCTGCGAGACACTATTCAGCAGGGTTACGTTTCTTACGGCATGCAGACCTTCGACCAGTCGCTGATGACACTTTACAAGCAAAAGCTTATCAGCTTTGAAGAAGCCCTACGCCAGAGCTCTAACCCCGACGACTTCAAGCTCAAGGCCTCCGGCATCTCCTCTACCTCCGATTTAAGTTGGGATGCTTTCGAGCAGTCCCACGAACCAACCCAAGAGGACGAGGCGGATTTGTCGCCCGAGGTTAATGACCAGGAATGAGGCCTTCAACGCCGCACTGCGGTTATTGAAGACCCGCGAACGGAGTGAAAAAGAGCTAGCGTCAAGGCTGCATCGCAAAGGCTTTGAGGCGGAGGTCATCGATGCCACGGTGGACCGCTGCCGGGAATACGGCTATGTCGACGATGCTCGCTTTGCCCGTTGCAAAGCCCGCCATTTGCTTACCAGTGGCCGGGCTGTCGGTGGGCGATTGCGACGAGAGTTGCAACTTGCAGGCGTAGGCGAAGAACTTGCCGAGCAAGCCCTGGCAGAACTGAAAGACGATTTCAGCGAAGAAACGCTGCTCACCGAATTACTCGAACGACGCTTTGCTTCCTTTGACTATGGCCAAGCAGACGATCGGGAAAAACGCCGGGTCGTCAATTATTTTTTACGCCGGGGCTTTGCCTTGGCGACCGTACTGGATCAACTGAAAAAACTATGAGATGGCTAAATAAAAATTTCGATCTACAAGGCGTAGTGGCTTTTCAGGGATGAAGGCATACACCGTATGTTGAAGTCCCGAAAACACACTGCAATGCCGTAGGTCGGGTCTTTTTGCGATGCCATCAAGAAAGGTAACAGAGACAGCTCATGCTCACAGCCAATGAAATCCGCAGTCGCTTTTTGCGCTATTTCGAGGAGCGCAACCACACCCTGGTCGCTTCCTCGCCGCTGATCCCCCACAACGACCCAACCCTGTTGTTCATCAACGCCGGTATGAACCAGTTCAAGGACGTCTTCCTCGGCCGCGAAAAGCGTGACTACGTGCGAGCCTCCTCAGCACAGAAATGCGTGCGGGCCGGTGGCAAGCATAACGATTTGGAGAACGTTGGACGCACCGCCCGCCACCACACCTTTTTCGAAATGCTCGGCAACTTCTCTTTTGGCGACTATTTCAAAGAAGACGCCATTCGCTACGCCTGGGAGTTTCTCACTGAAGAGATGAAACTACCGGTCGGAAAACTGTGGATCACCGTGTTTCAAGATGACGATGAAGCCTTCGCCATCTGGCGTGATCAGATAGGCCTGCCGGAAGAGCGGGTCATTCGCATGGATGAAAAAGACAACTTCTGGTCCATGGGTGACACCGGTCCTTGCGGCCCCTGCTCCGAGATTCACATCGACCAGGGCGAAAATATGACCTGCGGCCCCGACTGCGGAATTGGCAGTTGTGACTGCGACCGTTACCTGGAACTGTGGAACCTCGTCTTCATGCAGTTCGACCGCAGCGCAGACGGCGTGCTAACCCCGCTACCAAAACCATCCATCGACACCGGCATGGGCCTGGAGCGCATCGCTGCCGTGGTTCAAGGCGTACAAAGCAACTACGACTGCGACCTGCTGAGAGGCATCATCGCCTACGTCGAAAAACTGTCCGGCAAAGATTATGGCGCCGACGAGGAACAGGATGTCTCCATGCGGGTCATCGCCGACCACAGCCGCGCCACCGCCTTTCTCATCGCCGACGGCGTGCTACCGAGCAACGAGGGCCGAGGCTACGTGCTACGGCGCATCATGCGCCGGGCCGCCCGACACGCCAAGATGCTCGGTTTCGTGGAACCGGTCCTTTACCAAACCACCGTTTTCGTTCTCGAATCGATGGCCGAGGCCTATCCGGAAATGGCCCAGCGCACCGACTATGTGGCCAAGGTAGTCAAGAACGAAGAGGAACGCTTCATCCAGACCCTCGACAACGGCCTGCGCATCCTGACTGAGGAAGTCACCCGACTGCAACAGCAGAAGCAGACTGTCATTCCCGGCGAAATTGCCTTTCGCCTCTACGACACGTTTGGCTTCCCCATCGATCTAACCGCCGACATCGTTGCCGTCGAGGGCTTCACCATCGATGAAGCCGGTTTCCACAGTGCCATGGAAGAGCAGCGCCGCATGGCCCGCGAGCACTGGAAGGGCTCCGGCGAAGAAGCAGTTTCCGGCATCTATCGGCAACTGGTCGAAGAGGGCCTGCGCAGCGAATTCACCGGCTACGACAACCTCACCGGCAGCGCTGAGATCCTAGCCATTTTGAAGGACGGCCAGCCGGTGACCCACGCAGATCAGGGCAGCGAGGTAGAAATTGTCACCACCGCCACCCCCTTCTACGGCGAATCGGGCGGCCAGACCGGCGATCGGGGCGAACTGACCACTGCCACCGGCAAGATGGCGATCAGCGACACCAAGAAGCCCTTGCCGGAATTGACTGTGCATGTCGGCAAGATCGTTTCCGGAAGCGTCGCCAAGGACGCCGCCGCCGAGTTAAAGGTCGATCAGGCCCAGCGTCAAGCCACCGCCCTCAACCACACCAGTACCCACATTCTGCAAAAAGTGCTGACCGAAATCCTCGGCGAGCATGTCCAACAGGCCGGTTCGCTGGTGACACCCGAGCGACTGCGCTTTGACTTCATTCACTTCTCGGCGCTGACCCCTGAAGAACTTGCTCAGATCGAAGAGCAAGTCAACCTGCGCATCCGCAACAACTTGCAGGTTGCTACCCAGCAGATGTCCACCGATGAGGCGGTAGCCGCCGGCGCCACCGCCCTATTCGGCGAAAAATACGGCGATGCGGTGCGGGTGGTGCGGATTGGCGACTTCAGTATGGAATTGTGCGGTGGCACCCATACCAGTGCCTCAGGGGATATCGGCCTGTTCAAAATCGTACAGGAAGCCGGTATCGCCGCCGGCGTGCGCCGCATCGAGGCGACGACCGGCGCCAAGGCCCTGGAGCTGATCAGCCAACAGGAGCAGACCCTCGACCAATTGGCAGCCCTGGTCAAAACCGACCGCCCACAACTGGAAACCCGACTGCGCAAGCTGCTGGAACGGCAAAAAGAGCTGGAGCGCGAAGTTGAATCCTTACAAGGCAAGCTCAACGCCGACCAGGCGGGCGACCTGCTCAACCAGGCCAGCGACGTGGCCGGCATTCAGCTGGTCTGCGGCCGTGCCGACAACCTTGATGGCAAGGCTCTGCGCGAGCTGGCTGACCAGGTTCGCGACCGTATGGAATCAGGGGTTTTGATTCTTGGCAGCGCCCATGGAGGCAAAGCTGGTTTGCTGGTAGCAGTCACCAAAGATCTGACCAAACGCCTGCAAGCCGGGGCACTGATCAAGCAGTTAGCCGCCATGGTTGGTGGCGGCGGTGGCGGTCGGCCCGATCTGGCTCAAGCCGGCGGCAGTAAGCCAGAGCAGCTCAGTGAAGCCTTGGCTGCCGCACCGGGTCTCATTGCCGAGAGGTTGGAGACGGTTTAAGCAAAGGGGTAACCAGCGAGGTTGCTTGTTGCAATCTGTCCAACCGACATCAAAACCGGCGGGTCGCGTCCCGCCGGCCGAGACCCGCGAAGTTGAAGTTGCAGGTTTCAGCCAATTCTAGGAGAACGCCATGAAGGGAACCATCGTTCGCACTGCCGAGCAGGAAGAATACGCCCATCCGACCCATGATCGCTTCTTTTTACGCGATGTGGTAACCGCGGCCCTTAATCCTGCCCTCTCCGTCCATCGGGGCCGCATTGAAGTCGGCGGCGAGATTCGTCCCCATACCCACGATCAGCAGGCAGAAACCTTCTACATCCTTGGGGGCGAGGCGATCTGCACCATGAACGGCAAAGAAACTGAACTCACTGCCGGCTGCTGCGTTGTGGCCCCAGCGGGAGTTTCCCACAATCTAAAGAATATCGGAGAAGAGCCCGTTGA
>LGVF01662068.1_pt1 | contig 11499 bp, 9 predicted proteins | sample 469901 | NCBI WGS metagenome assembly LGVF01 (sample SAMN03893561, study PRJNA290197) | marine sediment metagenome | material: sediment; isolation source: combined push core samples #3730, #5133, and #5579 collected at Hydrate Ridge | place: Pacific Ocean: Hydrate Ridge | reverse complement strand
TGAGCACAATGATGTCCAGCTCTCATACAAATGTTATCACCATCAAAGAAAGTAATTGCATCATGAGGATGAACTCCTTTAATATTAAAACTGATAATTCCTGTTTCTGCGTTAGGATTGTATATTTCAATTCCTTCTATTTCTTGCATTTTGTTTACAGTATAATCTTTTAAATCTTTTTCATGTTTACTTATTTTATCTAAGCCGATATTTTCTAAATAATCTATTGCAGCACCAAGACCTATTGCTTCAGCTATAGGTGGTGTTCCTGTTTCAAATTTATATGGTGTATCTTTCCAACTAGCATCAAATTTATTAACATTATCATTCATGTCTCCACCAAATTCAATTGGAGGCATTTTTTGTAATAATTCTTTTTTTCCGTATAAGATTCCTATCCCTGTTGGACCTAACATTTTGTGGCCACTAAATGATAAGAAATCACAGTCTATATCTTTTACATCAATTTTATGATGTGGTGCAGCTTGAGCAGCATCAACACTTACAATAGCTCCTACTTCATGACTTAAAGAGATGATTTCTTTGATTGGCGCGATATAACCCATAACGTTAGAAACATAGTTTAAAGCAACAACTTTTGTATTTTTATTTAATACTTTTTTAAAGTTTTCAATTGTTATTCGTCCTTCTTTATTTAAAGGAACATAAACAAGTTTTGCTTTTGTAATATTACTAACATTTTGCCAAGGTAAAACTTGGCTATGATGTTCTAACTCACTAACTATTATTTCATCTTTTTCAGTTAAGTTATTTAGACCATAACTAGAAGCAACTAAATTTAAAGCGCTACTAGCTCCACGTGTAAAAACAATTTCATCAAATTGAGAGTTAATGAATTTGCTTACTTTTTCACGAGCGCTTTCATATTTCTCTGTAGCGATAAAACTAATGTTATAAACTCCGCGATGAACATTTACACTATACTTTTCATAGTATTCATCCATTGCCCTAATAACACTTTTTGGCTTCAAACTTGAAGCAGCTGTGTCTAAATAAGTTAGTGTTTCATCACTTAATACGGGAAAATCTTTTTTTAGATTGAAAAGATCCATTTTATTCACCTACTGTGTTTTATTTTCAACACTTTTAATAAAGTTTTCTTTTAGTGTGTCTGTTGAAAGAACTCGTAATACAGGACTCAAAAATCCGGAAATAATTAATCTTTCTGATTCTCTTATTGTTAATCCACGACTCATTAAATAATATAATTGATCCTCATCAATTTTTCCTATTGCTGCACCATGTGATGCTTCAACATCGTACTCGTCAATAAGTAGTAATGGATTCGCATCTAGTCGAGCATTATGACCAAGAACGATTCCTTTATTTGATTGTCTTGCGATACTTCTTTTCATGTTCTTATTAATTTTTCCAACACCTTCAAAAATTAGGGCACTTTCATCATTTGAAACTCCGTAGTTTTCGATAAACCCTTCTGTGTCAGAGGCATTATGTTCTACTAGTTGTCGAAAACTAGCTTCTTGTGTTTTTGATGTTATTGCGACTGTTTTTGTAGTTGCAGTTGCGTATTTTTCTTGTAAATATATATTTGTTTTACTATCAGTAAGTCCATCATTAATTTCTGCTATATTGTACTTACTACTTCCATAACGAAATACATAGCTGTTTCTTGTAATATTTATTACGCTTTTTTCATTAAGTTTTGATATTCCTGAATAAGTCAAATGAGCGTTTTCTTTTACAATAGTGTTAGAAACAAAATTAATACTCGCATCTGTTTTATTATATAAATATTCAAAGTATTTTAATTCACTATTTTCTTCTAATACGATTCTAGTATTGCTTACTAAATCAATATTCTCTTGAACATAAAAAATGTGTAGAACTTCTTCTAATCTGATATTTCTAGGAATGTGGATTAATAACCCACTATTAACATTATCAATGTTATAGTCATATGCATCATCCTGATATTCGTTACAATACTCAGTATCCAAAAACACATTTATCTGTTCAGGTAACGCGTTTTCATATGAATCAACATATACTTTATTAAAGGTTTCAGATAGTTCTTTCTTAATTATGTGGCCATCTTTTATAATCACATAATTAAGTAAATCATCTGTTAATAATGCCTGGATTTCACTTGGCACCTCTTTGTTATTAAGAGGACTTAATTCAAAACTTCTCATTATAGACCTAGTGCTTCTTTCGTAGCACAAGAACCTAACATAAATCTCTTTTCTTCCTCTTCTTCAATAACTCTTACATCTTCAATTCCAAGTTCTTTTTTTATCCAGTCGTACCCTTCAGTATCAATTCTTTTAATAATTTCTAATCCGCCACTTTTTACAATTTTACCTTTCATCATTACATGAACTTTATCAGCTTTAATATAATCTAATAATCTTTGATAATGAGTGATAAGAAGTAATCCTAAATCATCATTTTTCATTTTTGTAACATTCTCACCAACAATTTTTAAAGCATCAACATCAAGTCCACTATCAATTTCATCTAAAATTGCTATTTTCGGATTCAACATTTTCATTTGTAATATTTCATTACGCTTTTTCTCGCCACCACTAAATCCTTCATTTAAATATCGATGTGGTAAATCTTCATCCATTTTTAAATCAGTTACAGCGTGATCTAACTGTCTAATGAATTTAAATAGACTAACACTTTTTCCGTCTTCTAAACGAGCATTAACTGCTGTTTTAATAAAATCACTATTAGTTACTCCAGGTACTTCTGATGGATTTTGCATCCCTAAAAACAGACCTGCACGACTTCTTTCATCAACTGTCATTTTCAGAACATTTTTACCATCAAGAAGAATTTCTCCTCTTGTTACTTTATATTTTGGATGACCCATAATAACACTGGCTAATGTTGATTTACCAGTTCCATTAGGACCCATAATTGCGTGTGTTTCTCCACCTTTAATTTCTAAATTTATGCCTTTAAGAATTTCTTTTTCTTCTACTTCGGCATATAAATCTTTTATTATTAATGTACTCATAAAATATCACTCCTTAATCCTTTTTTATAATACAACAAAAATCACCATTAATCCACCAATATGATAAATCTTTTCTTACTTTTTTTCATAAAAAAACGGTCTATTTTTTAGACCGTTTTATACATATTGTTTTAATAAATTAGAAATAATTTCATAACCACTATCATTTAGATGAAATCCATCAATTGTATAATCAATATTTAACTGATTTAAATCATTTTTCAAGTGTTTATTTATATCTACAAATTTAATTCGATGTCTTCTTGCGTAATTCTTTAAATAATAATTCAACATATTAATTTCAAAATTATCACGAGTATCAACATACTCACGATTGATAAAGTCTTTGTTAGCTGGATTAACTGGAATCACAGTAACAAAATAGATTTCTGTTTCTTTTGATCTTCTTTTTATCTCTTTGTATATTTCAATAATATTATTGTAAATTTCCTTGACAGGACGACCATCAAATCCGATATCATTTGATCCAATCGAAATAAAAACCTTACTTGGTTTATATTTAATTGCTCTTTTGTAAAGAGTCTCCAGTAATAAAACTGATGTATCACCACTAATTCCATTATTATAAATAGTCCCTTTCGGGAAGTATTTATTAATGTCGAGATTTTCAACAACACAATCTCCAAGTAATACAATTTTACCTTTTTCAAATTCACGATGAGATATTTCATCTATCTTTATTTTGTAATGTTTCTTTATCCCGTTTATATTCATCATAAAGCACCTCTATAAATTTTGTTCATACTGCTGTCTAAATATTCTCTTAATAACAATAAGAGTTACTAGTGCAAATACTGACAGTGTTATACCTAACATAATATATCCTAAGCCGAAAATAATTCCGATAATCGCGCTTATCCATAGTGTTGAAGCCGTCGTTAGCCCTGTTATATATCCGTTAGTTTTAATTATAGCTCCAGTTCCCAAAAACCCTACACCAGCGATAACTTGAGCAATAATACGTTGTCTTTCAAATACAGTTGCTGCTGCAATGGCTGGATTAGCACCAGCATTATCAATAACTAATTGAATACTATCCAAATACATGTACTCTTGTACTATCGCAAGAGCTGCTGCACCTAAAGCAACTATTAAATGGGTTGTCATTCCAGCAATTTTATGTTTCTTCTGTCTTTCATACCCAATCAATCCTACAAATAATAAAGTTAATCCTAAACTTTGTAAGATATATATAAAATCAATTGTTTTATCCAATTTAGTCACCTTCTTTCTTTTTGAACATTTAATTATAAACGCTTACATTGAAAAAATCAATAGTTATAAGAAATTACTTTTAAGAATTAAATGCTTTATTTCTTTATAAAATATAAGAAAAGTGGGCTCATAAAGAGTCCACTTTTAGTTATTATTCGTCTAAACTGTAATCCATTGCTTCATAACGTTTATACATATTGTAACGACGTTGAGCTTCTTTTAAGTTACGATTTAGTAAGTCTTCTGCGTTTTCTGGGTTAATGTCAAATAATTGAGCATAACGTGCTTCGTTCATTAAGAACTCTCTATAACGTTCCCATTTTGGTGTTTTTGAATCAATTTTGAATGGATTTTTACCTAATACTTCTAATCTTGGATCAAATCTGAATGTTGGGAAATATCCACATTCAGTTGCAAGTTTAGATTGGGCACTAGAATTTGTTAATCCACCTTTGATACTATGTGCAATACATGGTGAGTAAGCTAAGATTAATGATGGTCCTTTATATTCTTCTGCTTCTTTAAATGCTTTCAATACTTGAGCTTGAGAAGCACCATGAGATACTTGGGCAACATAAACGTGTCCATAACTCATTGCTATAGCAGCTAAATCTTTTTTCTTACCATCTTTACCTGAAGCTGTAAATTTAGCGATTGAACCAGTTTGTGAAGCTTTACTTGATTGTCCACCTGTGTTTGAATAAACTTCTGTATCTACTACTAAGATATTGATATCTTCACTATTAGCGATTACATGGTCTAATCCACCATATCCAATGTCGTAAGCCCAACCGTCTCCACCGATAATCCAGTTAGATTGCTTAACAATATAATTTGATAATTCTTTAATTTCTTCAGCATATTCTTCATTACTGTTTTCAATTAAAGGCATTAATTTGTTGAAGACTTCTAAAGTAACATCGCCATCGGTTCTGTTTTCTAACCATTGGTTCATTAATGCTCCTTCTTCAGCATTTACTTTGTCTTTGTTAGCAACAAAGTTATTTTGTAATCTATCTCTTAATGCTTCATTAGCGTGTCTCATTCCGAAACCGAATTCAGCATTATCTTCGAATAAACTATTTGCCCAAGCAGGTCCACGTCCATTATCAGCTTTTGTATAAGGAGTAGCTGGGAATGATGCACCATAAATACTTGAACATCCTGTTGCGTTTGCAATTTGCATTCTTTCACCAAATAACTGTGTTACTAATTTAACATATGGAGTTTCTCCACATCCTGCACAAGCACCACTAAATTCGAATAAAGGTTTTGCGAATTGTGAATTTTTAGCGTTATTTTTACCTACTAAGTTATCTTTATAAGTTACGTGATCGAATAAGTACTCAGTATTTTGAATTTCACCTTTTTCGATTTCATCACCAATAGGAGACATAACTAAAGATTTTGTTTTTGAAGGACATACTTCAACACAAACACCACAACCAGTACAATCTAATGTACTAATTTGAATTTTATATTGTAATCCTTGAAGACCTTTACCAGTAGCTTTTTTAGTTTGTAATCCCTCAGGAGCATTAGCCATTTCTTCTTCAGTTAATAAGAATGGTCTAATTACTGCGTGTGGACACGCGAATGCACATTGGTTACATTGGATACAGTTGTCTACTATCCATTCAGGAACGTAGTTAGCAACACCACGTTTTTCAAAGTGTGTTCCTCCGTTATCCATTGTTCCATCTTCGTATCCAGTAAATGCACTAACAGGTAAATCATATCCTTTAATAGCGTTAACTTTATCAGCGATTTCTCTTACGAAGTGTGGTCTTGTCATATCGATTTCAACAGTTTCAGGAGTTAAGTTAGCCCATTCTGGTTTAACTTCAACTACAACTAATCCTGCTTTACCAGCGTCGATTGCTTTATAGTTTTTCTCAACAATTGCTTCACCTTTACGACCATATGCTTTTTTAGCATATTTTTTCATTAACTTAGTTGCAGTTGCATAATCCATGATTTGTTCATTTAATGCAAAGAATGCACTTTGCATAATTGTGTTAATCATAACACCAAGTCCTGCTTCTTCGGCTAATTTTACTGCGTTAATGATGTATAATTTAGCGTTTTTCTCAGCTAATTGTTTCTTAACTTTGTTAGGTAAGAATGCTTCAACTTCTTCTTTAGGAACTACTGTGTTTAGTAAGAACGAACCACCTTCACGTAATCCTCCTACCATATCGTATTTAGTAAGATAAGAATCTTTTGAACAAGATACGAAATGAGGATGGCTTACTAAGTATGTTGAACGAATTGGATCTGCTCCAAAACGTAAATGCATACGAGTTACTCCACCAGATTTTTTAGAGTCATATGATGAATATGCTTGACCGTATAAATCAGTATTTTCACCAATAATTTTTATTGTATTTTTAGATGCTCCAACAGTACCATCACTACCAAGACCAAAGAATAATAATTCTGTAGAAGTTTCTTTTTGAACGTCAACTTCTTCATATGGTAATGAAGTATGATTTACATCATCATTAATTCCGATAGTAAATCGGTCTTTTTTAGCATTTACCATATTATCAAATACAGCAACTATTTGTCCTGGAGTAGTATCTTTAGAAGATAATCCATAACGTCCACCTAAAATTTCAGGAGTGTTATCTAATCCATAATAAATACCTTTAATGTCTAAGAATAATGGTTCACCAACTGATCCACTTTCTTTAGTACGATCTAATACAGTAATTCTTTTAACTGTTTTAGGCATTTGTTCAAAGAAATATTTAGTACTAAATGGACGGTATAAGTGAACAGTTAATAATCCAACTTTTTTACCTTGTGCTACTAAATGATCTACTGTTTCTTCAATAGCTTCAGTTACACTACCCATTGCGATTACAACATCAGTTGCATCTTTATCACCATAGAAAACAAATGGTGCGTAATTACGACCAGTAATTTTACTGATATCTGCCAAATATTTAGCAGCAATATCAGGTACTAATTCGTAATATTTATCTTGAATTTCACGAGCTTGCATATAAACATCATCGTTTTGTGCAGAACCTCTAGTAACAGGGTTAGAAGAGTTTAAGGCATTTTTACGAAATCTTTTTACAGCGTCTCTATCTAGTAATTTATCTAAGTCAGCATAATCCATAACTTCAACTTTATTAACTTCATGAGAAGTTCTAAATCCATCAAAGAAATGTAGGAATGGAATACTTGATTTAATTGCAGATAAATGTGCAACTGCACCTAAGTCCATAACCTCTTGTACAGATCCACTAGATAAAATAGCGAAACCTGTAGGTCTTGCAGCCATAACATCTTGATGATCTCCAAAGATACTTAATGCTTGAACAGCAATACTTCTTGCAGCTACATGGATAACACCAGGTAGTAATTCTCCTGCAATTTTATACATGTTTGGTAATTTCAATAATAAGCCTTGAGATGCAGTATAAGTAGTAGTTAAAGCACCAGCTTGTAAACTTCCGTGAACAGTACCAGCAGCTCCCGCTTCAGATTGCATTTCAATTACTTTTACTGGCATACCAAATAAGTTTTTCTTACCTTGAGATGCCCATAAATCAGTGTATTCTGCCATCGGTGAAGATGGTGTGATAGGATAGATACCAGCAACTTCTGTAAATGCATAAGCTACATGTGCAGCAGCTTGGTTACCGTCCATCGATTGGAATACTTTTTTTGCCATAAGACAATACCTCCAAAATATATTTTTTTTCTAGATTTTTTATAAATATTTCATACAGTTTTGATTATAAAACATTTTATTCATTATTACAATATTTTAGGCCTCCTTTTTTCACTAAAGAAAACACTTACATTTGTTTAAATTAGAATAATTATTTATTAAGTCATTGTTTTCATATATATATTAATAAATCTCAAAAAAAAGACACTCATATGAATAATCCATATGAGTGTCCAATATTACCTATTCATGAAATTAATAACTTGATTATTTTCATATATTACTTCATCATTCATTCTATATCTAAATAACATCGATTCATAGTTAAAATAATTTAATCTAAAAATCTCGAGAGTTTGGTTAATATTGTTAGTATCTTGATAGTTATTAGTGAACTGAGGATTTAAATACACATGGTATAAAACCATATATCCAAAATCTGTATCCTGAATTTCGAACAACTCAATTTCATTAACAACTGCAATAATTTCATCTCGTCTTACTAATTCAACAAAACTACTATCATCAAATAAGTTACCATAATATGGATAATTATCTGTTTCATTCGGAAAAAGTGACGAATCAGATGAAGAAATAATATACTTCCCATCTTCGCAATTGTAATTTCTATTTACCTCTTGTAACTCTTCGGTACCCCAATTAACCATTCTCGAATAGAAATAGTTAACCTGATTATCAGTAACCAATATATGTCCTTCTAATTCACTAGTTGAATAAAGGTATATATAATCATTTTGTAGTGGTCTATCAGTATTTTCAATGAACTCCACATATAAATTATCAAACTCATCAAAAGATGATTCTATATAAGCGATTTCATCATACTCTTTATCCTCTTCTTGTTTTGAAAGAGTGTAATAATCTACAACATCTAGTTGGAAATCTTCTTCAAAACGATATTCAACTACTGTTTCTTGATCACTTGAGAAATCATGATGACCTTCAACTATAAAACTACTCAACTCTGATTCATTAAACATCACATTATAAAACGAATGCTTTTGTACTGAGATAAATTCAAAATTAAGATAAGTATTCTTAATATCTTGTTGTCGACTTGAGAACCCATAAATGTCTTCTCCATCTAAAATAAACTTAACAAGTCTAGATTCTGATATTATAAATTCTGATATTGAGTTGTCATCATTATAACTTATTTCTACATCAGACCAAATTTGAGCTTCTACTAATTCTTTTCGTTCAAATGATCTATCTGGGAAAAGTTTTTCTAAATCATGTGCACTCTGCATCCCTGAATAAACCTCTTCAATATGTAGTACTAATTTATTATTAGTCTTTTCGATTAATTCAATGCTTGGTGTTTCTCCATTTATAACACTTCGATAGATTAAATTATTATAATCATCATATAAAATTACGTTTACTAATAAAGGAACTTCATTTTCTTCAATATAATCAAGGCGATAATCAGCAATAAAGATTAATGATGTTAATAAAACTAGTAAGGTTGTAATATTTAAAAAATGGAGATTACTATTCTTATTTATAAGCCATCTTTTATATATAGGATAAAATACCGAAATAATCATTGGAACTAACAGAGCTAATCCTAAATAAAGGAATGATTGTCTTAATACAAATAGCAGTGTATTATAACGAGGTAAAAACCCCATTATAAAAGATATTAAAACCCCACTTATAGAACCTAGTAAAAATATTTTTGTGTGCTTATTTACTTTTTTCATTTGCCTTCCTTTCTTCGTTTTTATTTTTGGTTAAAACGAAGAAATCAACATCTATAAACACTATAATTTTTTTGTCTATTTTGCGTAATAATAACCATCACATAATTATAGTATTTTTTCAATAAAGGTAAATCAATATGAAGCGTTTCAAATTCTATTTGTTGATAAAATGTAATAGTAATTAATAATGGAATATTATATAAAATTGATACACCAATTATAATTATAAATACATTTAATAATACTTCTGAATAATTAAATTCTGCTTGACTTAAAAATATAATAGTTGGTAAATTTACCATATAAAAAAACTGATACAGAAATACAGAAATAAATATTACTACAGCTAAAATATTAAAATAATTATCTTTAATTAGCTTTTTCATATTATCTCCTCCTACATCAGTTCTTGTTTACTTAATTATATCATTACTTTCTAATTATTTAATACTATTTAAGAAGTTTTCTGTTTTATCTAAATAAAGACCTGCTACAAACATAAAATCAACACCTAAATCAATACTTAACCCGATAAACTCTTTATATAAAGCAACATTATGCCACTGCAAACATTGGAATGATCTAAAGAAGTATAAACGATTATATTCTTCTACTGATGGTTCCTTATTTAAATATACCGGTAAAAGTTCTAAAGCATGACTAAAATCATTATTTCCAAAACAAGCAATATCATAATATGGATCGTTATTTCCGGTAAACTCCCAATCCATTAATTTTAAATCTTCATCAGTTACAACAAAGTTTGATATTTGTGAATCTCCATGTGATAAAGTAAGTTTTGAACTATCCATATATTTGTTTTTTAGATTTAAAAATCTTTGTTTTAATTCTAAGTATCTTTCACTATGTTTAAAATTATATTCGACTAAATAACTTTCATATAACTTTAATCTTCCAAGCGGATCATAATCATAGTCTGATTTTAGTCCTGATTCATGAATTTTATGAAGAACTTTTGCTGCATCTTTTAGATACTCTAAAGGGTTCAATTCACTTAGTGGTTGTCCTTCAATATACTCTGCTATTTTATACCCAGATTTAACATCTAAAAAGACAGTATTATTGTTTAAATCAAGGGTTTTTACTAATTCAATATTATGTTTTTCAACTGTTCTATCAACGAATTTTTCAGCGTTTTTACCAGGGATTCTAAATGTGTATAATTTATCTTTTATTTTAACAACATAAGTATAATTACTCATTCCTCCCATCAGTCTTTTTTCTACACTTATTTCTTCATTTTTTACACCGAATACTTCCATACATACTTCACTAATAATTTGTTCATTTGTCATAAATAATTCCTCCTAAATTTCAAATACTTTTGTCGGTATATCTTGATGGGCAACTATTAAATTATAGTCGTCAATATTTAATCCGTAATCCTTAAATACTGCATTATATGTTTCTAATGCAAGTTCATTTGTATTACACTCTTTTGAGCGATGAGCTAAAATAATGTTTTTTGTTTTATCTCCTACTAATTGTGATAAATTATATGCTGAATCATTATTCGACATATGACCTTTTATTGAATCAATTCGCTGTTTTAAATAAAACGGGCGACTTGATGTAAATAACAAAGTAACATCGTAATTTGATTCAAAAATATACATATCAGCATTTCTTAGTAAATCGTGATCTCTTTTAGGTAAATACCCAATATCTGTGATATAAACAATTTTTTTATCATCAGCTTTAATAATATATCCTACTGCATCACTAGCATCATGAGAAATACTAAAAGGTAATATTTCAACATTATTAATATTAAGAGACTCATAAGGAGTAATAAAAGATATTTGATTAAATACTAAATT
>LGVF01372627.1_pt1 | contig 11506 bp, 10 predicted proteins | sample 469901 | NCBI WGS metagenome assembly LGVF01 (sample SAMN03893561, study PRJNA290197) | marine sediment metagenome | material: sediment; isolation source: combined push core samples #3730, #5133, and #5579 collected at Hydrate Ridge | place: Pacific Ocean: Hydrate Ridge | reverse complement strand
AAAAACTCCAATGAGCTAATGACGAGTTAAGCTCTGCGATCTTTGCGGTTTCTTTCCTTAGCGGTCTTTGCGTGAAAAGCACAATCTATTTCACGCAAAGTTCGCAAAGTGTTTTCGCAAAGCAAACGCAAAGAAATACATCTAAAAATAGAAGTCGTCATGGATAGGAGTCAAAGCGAAGTCGAAAGGTCTATTACAAAAAGCATACATGATGTTATCACTGTAGCTATAGATGTTTCGACTACATTCCCTTCGTTTTACTTTGGGAATTCCGCTCAACATGACGGATATTCTAAATTATAAAATCCACACAAATAAGGGTAGACCCTATTAAATTATATATCAGTAATTTTATATAGGTAGTAATTAACAGTTACTCTCATATTGTTACTTTGAGCGAAGTGCAATATAGTTGAAAGGTCTATTTTCTAAATAACAGATACTTCGATTTCGCTGCGCTTCACTCAGTATGACTTTAAACGATTAGTATCGTTCTTGACCCGCCTAGTTAATAATAAGTAATAAATTATTTCTTTGTTATTCTAGCCGGATTACCAACAACAGTAACTCCATCTTCAACATCTTTTACTACAACAGAACCTGCTCCGATAGTAGACCATTTACCTATTTTGATTCCTGGAATAATTGTTGCACCAGCTCCAATATGTGTGCCTTCACCAATATTTACATTACCGCATAATGTTGCATTTGGCGATATATGTACAAAATCTTCTAAAATACAATCGTGATCTATAGATGCAGATGTATTTATAATGCAATGTTTGGCAATTTTTGTTGAAGAGTTAATTATTGCTCCAGCCATAACAACTGTTCCTTCTTCTAGTTTTACAGTTGGGTCAATAATAGAGTTTGGGTGAATTGCTTTTCCGAAAAGTAAATTACAATTTTCAACAATATATTTTCTGGTATTATTATTTCCAACTCCTATAATAATTCTATCTCTAATTTCTGAAAAGTCTGGCTTTTCTACGTTGAAACCTTGAATTTCAATTTCTTTATCATCAACTATTTTAGTTACTTCAACTTTCATTAATCGAAGAATATCCAAAATAACTTTAGCATGACCGCCAGCACCAAATAATACCATTTATTCGTGAAATTTAATTGCTTTAGCAGGTATACCAACTGCTGTACATTTTGCTGGTAAAGTTTTGGCTACAACAGCTCCAGCACCAACTATTGTGTACTCTCCTATTTCAAGCTGATTTATTATTTTTGCTCCAGTACCTACATATACTGCTTTATGTATTTCTACTTCTCCGGAAATGTTTACAGATGGCATAAAAGAAGAATAATCTCCGATGTTTGTATCATGACCAACCGTACAAGATAGGTTTAGTATAACGTGTTTACCTATGTTTATATTTACGGTAATAATAACTCCTGCCGTAATAATTGAACCTTCACCAATTTTCACATACTTATTATTTCCAATCTGTACATTTGGATGAATTAGTATTGGGTAATTTATATTTTTATTTGATACTAAGTTTAATAATTTTTCTTTTAAACTAGGTTCTCCAATTGCTGAGACTATAGATAATTTGTAGTCAACATCATTTATATCTTTTATTCCACCTAAAATTGGAAAATCATTGATAAGTGTTCCTTTTTCAAAACCATCATCATAAAAACCAATAAATTCATATTGATTTTCTTCTATATTAATCTGTTCTATAAGCATTTGAACTTCTCTTCCAAATCCTCCAGAACCAATTATTGCAATTTTTTTCATAATCTAGGTTATATAATTATTTCCATTAAAAGCACTCATAGTTACTTCTCCTTTACCACTAATACCTTTCGATTTAAAAACTTTCCAAAAGGTTTTGAAAATAATAATCGAGCATGAATGAAATATTATTTTGTAAGGTTATTAATTCTATAATTTTAATAATAGTTTCAATTTTATATTCAATTGTTGATTCTCATCATCTGATAGAACACCAATTTTTCCAATTATTAATGAACAATCAATAGTTGCAATTTTATCTGTTCTAATCAATGATTCTTTTTTGAGGTGGTTGTTCTTATTTGGAAGCAATACCATCTACACATTGAATCTTCCTTAATAAAACGAATGTTTTTATATTTCTTTTCAAAATAAAATTTAACTATAGCCCTGCTATCCTGAAATCTTCTTTCTCAATTAATACAAAAATCTTCTATTTAACTTTAAGGTAAATTCAAAACGTAAATGGTATAAGTAGTATGATAAAATGGAGTCATCAATTATTTTTCACTTATTTGAAGATCAATTATTACATTTGCCAACTAATATTTTCACTAGATGTCTGAAAAAAATAGGTTAGAGTACTTACAAGGTTTTATGTCTGAAAAAAGGGCAGAAACTTTTAAAAAGGTTTTAGAAGACCGAACTAAGCATTTTACTGTTGTGCTCGAAGATATTTATCAGGCTCATAATTCTAGTGCAGTAGTGAGAACATGTGATATTTTTGGTGTTCAGGAAGTATATACAACTCATAGGCTTCATCCTTTTAAGATAAGTTCTCTTGTGGCAAAAGGATCAGATAAATGGGTTGATGTTTTTCCTTTTAAAGACTATAATACAGATAATACTCAATTGGCAATTGATGCCATGCGCGAAAAAGGATATCAAATAATAGCAACATCGCCACATTATGGTTCTACAACTCCTTTAGAGTTTGATATTACTAAGCCTTCAGCATTATTTTTTGGAGCGGAAAAAGAAGGATTATCTAAAAATATTATTGATCAAGCTGATGGTTTTATCAAAATACCGATGTATGGCTTTACCGAAAGTTTGAACATATCGGTATCGGTGGCAATAATTTTGCAGACACTTTCTCAAAGATTACGAAAAAGTAATATTAATTGGCATTTAAGCGAAGAAGAAAAATTTGCATTAGAACTTAAATGGACAATTAAAACGGTGAAAGATTCTAAATTGATATTAGAAAAATATGATAATAATGAAGAACAATAAAAATGGATATTATGAATAATGCAGTTTATATTATAATAGCAATCACTGCTTTAGTTTCGTACAAAGGCTTTAACGATAGATTGTTTTTTGAAAAATACATGCTTAGAGTAGGCAGTGTATTAAATGGGAAAGAATATGTAAGGATGATAAGTTCGGGCTTTTTACATGCCGACTGGACACACTTGTTCTTTAATATGTTTACATTTTACTTTTTTGGTCCCGAGGTGCTTTATTTTGGAGGTTTAGTAAACTTCCTGATAATCTATTTAGGATCAATGTTGTTTGGAAACATGATATCTATATATTTTAACAGGCAAGATTGGTCGTATTCGGCAATTGGAGCTTCAGGGGCGGTAAGCGGAATTATTTTCTCAGCAATAATACTTTATCCGGGGATGAGCATGTATATCTTACCAATACCCTTCCCTATACCAGGCTGGTTATTTGGGATAGCATATGTTTTGTATTCTATTTATGGAATGAAAAAACAACTTGGTAATATAGGTCATAGTGCGCACTTAGGAGGTGGTATTGCAGGTATTGCAATTACAGTTTTATTAATGCCAAGTGTTTTGGCTGATAGTTGGTTGACTATTTTATTAATACTTATTCCTTTTATAATACTGTTGATTATTGAAAGGAAGAGATAATGTGATGAAATAGTTGTGTAGTAATACCGTGGTAAGTAATTCAGCATATTGCGGTGTGATTTGTTAGCTTATAGTTTAAAGCTAATAATTAACCCATTTTAACAATTTATATAAAAATTAAAAATGCAAAAGAAAGAGTTTAATCTTGATTACAATATAAGACCCTCAACATTGGGGTTAGAGAAATCGAAAGTTATTTATTTAATACATGGCTATGGAGCCGATAAAAACGATTTGTTTAGTTTCGCGGATTATCTTCCTGCAAATATGACGGTGGTAGCAATGCAAGCTCCATATTCTATGCCATTTGGCGGAAGTGCTTGGTATAGTATTGAAATAGAAAATGGTGAACATAAATCTGATGCTGTTCAAGCTAAGAAATCGGTTACTGAAATAGCTAAATTTATTGATAGCAGTGTAAACGAGTATGGTTTTGATAGTGAAAATATATTTGTCTTAGGATTTTCGCAGGGAGCAATATTAACTTACTCAATGGTGCTGAATAATCCTGAAAAGTACAAGTATCTGCTACCTTTAAGTGGTTTTATTATGGATGAAATAATGCCAGAAAATTTTGATAAAGATTACTCTCATCTAGATTTTTATTGTGCTCATGGGACAATGGATGGTGTAATACCTATTGAAAAAGGCAGAACTGGTGGCAAGCTAATGAAAGAACTAAACATTAAACATATTTATCACGAGTTTCCTGCTGCACACTCTATTGCTCAAAAAGAATTTGAAGAGATTATTGATTGGCTAAGAGAAAGAGTTTTGTAAAATTGAATCTTTCAGCGCATTATGAAATTCATTTGGTATAACGTACAGCCCGAATTCGCCAGCCAATTAATGAAACTAAAATTTACATGAATTATTTATTTGAAGTTTGAAGTAAAATATATAGTATTACAGGTTATAAAACTATATTTTATTTAATCTGAAAATTAACCACTTACGCATGTCATTTCGAAAATTCATATTATCATTTTTATTGTTATCAATCTTGTCAGTGTACGTAAATGCGCAAACCGACGCAAATATTGCATACGTAAACCGTTACAAAAAAGTAGCAATGGACGAAATGAGAATATATGGCGTGCCGGCTAGTATAACTTTAGCTCAAGGAATATTGGAATCCGGAAACGGAAAAAGTGAGTTGGCATTAAAATCAAATAATCATTTTGGGATTAAATGTGCTAGTGATTGGAAGGGTAAAAAAGTTTATCATGATGATGATAGACGAAATGAATGTTTTAGAAGTTATCCTTCGCCTTGGGGATCGTATAGAGATCATTCAAAGTTTTTGAAAAACCGTGGAAGATATTCTGATTTGTTTGAGCTTAGAATTACAGATTACAAAGGTTGGGCCAAAGGATTGAAAAAAGCAGGATATGCAACCGATAGAAAATATCCGGATAGATTAATAAAATTAATTGAAGATAATCAGCTTTATCGTTATGATAAAATGGTATTGGATGGAGCTGAGTTTTCTGAAAGCGAAATTATGGCACTTGCTGGACCGCATATGGTAAAACGCCACTCTAATAGGCTTGATTATGTAGTTTTAAGGGATGGTGATACATACAAAAGTCTTTCGCAAGAGCTTGATATTAAGGAAGAACGTTTACTTGAGTACAATGATAAAACATGGGATAGTACACTGAAAAAAGGTGAAATATTTTATTTAGAACGCAAGCGTAGTCACGGTAAAAATAAATACTACAAAGTAAAAAGAGGTGATACTATGTATTCAATATCTCAAAAAGAAGGTATTAGATTAGAGTATTTATATAAAAGAAATAAGATGCCTTTTGGTGCTCAACCAAAAGCTGGTTCAACTTTATATTTAAGAAAATATAAGAAAAGTTAATAGTATCAACTATAGGTTAGTAAATATGCCTCAATATTCATGAGCTTTTCAATGATTACTTCTATTATGTTGACTAAAAATTGGTAAAATAAACACTTTCAGCAATTTTTTATTTTTTAATGCTTTTGCACTGATAAACAGGTATAATAATTGGCAATAAAAAGTATATTTGTCAACTAATAAAATCACCAATTATATATGAATTGGTAATGAAAATCATCTGGGATTGAAGGCTACTAATTTTTTTAAAATGAGAAACTTACTAAGGTTTTTCGTAATCATTACTATTTTCACACTTTATTCGTGTGAGTCTCCTTTGCAAAAAAATGTAAGCAGAATCAAGGCTGTTCCTGAAAGCGCTATCTTACTTTTTGAGGCAGATGAGATTGATGATGCTTTTGAAAGTTTGCAAAATAATAGTTTGTGGAATGTAATTGAAAAAGAGGATAATCTTAAATTAATTGTTACACAGTTAAGATCGCTTAATGGGTATTTAGCAAAAAATAAGGTTAAGCTTGGTAACAAAAAAGCACTGATTAGTGTTCATCAAGTTGGTGTAAAATCTTTTGATTACATTATTTACTTAGATTATAATGATATAAGCGAAGATGCTTTAGGCAAGTTCGCAGCACACAAGGTATCTACAAAAACTTACGACAACGCAAATATTATAGAATATGCACTCCCTGTATTATCATCTCCTTTGTTTGTGAGTGATTATATGGGTGTTTTGATAGTAAGTAGAAGTATTATTCTTCTAGAAAATTCTATACGTCAAATAAACTCTAAAATGAGTTTAATGGATAATTCTAATTTCAAATCGTTATATAATTCGGTTAATTCTAAAGAGGATTTTAGTCTGTTAATAAATTTTTCTAAACTTAATATACTGAAAAACTTTTCAACTAAGAAAGACGTTATTGGTTGGACAACAACTTTTTCTGATTGGGTAGAGTTAGATGCAAGTCCAGAAAAAAACGAGATTTTTTTAAGTGGAATTGCTTCAACAAATGATTCTATTGGTAATTTTCTAGGGATATTTAAGAATCAACGTGCTCAGAAAATAACTATTGATGAGCTATTACCGTCGGGTACAGCATTTTCAATTGTTTTCGGAATCGAGAATTTTTCGCAGTATAACCGTAGCTATTTAGAGTATTTGCGAAAGCATGGTAGATTAAAAAGGTTTGAATTAAACCAGAAAGCTCATAAAATTAAAAGAAGCGATTTGTTTGATACATGGGTGGGAGATCAATTTGGTTTTGCATCTATTACTTCGAATAATAAGGGTATTAATTTTAATGATTTAGTTTTAATAAAAACTCGAGACGTATCTAAAACATTAAAATCATTGCAGCTTGTTAGTGATAAATCTGTAATTGATTTTAGAAGTTACGAAATAAGGAAAGTTGTAAAAAAAGGAATATTTGCCAGCTATTTGGGCGATGGTTTTAATAAAATAGATTCTCCATACTACACTATAGTTGATGATGTTGTTGTTTTTTCGGATGATATAAAAATTGTAAAGAATGTTGTTAGCGATTATTTAGATGGACGAAGTTTAGTTAATTATCAGCATTTCAAAAACTTAAAGAGCAACCTATCATCAAAGTCTAACATCTTATTTTACTTTAAAAACCCAGATTTTGCTGAGTTGATTACAGATATTTTCCCAGGAATAAAAGGTGTTATTTCTAAAAATATTAAGGAAATATCCAAATATAAATCGGGGGCAATACAATTTAGTTATGATAATGGTAATGCCTTTACAAATGTACTTTTAAGGCAATCAGAAGAGGAAGAAAATGAAGTAAAACCTTTATGGGAAATTGATTTTGAAGCTGAGTTGTATCCTGAGATGAATACCTTGTTTAACCATTATACAAAAAATAAGGAAATAGCTGTACAAGATATAAATAACGTGTTGTACTTAATAAGTCCTTCAGGGAAGATACTTTGGCAAAAGAAGTTGGGATCAAAAATTTTAGGTAAAATACATCAAGTAGATTTGTATAAAAACAGAAAACTGCAAATGGTTTTCAATACACAAAAATACATGTATATACTTGATAGAAACGGTAACAAAGTAGGAGGGTTTCCTAAAAAACTACCTTGGGCTGCTTCTGCAGGGATGAGTGTTTTTGATTATTCTAAAATTAGAGATTACAGATTTATTGTGCCTATGGGCAAGCATATAAGAATGTATGATGGAAAAGGAAAAACTGTATCTGGATTTGGCTTCAAAAAAGCATCTGCTGTTATTAATAAAACTCCCCAACATTTTAGAGTAAAAGGGAAAGATTTTATTGTAATATCAACAACCAGCGGTAAAGTATATGTTCTTGACAGACGAGGGAAAAGCAAAATTAATATTAGGAAAAAATATCCATTAGGTCGAAATCCTTTCTATTTATCAGAGAGTAAAAGCTTGTCTAAATCTAGTATCGTTACTACAACTAAAAAAGGCGAAATATTTAGTATTTACTTCAATTCAACTATTGATGTATCTGCAATAAATGATTTTGATTATTATACTTTTTATAAGCAAGTTGGTAATCAAACAATTTCGTTATCAAACAACGTTGTTAAATGGACTAATAATAATTCTACCGAGATTTATGACGTTGATGGCGGCGATTTCTGCGAGCCACAGCTTTTTGAAAACAATAAAGAGCGTTTCCTTATTTTTGGTGCTAAATCAATTAATAAAATTTTCCTTTATGATTCTAAAATGAATCTTCAAAAAGGATTTCCAGTTTATGGTCAAATTGTAGGCGAAGTAATGGATTATAATAGGAATGGAGTTATTAACTTCCCTGTTATTGTGAATCAAGGAAAAGGAAATATAAAAATGTATTCGATTAATTAATGCAAAATGTTACATTTGGTCGAGATATGTCACTAAATATATATTTAGAATAAGTAGTGTCTCTTAGAAAACGACATATATTTCACCTTGGTGTTTTCTTATAGCCACTAAGTACTAGTAATTATAAAGGCCAAAGCATAAAGCAATTTTACATCAATGAAGACTGTTGAAATAATTAAAGAACCCATAAATATAGAAATGCGTTTGTTTGAAGATAAATTCAAACAATCCATGTCTTCATCAGTACCATTATTAGACAGAATAACACATTATATCATACGGCGTAAGGGAAAACAAATGCGTCCTATGTTTATTTTTCTTTCAGCAAAAGCATTATCTGGGAGCGTTTCTGAGCGTTCGTATAGAGCAGCATCACTTATAGAATTATTACATACAGCTACACTTGTGCATGATGATGTTGTGGATGATAGTAATATGCGTCGTGGGTTTTTCTCAATAAATGCTCTTTGGAAAAACAAAATAGCCGTATTAGTTGGTGATTATCTTCTATCAAAAGGATTATTATTATCTATTGATAACGAGGATTTCGATTTGCTAAAAATTGTATCTACAGCCGTTAAAGAAATGGCAGAAGGTGAATTGTTGCAAATAGAAAAAGCACGTAAATTAGATATTACTGAAGATATTTACTTTGATATTATCAGGCAAAAGACAGCAACACTTATTGCTGCATGTACTGCAGCAGGAGCCAGATCGGTTGGAGCTGATAATGAAATGGTACATCGTTTCCACAGGTTTGGTGAGTTGATTGGAATCGCATTTCAGATAAAAGATGATTTGTTTGATTATACTGATGCAAAAATAGGTAAGCCAACAGGTATAGATATTAAAGAGCAAAAAATGACTTTGCCATTAATATACACATTAAACAATTGTAGTAAAAAAGATAAAAAGTGGCTTATAAATTCTGTAAAGAAACACAACACAGATAAAAGAAGAGTTAAACAAGTTATCGATTTTGTAAATAAAAGTGGAGGTATAGAATACACAATTAAAAGGATGAAAGAGTATCAGAATGAGGCTCTGAAATTAATTGAAGGTATAGATGATAGCCCGGCAAAACAGTCGTTAATTACTCTTGTAAATTATGTAATTGATAGGAAAAAGTAGTTTTACTGCTTCACCGATTACTCCATAACTGATTTCTGCATCACTGCATCATTGATCACAAAAACACAATAAATGATTCCAAAGGAAACCGTTGACTTAATTTTTGAAACTGCTCGTGTGGAGGAAGTAATTGGCGATTTCGTTACTTTAAAAAAAGCAGGGCAAAATTTTAAGGGGTTAAGTCCTTTTGTGAACGAAAAAACACCTTCGTTTGTAGTATCACCGGTTAAACAAATTTGGAAGGATTTTAGTACCGGAAAAGGAGGTAATGTTGTTAGTTTCTTGATGGAGCTAGAAACTTATTCCTATCCGGAAGCTTTGCGTTATTTAGCAAGGCGATATAATATTGAAATAGAAGAAGAGGAGCAAGACGAAGAGAGCAAGAAAAATGCGGACGCCAAAGAAAGTATGTTTTTGGTTTCCGATTATGCATCTAAATATTTCAACGAAACTTTATTAAATTCTCAGCGAGGAAAAGCCATAGGCTTATCATATTTTAAGGAGCGTGGTTTTAGAGAAGAAACAATAAGTAAATTCCGATTAGGTTACTGTCTTGATGAGTGGACAGCTTTTACGGATTCTGCCTTGGCGAAAGGATATAATCTTGATTTTCTTGATGCCACCGGACTTACAATAGTTAAAGAAAACGGTAAAAAGTTTGATAGGTTTAAGGGGCGTGTAATGTTTCCTATACAATCTGTATCGGGTAGAGTTTTAGGTTTTGGGGGTAGAACACTTCTGAGTGATAAAAAAGTTGCTAAATACCTCAATTCTCCTGAAAGTCCAATATATCATAAATCGGATGTTTTATATGGTATATACCAAGCAAAGAGCAGTATAATAAAAAACGATACTTGTTACCTTGTAGAAGGTTATACCGATGTAATATCCATGCATCAAAATGGTATAGAAAATGTTGTTGCATCATCAGGTACAGCTCTTACATCTGGGCAAATAACTCTTATAAAAAGATTTACTCAAAATATAACTGTTTTATATGATGGGGATGCTGCAGGAATTAAAGCATCTTTTAGAGGGATAGATCTTATTTTGGAACATGATATGAATGTAAAAGTACTTACATTCCCTGATGGTCATGATCCAGATTCATACTCAAACCTTGTTTCTACAACCGAATTAAAATCCTTTTTAGAAGATAAAGCCACTGATTTTATAAAGTTTAAAACTGATATACTTTTAAAAGATGCAGAGGGCGACCCTATAAAAAGAGCTGGTTTAATTAGAGAGATAGTTTTTTCTATTTCTAAGATTGACGATAATATAAAAAGAGAAGTTTATGTACAAGAAACTTCTAAACTATTAAATATTCAAGAATCTATTATCTACGATGAGTTAGCTCAGATAGATATTAGAGAACAAACAAAACAAGAACAGCAACAGCGTAGAGATCAAAACAAACTACTTAGATCTCAACAAACACAGCCTACACAAAATCCTGGATTAATTATAGTCCCTGATGAAGAACCATTGCCAGAGATGCCTGGTTTTCCTGGTACAAAGCCAAATGTTGCAAAATCAATAAAAAAAGCAGTAAGTAATGCTGAAGAGCAGGAAAAAGAATTAATTAATCTGCTTTTAGTTTATGGTGATTACGAAATAGAAATTGTTGATGAGGTAGAGCAGGAAAATGAAGAAGGAGAAACAGAATTAGTAAAAGAAGCTTTTAAAACTACCGTTTTAGAAGAAATTGTAGAAAGGCTTGACGAAGATAAAATGAGTTTTGATAATCAGTTTTTCCAGCAATTGTTTAATGAAATAGTAATAGGGTTAAATTCAGATGAAATCAGAGCATCATCGTATTTTTCACGACATCAAGACCAGCAAATAGCATCTTTTGTAGCTGATATTATTAGTGAAAAATACGAGCTAAGTGAAAACTGGAAGAAGAAAGATATTTTTGTTTTAGGAAAAGATGAACGCTTAGTTCAAGCTACCGAACAAACCGTATTGAGGTTTAAGGAAAAAAGAATTTCTAC
>LGVF01375552.1_pt1 | contig 11508 bp, 9 predicted proteins | sample 469901 | NCBI WGS metagenome assembly LGVF01 (sample SAMN03893561, study PRJNA290197) | marine sediment metagenome | material: sediment; isolation source: combined push core samples #3730, #5133, and #5579 collected at Hydrate Ridge | place: Pacific Ocean: Hydrate Ridge | reverse complement strand
AGATAGATAGCGGCAGGCGCCTTTGAATGAGTAGTGTAGCGTTTAGAAAAGCTATCAAATCGCTTGATGACCCGTTCCCAGTTTTCCCGATAGAGCTGTTTCTTTTGGGAAGCCAGCAGAAGATCGTACTGCTGGCGTGCCTTTTGAAATGTCTCCATGGGACCCGCATGACAAAGCCCGACCGGCAACAGAAAGCCTAAGAGTAAAAGCCCTATACAGGTAAATCGACAGAATTGCATAGCGTCACACCATCTTCTGTAATTCATAGAGTAGATTAAGCCCCTCCAGGGGCGTCATATTGGCGATATCGAGTTCCTGTAATTTTGTGCGTAACGGATCGTCAGCACCAGAAAACAAGGAAAGTTGCGGTTCAACGGGACATTCTCGAGGCTGTTGACTACGAGCCAGCCGCGGCTGTCCCTGTTCTTCAAATTCGCCCCGTTCAAGGTTATTTAAAATCTCCCGCGCCCGGCCAAGAACCGCCTCCGGCAAACCTGCCAAGCGGGCTACCTGTATTCCGTAGGAATGACTGGCTCCACCCGGTACGATGCGGCGCAGAAAAATAATTTGATCGTTCCATTCCTTCACCGCGATATTGAAATTTTTAACCCTTGGACAGGTCACGGCTAGATCGGTCAACTCGTGATAGTGGGTAGCAAAAAGGGTTTTAGCGGCCACCTGCGGATTGTCGTGTAAAAACTCGGCGACTGCCCAGGCAATGCTGATGCCATCAAAGGTCGAAGTGCCTCGGCCTATTTCGTCCAGCACCAGCAGGCTGCGTGGGCTGGCATGGCGCAAAATATTGGCCGCCTCGGTCATTTCTACCATGAAGGTCGATTGGCCTTGGGCCAGGTTATCGCTGGCACCGACTCGGGTAAAGATCCGATCGACCAAACCGATGCGCGCCGCCTTGGCCGGAACCAGACTGCCCATATGAGCCATCAGGGTAATCAAGGCAACCTGACGCATAAAGGTCGACTTACCGGCCATATTCGGACCGGTTATAATCAGAATCTGGTTTTCCTGACAATCGAGACTGACATCATTCGGCACAAAATTCTCGCCGAGATGCATGGCTTCGATAACCGGATGGCGCCCCTCTTCGATGATCAATTGACTGCTGTCATCCATCTCTGGTTGCACATAGTTGCGACTATGGGCCACCTCGGCCAGCGACTGCAACACATCGAGATTGGCCACCGCCTCGGCAGTCTGCTGAATGCGCTTACTCTCTTTTGCAACCTGACAACGCACCTGCTGAAAAAGGTCGAATTCAATGACGACCATTTTCTCTTCAGCGCCAAGAACCTTTTCTTCGTATTCCTTCAATTGGGGCGTAATGTAACGTTCTGCATTGGCCAAAGTTTGTTTACGCTGATAGTCTTCGGGCACCTTGGCAGAATGGGTTCTAGTTACCTCAATGTAATAGCCGAACACCTTGTTGAACCGCACCTTAAGGGATGAAATCCCGGTGCGTTCCCGTTCCTGTTGTTCCAGCTGGGCGATCCACCCCTTGCCGGTGCGACAGATCAGACGCAGTTCGTCGAGTTCGCCATTGAAACCGTCACGTATCAATCCCCCTTCGCGCAATACAAAGGGCGGGTCTTCAACAATGGCCTTGTCGATAAGCTCTAGAACATCCTGTAATGGATCAAGATTTTCAGCCAGATCGGCAATCAACTCGCTGGAAAGTACCTTCAGTTGTCCGCCAATCGCGGGCAACTGTTGCAGAGTCTTTTTCAAAGCCACCAAGTCTTTACCGTTGGCGTTGCCCATGGAGATTTTGGCGTTCAATCTTTCGAGATCATAGACCCCATCCAGCGCTTCTCGCAGTTCGTCCCGTACCAGACTTTCATCAACCAGTTCGGCGACCGCTTCGTGACGAGCACGAATCCGCTGCAAGTCGATGAGGGGTCGATTAATCCAATGACGCAACTTGCGTCCCCCCATGGCTGTTACAGTGCCATCAAGCACGCCGAGCAAGGATCCTTTTTTGCGCTGATCGTTGAGAGTGGCGGTCAACTCCAGGTTGCGCCGGGTATTATTGTCCAGAGCCATGAAATCCTGGCAATGATAAGTGACCAGTGATTGAATATGCTCGACGACACCTTTTTGCGTTTCCAGTAGATAATGAAGAATGGCACCTGCAGCCCCTTGGGCCAGGGCCAGATCCTCGCAGCCGAAGGCGGTCAGAGAATCACAGGAGAAAAACTGTTGAATACGCTCCCGACCGTAATCAGCCTCAAAAGCCCAATCCGGCAGTCGGTTAAGAGAACGTTCCTGGAGAAGGGAATCGAAATCAGTCAGACATTGCTGGCCCGCCTCTTCGGCACAAAGAATTTCCCGCGCATCGACGGATGCGATTTCGCTACGAACCGTCTCCAGATCATTTATCTCGGTGACGCGAAACTCGCCGGTAGTAATATCCAGCAGAGCGAGTCCCCAACTCTTTCCGCTATCACTGCAAAGAGCCAGCAGGTAGTTGTTTTGTTTAGGCTGCAAGGTGTCGCTGTCGATAACCAGACCTGGAGTGACGACCCGCACTACCTCTCGCTTGACGATCCCTTTTACAGTCTTCGGATCTTCAACCTGTTCACAGATGGCTACTTTGTACCCCGCTTCGACCAGTTTGGCGATGTAGGGCTGAGCGCTATGAAAAGGGATTCCGCAAAGGGGAATTTCGTCCTCTGAGCCCTTGTTCCGAGAGGTCAGTGTAATATCCAGCACACGAGAAGCGATGACGGCGTCATCCATGAACATTTCATAGAAGTCACCAAGACGAAAAAATAGGATGGAATCAGCACACTGGGATTTGATCTCCAGATATTGCCGCATCATGGGGGTCATTTTGCTCATATCACTAATCAAAAAGTAAGAAATCGGATAAAAACAGGCTATTGTGAAACGCCAGTAGGGCTACCTTTGGTTACATCCTTTATAAGCGTGTTATGTTAACAAAGGGCTTCAATGATGTAAATAGAATCGACAACAACTTACACAAAAGATTCTCTGAATATTCGTAGGGTTGCCATGGAAATTGATCATGTGAATCTGTTATAGTGCTCTGCATCAACTCTTGCATAGACAGCGATGTATTCGTATTTTCCTCTCCCACAAAAAACGGCTTCCATGACTAACGGCAACCGGAAAATTCGCGCGGCACGCACTTCTTTGGCAACGACCATTGTCCTTACCAGCCTTAAGCTGTTAGCCGCACTGGCTACCGGATCCCTGGCAGTGCTATCATCTGCCATCGATTCGCTGCTGGACATCTTCATGTCGAGCGCCAATTATCTCGCCATTCGTCAGGCGGAATTACCGCCTGACCCAAAACATCCCTTCGGCCACGGCAAATTTGAAACCCTGGCAACCATCTTTCAAGCCTTGATGATCGCCCTTTCCGGACTCTGGATCCTTTACGAATCGACTCAGCGCCTGATTCATGGGACCAACCTGGCTCGTTTAGAAGAAGGAATGGTGGTTCTGCTGGTCAGCTCGGTGGTTTCCTGGAAAATCGCCCGTTACCTCAAAGCCACCGCCAAAGCGACAGAATCATCCGCCCTGCGGGCAGACGCCTTGCATTTCTCCATGGACATCTACACCAACATCGCCCTGGTGGCGGGGCTTGGACTTGTGATGTGGCTGGATACCCCGTGGCTCGATCCGGTACTTTCTCTGCTGGTGGGTTGCTACATTCTGTTTGAGGCATACCGTCTGGTGCGGTACGGCATGAGCGATATTCTCGACGAACAGCTCCCCGACTCGATCCGTCAGGAGATCGCCGCTATTATCGACCTCCATCAAGCGCACCTGATCGACTACCATCGGTTGCGCACCCGGCGGGCCGGCTCACAAAAGATCATCGATTTTCACCTGACCGTTTGCAAGCACCTGACCGTTAAGGAAGCACACGAGATTGCGGATCTTCTTGAGGAGCGGATACGCACCATAATCGGCGGCAGCGATGTAACCATTCACATCGAGCCTTGCATCCGTCCCGATTGTAGCGAACGTTACCCCTGCCCCAAAGATTCCCCGCCCTTAAAAAAGGGGCCCTAGGCTTATGCCAGAGCCCACAACAGCACACAGCACACAGAACAAAAGAAGGCCCGGCAGTGATGTCGGGCCTTCTGTATAGCGTATTACGCGCTAGAACATCTTGCCCTTAATCAAATTCACGCACCATCGCGCCAATCGATTCCTTCGCATCGCCAAAGATCATCCGCGTGTTCTCCTTGAAGAACAACGGATTATCCACACCGGCAAAACCGGAGGCCATAGAACGCTTGAGGACAAACACCGTGCGGGCCAGATCCACATTGATGACGGACATACCGTAGATGGGACTGTCTTCCATTTCGCGGGCCGCGGGATTCACCACGTCGTTGGCACCGATCACGATGGCGACGTCGATATTCTGCATACGCTGATTGATATCATCCATCTCTAACAACAGGTCGTAGGACACCTCCGCCTCGGCCAAAAGTACGTTCATGTGTCCCGGCATGCGACCGGCGACCGGATGAATACCGTAAACTACTGAGGCGCCATTTTCTTCCAAAAGCTCCTGCAACTCTTTCACCAGGTGCTGAGCCTGGGCCACAGCCATCCCGTAACCGGGAATAACCGCTACCGTGCTGGCCGCCTCGAGGATGTAGTAGGCATCTTCCGGGGTCAGCGGCTTCACCTCGCCTTCAATCGCCTGAGTCAACGTGGACACGGAACCAAAGCCGGAGAACAGTACATTGTAGAGCGAGCGGTTCATGGCCTTACACATTATTTGCGTGAGTATGATACCGGAGGCACCCACCAACGAACCTGCCACAATCAACAGGTTATTGTGGACTGCAAAACCTGCCGCACATGCCGCCAGGCCGGAGTAGGAGTTCAGCAAGGAGATCACCACTGGCATATCGGCACCGCCGATGGGGATAACCGCCATCACGCCAAATACCAGCGCCAAAGCCACGACCGTGCAGGGGTAGCTGACATCGCTGGGATTCAGAACAAACATCACCCCACAACCGATGATGGCCAACACCATCAGACTGTTCACCACTTGCTGGCCGACAAAAATCATCGGTTTACTGGCGATACGCTCAGATAATTTACCCCAGGCGATCACCGAACCGGTGAAGGTCATTCCGCCGATCAGAATCGTCAAAAATAACGTCACCATGGTAAAGGTGTCCGCTTCTGGACTGATTGCTGCCCAGCCGACCAGCAGCGAGGCCAGGCCGCCAAACCCATTGAACAGCGCCACCATTTGCGGCATCGAGGTCATCTTCACCATACGTGCAGCCGACGCACCGACCACCGCGCCGATCAGCATGCCTATGGCGATATTGCCGTAGTTAATAATCCCCTGACCAAGCAGCGTAAACACAATCGCGATCAGCATGCCGGTAGAAGACAGCAGGTTGCCGCGACGAGCCGTAGCCGGCGAGCCCAATAATTTCAGGCCATAGATAAAAAACGCCGCCGAAACAACGTAGGCGATGTTAATAACAACGTAATTATCCATTACTTGCGGACCTCTTTTTTCTTGAACATGGCCAGCATTCGGTCGGTGACCAGGTAACCGCCCACGACGTTGATGGTCGCCAGCGCCACCGCGCCGGTGGCCAGCCAGGTGGCCAGATCGGGGTTATCGGTGTTGCCCGCCAGTGCCAGCGCACCGACCAGGGTGATGCCCGAGATGGCGTTTGAACCCGACATCAGCGGCGTATGCAATGTGGCGGGCACCTTGTTGATCAGTTCAAAGCCCAAAAAGATTGTGAGCATCAGGATAAAGAGGAGAAATACGATTTCCATGAGTTGCTCCTTAGCGGCGTGGGATCAGAATTGCTGTAATGGTTTTTGATGACCTCATTCACCACCCTGCCACCATGAGTGATCACACAGCCGATCGCGATTTGGTTGTTAAAATTGAGCTGGAAGAATTTTGCCTCATCATCCCAGAACTCATCGATCAGATTAAACAGATTGTTGGAGTACATCTGGCTGGCATCTCGAGGCACCCCGTTTGCCCAGTTGCCAGTACCGACAATAGTGACGCCCTTGCCTGTCACCACCGTTTCACCGGGTATGGAGCCCTCGACATTACCGCCGTTTTCCGCGGCCATGTCGACGATTACTGACCCGGGCCTCATCGCCGCGACCGCATCGGCAGAAACAATCACCGGCGGTTTGCGACCAAACAACTGAGCGGTGGTAATCACAATATCAGACTGGGCAATTTCAGCTCTTTGACCTGCTTTTTGCAGTTCCATTTGTTCCGATGTCAGGGCCAGAGCGTAGCCGTCTTTAGTCTGGCCAGTTTCACCAAGATCAATCGCCAGGAATTTCGCCCCCAAGGACTCTATCTGTTCGGCCACACCATCGCGGGTATCAAAGGCCGTGACCTTGGCGCCTAAACGCTTGGCGGTGGCGATGGCCTGCAACCCCGCCACCCCGGCACCGACAATAAAGACCTTGGCGGGTTGCAGGGTACCGGCCGGGGTCATCATCATGGGCAGGATTCGATCCAGGCAAGCGGCTCCTTTCATCATCATCACATAGCCCGCCAGGCTGGCCTGGGAACTCAAAGCGTCCATTTTCTGTGAGCGGGAAATGCGCGGAATCATCTCCATCGAAATTGCACTAACCTGCTGAGCCGCCATTTTCTCAACCAATTCGCGCTCATTGAACGGATCCAAAAAACTGACATGGAGACTGCCCGCCTTGAGCCACTCGACCTCTTCGAGGGAAGGCTTGTGCAGACGCAGCACCACATCGGCATTGCCTAACAGTTGCTGGCGACCGCTCGCCACCTTGGCGCCCACCTTCGTGTATTCGTTATCAGAAAAACCCGAGCCCAAGCCCAGGCCCTTCTCGATTTTTACCTCGGCACCTGTCCGTACCAATTTTTTCACGGAGTCCGGCACTAGAGGTGCGCGATTCTCTCCTGCCCGCGTCTCCCTGGGAGCAGCAATTAACATACGCCACCTTATTTTATGAGTGATCGATGGATACTGGTTTTATTGTGGCCAGAATTCATGCGCATTCCCCTCGCTGCCAGCTAGAAATAGCTACTTTAAGTTAGGTTGGTACGCATTATTTCGGTGCACACAACGACATCTCCGGTCATCTGAAGTTGCCATATCAGCCAATTGTTGGTTTTAACCACAAAGATTGTACGGTAAATATTCAACCCATCAACCTAAGACATCTCGAATTCTACCCGGACGGCAATGCAATGCAAGGCAAGGCAAAGAGGAATAATCTGTTAGGTTGGTTCAGATGTTTTTGGCGATAAAGGCTAGGAAAAGGTTTAATGTCTCGCTAGGAGTCTGCCGGACTGGGGGGATCATAGCGAGAAAATGGGAAATCGAGGACAGATTGTCGTAAATTTGCAGGAGAATAGTGGGCCTATTGGTCAAGGATTTACGATAATATGGACCGATTTACCGCTTTCGCAGTAGATTCATTCCGAAGTCCGACAGCCTCCTAACCCTGTAATGCGATAAAGGCCCAACCTGTTTCCAGGCGGACCTTTTGGCTGGGAAAAAGAGTAGCGGACTGATAAATGATGAGCAGCTCCTGGCCGATGACCAGGAGCGGTTTATTTTCTGCGCTAGCGAGGTCAAATGTCGCTTGTCATGATGAACAGCGGCTGTTCCTTGAAAGTTTCGTACTTTGGGCGCAACCGTTCCGGTTGGTAGTGACGGTCGATATCGACCACTTTTTTGGTGCTGGTGACGACATCCAGAGGCACGCTGTCATAGCAGCCGTTGTGCAAACTGACCAGACGGCCGGTCTGGCCGCTGAGTATTAGATCCAGGGCCAGATTGCCGTAGGCCATAGGAACGATGGAGTCGATGGCGTCGGGATTACCGCAGCGCACCAGATAGCCGAGCCGCTGGTTCACCACATTTATGCGCTGACCGCAGTTGAAACGGGGAGAGAGCTCCTTGAGCTGGGCGGCCACCCGGTCGCCGATGCCTCCCAATTTACGGTGTCCGTACTGATCCTTTTCTACACCCTCGTAGGACATGGTGCTGTCCTCCAGNNACCAGCAGCTCGGTCAGATGTTCCATACTGAAGGGCATTTCCGGGATGACGCAACGGTTGGCCGCCCCGGCCATGGTCGGCAGCATCGCGGTAAAACCGGCATAGCGGCCGAACACCTCGATGACCAGCAGGCGTTCGTGGGAGCCCGCGGTGGTGCGCAGGGTATGGGTCAGTTCAATGGTGCGGGTTACGCAGGTGCTGAAACCGATGCAGTAGTCGGTTCCGGGGACATCGTTATCCATGGTCTTGGGAATAGCCACTACCTTGATTCCTTCTTCGGCCAGGCGCTGGGCATAGCTCAGGGTGTCGTCACCGCCAATGGGAATCAGGTAGTCGATACCGAGAAATTCGAGATTGCTGAGCACCGCATCGGTAATATCATTGGTCTCCTCCTGATAGCGGCTCTGCAGATGCTCGGGAACCGACTCCTTGGGCAGATGGCTGGGGCGGGTCCGGGAGGTATGGATGAAGGTACCGCCGGTCCGGCCGGCGCGGTTGACGATATCCTCGTTCAACACCAGCACATGGTCGCTGTTGTCAACGGCCGGGTCGGGCACCAGATCGACCAGACCTGCCCAGCCGCGCCGAATGCCTAGCACCCGATAGCCTTCACGTAAGGCGCGGAAGGTAACGGCGCGAATGGCCGGATTTAGTCCAGGGACGTCCCCACCGCCAGTGAGAATACCAATCGTTCCTCGATAGTGTGCCATGATCAAATGCCTCCTCTGCAAAATATTGAATACCCTTAATAGGATAGCGGAAAAAATGTTTTTTGCTGGGGCGATTCAATAAAGTGTAACGGGGGTCACTTCGGCATTAAGCAGCTTACGTTCTGGATAGGCAACGAAGGCCATGACTTAGCGATGTAGGTAGGGGTTTTGTCGTAAAGCTTATTTGATGTAGCTATGGGCCGAGAAGGATCTGAAACATGGGCAAAACAGCCGAATTTTCAGCTGCCTCATGGATAGTCCGGCAGGCTTCTAGTCGCTTTAGACTAGAGGGGTCGGGGCAAATAAAAACGTGTTGATCAACACTTAAAGTGAACGGCTTGGGCTGCCGCCTGCCTCTTCTTCAGGAACTCAGCCGAACAAGCTCGGGTCAACGGCCAACCATGATGCCCAAGGCTTCGGCGGTATGCACCAGACTACCCTGCGGATTGACCAGATTAAGCGATTCAACAGCCATATCGATTTCCGCAACAACCACCTCACGCCCACTCAGGGCCACCATCATACCGAAATAGCCCTTTTCGATAAGCTCTACCGCTTTGACGCCGAACCGGGAGCCAAGAATGCGGTCAAAGGCCGAAGGTGTACCGCGACGCTGCAGGTGACCGAGAACCACCGTCCGGGTTTCGATCCCTTGCCTGCTTTGAATCGCATCAGCGACCTGCTGACCGATTCCGCCCAAACGTTCAATGCCACAATTCTGGTCAGATGATGTTTGCACAACCTTATGGCCTCCGATCGGAACGGCGCCTTCAGCCACCACCACGATATGAAAGCGACGCCCATCTTCCCGGCGCTTATCGATATGGTTGCAAACATGTTCGATGTGAAAAGGGATTTCAGGCATCAGAATAACATCCGCCGAACCGGCGATCCCCGATTCCAGGGCAATCCAACCAGCATCTCTTCCCATGACCTCAACGACAATGGCTCGATGATGGCTCTCCGCGGTGGTATGCAGGCGATCCAGAGCTTCAGTTACTATTCCTACCGCCGTATTGTAGCCAAAGGTAACGTCGGTGCCGCACAAGTCGTTGTCGATGGTCTTAGGCACCCCGACAACCGGAACACCCATGTCGTTAAGCCGGCGGGCTATCTTGAGAGTACCGTCGCCACCAACAACAACAAGAGCGTCAGCACCAGTTTTCCGGAAGTTGTCGACGACCCGTTGGGAAACATCGATCAATTCGGTAGATCCCTCCTGCTGTACCGGATAGCGAAAGGGCTTGCCGCGATTGCTGGTGCCGAGAATGGTGCCGCCGCGCTGCAGAATACCCCGTACCGACGCCAGGTCGAGAGGCACGGTTTGGGGGCCGTCGATCAGGCCGTCAAAACCGTTCAGGATACCGACGACCTGCCAACCCCGTTTGAGGATAGCAGCTCTGACCACCCCGCGAATAACTGCATTCAGGCCAGGGCAATCTCCCCCACCGGTAAGAACCGCTATCGACTTGATCATTCCTGAGTCCCTTTCGCTAAAACAACCCATCGAACCATAGCTGATGCACTCGCAAAAACTTTATAGGATGGCTAAGCAAAAATTTCGCCCTACAAGGCCTGGTGTTTTTTCAGGGGCGAAGACATACATCTAGTATGTCGAGGNNGTATGTCGAGGTCCTGAAAAAACGCCGTAACGCCGTAGGACGGACTTTTTGCGACGCCATCATAGCTGAAATCAACGATGTTCCAAACGATCAAACAACAGACTCGCAGCGCCAAGGATACCAGCCCGGTCGTCCAGGCAAGACCTTACCAGATGCAGCTGTTGCCGATTAACAGCAAAGGCACGCTGGGCTAATTCCTGCTCCAGCGACGGCTGCAATAAGTCAAAGCAGCCGCTAAGCCCTCCAGCGAAAAGTACTCCTTCTAGATTCAGTAAATTGGCAACCCCGGCAATTACCTGCCCGAGATAACGACCGGCCAGGTCAAAAGCCCTTTGAGCAAGGGGGTCGCCATGGCGAGCCAAGTCGGCAAGGCCAAAAGTATCAAGGATTTTTCCAAGCTTGTCACTACCCAACTCCTGAAAGTTTCGCAGAATTCCTTGACCGGAAGCATACTGTTCGAGACAACCGTGGGAACCACAACCACAGGGGCGCCCCTCAACCTCGACAGCCAGATGGCCTATTTCTCCAGCTCCGCCGCATTTCCCCTGCCAAAGTTGGCGATGCAAAATCAATCCTCCTCCAACACCGGTACCCAGGGTAATCGTCAAAAAGGAATCGAATGCCTGCCCACCACCATACCGGAATTCCCCCCAGGCAATAGCGTTGGCGTCGTTTATCACGAGCGCGGCTGAGTCCAACTCTTGTTGCAAATGATTTTGTAAATCAAAGTTGTTCAACAACTGAAGATTGGGCGCGGAGCGAACCTGCCCCGAAGGATCAACGACTCCTGCGGCGCCACAGCCAACGCCGACAACATCCAACCCCATTTCGATAGCAGCGGTTCTCAGTTCCTGACAGAAGTCCGTGAGGCCTTTAAGAAAGACCGCCAAGTCAGTAGTCGAGTCCGTTTCAACCGAGCGCCATCCACTGACCTGACCGTTCTGCGACACCAGAGCGCCACGGCAATTGGTCCCACCGAGATCGATACCGATGGCTACCGCCTTTGTCACGGTCGCTCCCGATGTTCCGTGGCAATAGCTAGTTTGGCAAACCCTGTCTCTTTGGCCAGATCCATCAAGGTAACTACCTTGCCGTGCAAGGCCTCCGTGTCAGCCAGCAACAAA
>LGVF01677598.1_pt1 | contig 11524 bp, 11 predicted proteins | sample 469901 | NCBI WGS metagenome assembly LGVF01 (sample SAMN03893561, study PRJNA290197) | marine sediment metagenome | material: sediment; isolation source: combined push core samples #3730, #5133, and #5579 collected at Hydrate Ridge | place: Pacific Ocean: Hydrate Ridge | reverse complement strand
TTCTTGATATACTTTATCTGTCAAATTATTTGCTTTTCCGATATCATTAATCTCACCTTTTACTTTTTTCAGAAAAGTAATAACTTCATTTTCATATTCGATACGAATTAACCCAAACTTACATTTGTATATTGCAAAACCTAATTTTCTTTTTTCCATAATTTTTCCTATTCTACGATTAATTTTCTATCTGTTTTAATGATATCAATTAATACAACCCCTAGTATTTTTTCATCTAAGGCATTATTCACGAACGAGATCTTGCTCTTCTTACTGCGATTGCAACGCCTCCAAGTAAGACAATTATTAAAATAATCGCAAATATAATCTCCCAGGTTGCATTACTTTCTGAATCGGCATAGGTTGAAGGGATGCCCGTTAGTACACCATAGGGTTCACCTGTTAATAGACATTTATAGTCTTCACCAGCGGCATTTTTTTCGACTGTCATTTCAAAGCCCGCACCATTTTGGAACACCATCACATAATCCGAGCCACCAAATAGGAAAGCTCCCAGCATATCGCCCTTTTCTACAACCGTACCGGGTGTTATATTATCTTCAAAAACAACCGAGGAAACCTGCGACATTCCCACTGGGAGCAACGCCACCAAACCATACTCTTTGGTTTCCATGATCACACAGCCACGTGTTTCTACTGCCTGCCAACCATAATCTTCCGCATTGAGCATATAGCGGTTTTCTTTTTCATCCCAATAGGTAATTCCGCCAACTGCATCATCTTGATAAATCGACCGTACTTCTAATATTGTTCCACTAACAGGAATATGGAAACGATGATAATCCTGAACGTTAAGGAAGGTATGGGTCAATGTTCCGCCTGCAAATGCATCAGCGTAATTAGTACCCTCGCCGAGGAGAGCAGGTATTGAATCAAATGTCAGGGATTTTATTTTTACCCCATCCCCAAGCAAACGCGAATCATCATCTATTTGCCATACCCCTTGTGGCACTGAATCTGCCGGAGATACAACAACCGAATTATCCTCTGGTGAAGCAATCGGACGTTCAGCAGGCGATTTCAGATAGCGAGTGAAAAAGTCATTAAAGCTTAACCAATTGGATGGATCTTCATACCACCCATTTTGCAATCCGAAATCCGCATTATTATAGGCAATCTGATAATAGTCTTCATTCCATGATTCGGGTGTGCTTAGGTATTCCCCCCATTCTTTCGTGAATTTAATCATCCAAGATCGATAGGGTTCATAATATTGTAATGAATTATTGTAATATCCCATACCTTCGAGTTCTTCGAGTGGCTGGTCAGTAATAAAATAAAAATAATCCAAACTTTGATCAATTTGATCGTAGAGCAACGGATAGTTACTTTCAACATTAGGAAGGATGTTCCAAGGCATCGCGTAGGTTGCCCAATCGACGTACTCATAAAATTCATCCAAAGACTGAACTGGATTAGAATTTTTATCCGGATTGACCACTTTGGCTTTGTCAATTGATTTGATCAATAGTGCTTCCAACTCAGGGTTATGTTGCACCATAAGTATCAATTCTTCTGTGTTAGACTCATGGGTAACCTCTGTTGCCCCTATAATGGATGTTGGCATAAATAGCAAACAGACAACTAAAAATAGTGATAATAATCGTTTCATTCTCATCCTCCTGAATGTTTTTATTTATTCCTAATCTTTTTAACACTCATAAAACTGTATACGATATCATTCTCACGGGAAATAATGATCATTTTTGTAAGTTTTTGGATGCACAGGAACCATAAATAGGGTAGCAAACCGAAATTATCTTTGCTACTCCCAATTTTTTCAATAGTCCCAACGCTTTCCCGTAGCATATCACATTAAAAGGAATGATCCTATGCAAACGAAACGTCCTCTCAGTTGTTAATGTTTTTCGATTTGAATGGATTAATTGTATCACTTAATCAAGGTGAACGAAAGATATATACGCTGAAAAAGCCATCTCAGAAATTCAGGAATTGGTTAGTGCGATTTCAGCGGGCGATTTGAAATTAGTTGGTATTTTTCTTTCCAGAATATTCATGTAATGTTTCTATTGTTGCAATATAAATTCATTTTACTGCCTATTAATATTTGCTATTTCTTTTTTTTTAGGGTATGATGCTGTTGTTGTTTATTTATAATTTAATTTTAAAATTTATCAAAGTAAATCATCTTTTATTATTGATGTTCATCTTTATTAATCGATTCGATTTTAACCTTCGTTTCTCATTTTCCCGAACTTTATTATGCGATCTTTCCTACTATTATGATACTTGGTTAGAGTGACAAACGTAATTTTTCTAGCTGTTCATACAATATATTGATAATCCAATGTTTATATATTAGCTGCAGAATATCTGAATTTTATTTTTGACACTACAATCATGTTTTAAATATATTTTCTAAATGAAAGGAGTTTTACAATGAAAAACAAATTTAAAAAGGGGCTGACTCTACTTGTTATCACGATGCTGTTAACAAGTATGGGGTCTGTTAGTGTCTTGGCACAAGATAACTGTGATTTAACTGAATCGATTATTCCAGATGTCGACCTGAGTGTAAACGATTTCTTGGATGTGTCTGTTGAAGGCGACTATGAATATATTGATATTGATGGTGGCGTCAGCATTTCGAAGTATAATGGTATCGGAGGCAATGTAACGATTCCTGCTACTTTAGGTGGAAAAACGGTACTAAGCATCAATGACGTAGCTTTTTATAAGTGCTTCGATTTAACAAGCATACTTTTACCAGACAGCCTCACTAGTATTGGCAAGTGGGCTTTTGCAGATTGCACAAGCTTAACAAACATAGTTTTACCGAGCAACCTTACAAGTATTGACAAATGGGCTTTTAGGGATTGTACAAACCTTACGAGTATCAACGCCATACCAGAAAGCGTCATTGATATTGGTGAATACGCTTTTTCTGAGTGCACCAATCTGGCAAATTTAACCGTTGATGTTAATAATTCAAATTATACAAGTATCAACGGGATTCTTTTTAACAAAGATGTGACATCACTCATTCAATGTCCCGGAGGTTCAACAGCGACAACCCTACCTGATAGTCTCATCAGCATTGAGCAGTGGGCATTTCGGGGATGTACAACTATAACGGACATCACCATACCAGAAGGTGTCACGAGTATTGACAACGGCGCTTTTATAGGCTGTTCGAACTTAACGCACGTTATTCTCCCCACCAGTCTCTCCAGCCTTAATACTGCTGCTTTCATTGACTGTACAAGCTTGACGGATATCAACCTTCCGGATAACCTCCGTATGATTCAATCAAATACCTTTTCAAATTGCACAAGCTTAACGAACATTACGTTACCTGATCAGCTCACTGATATTGGCACTTTTGCTTTTTCTAGCTGTACAAGCTTAGCGGATATCACCATCCCAGAAAACGTCATTTGTATTGACGAAAACGCTTTTTCTAATTGTATCAATCTGGCAACTATCCAATTCAACTCAGCTTTTACAACAATATTATCATCCCAAGCAACTTATGTAGGAAGCATTCCATCGACAACAACAATCATCGGATACGACCCTTCCACAGCAAAAGACTATGCTATTAACTATGGAAACACATTTCAATTGCTGGAAGAAGAACCAGCGCTACTCTGGATTGATATTACAACTCCAGCAACCAAACAGGTCTATCGAATCGGAGAACCCCTGGATATCAGCGGTTTGGTAATCGCTGGCACCTATAGTGACGGAACCAGTAAAGAAGAGACCATCACAGCCGAAAATGTTCAGGGTTTCGAAAGCACCACGGCAACCAATAACCAACTGCTTACTGTCTCTATTAATGGCAAGACAACAAGCTACACCATTATGATTAAAAGCTTGTCTTTTTATAACTATCAGACACATATTGAAAATATAGGCTGGCAGGATTTTTCCACAAATGGCGAACTGAGTGGAACAGAAGGCCGCTCCCTCCGGTTAGAAGGCATTAAAATAAATGTGGATCAAGATAACCTTGGCGTTGAATATAGTACGCACATCCAAGATATCGGATGGCAAGAAGTAAAAACAACGGGCGAACTGAGTGGCACAACACATCAATCACTTCGTCTTGAAGCCATTAAAATTAATTTAACTGGCAGTGATTCAAATGAATATGACATCTGTTATCGTGTCCATGTCCAAAACATAGGCTGGATGGATTGGTCAAAAAATGGGGAAATTGCTGGCACAGAGGGCCAATCCCTCCAATTAGAAGGCATCGAAATTAAAATTATGAAAATCAATTCAGATTTAACTGCTTACAATGGGGTTTTAGCTGCTGTTAATCAAGCAGATTATACCTCCGTATCTTGGGCAGACTACCAAACAATTGTAGATACTAATGAAATAACGGTGGATAATTTTCAAACTGAAGTGGATGCAGCTACCACTGCAATCATTACCGCCCAGAACAATCTGATTTCATCTCCAACTTATATCATTAATCATGCACAAATAGACAGTGCTAGTTTTGACGTGCAAACTGTCGGTGATAATATTATCACCAACGCCAATGCATTAATCTCCAAGGCCGGTTTTGATGCAACTAAGTATGTAATTACCTTTACTCGCGTAGATAACGGCACCGCTCAAATTGATGCCACCACTGGTTTAATTTCCACTATCGGCGATGGGACAGCCATTGTAACGTTTACCTTAACACCAATTGATGGCTCCGCAGCGGCGACTACAACCAATGTGGTATTGGTGCTTAGCGAAGATACAATCTAACAGCATATCAGCATAAAATAATAGCAACAAAAAAACGGGACACTACAAGAGTGTCCTTTTTTAATATAAAAATGTCAAAACTAAAATCATTTAATATGTTTTCAAATATTCTTCAAAGGTCTGATTCGTCAATCTGATAGTTCTGATGAAGTCTTGGCTTTTTCTCAGATTATGCAAGATAAAATGTTCACTAGCCTCTGGCTGAAAATAGTTCCAAAATCCTTCGCGGGTTAGCTCTTCAACAAATCTATAGTCTTTTTCCACTTCATTTCCAATAATTATTTTCTTTAAATTTTCCAAGTTCCAAATATTTTATTTTCTTTTGAGCATAATCCAGTACGATGTCACACTAGCTTTCATACTGTGAAAAATTAAGTCTAAAGATGTTTGATGAAAGACCTGTATACACCTCCCTCTTCTTTGCAAAAGGATTCTCATAGGCGGTTACCGTAGGAACACTCATAAACACCCGATTCTAAATTATAAATCCTTTGATTATTGAATAATATTATTATATAATATTAGCTTTTCGTTATATATTGAAATAGCGACAAATCTCATTGAATAGAAAGGTACGAAAAGGAAATATATGGAAGTTAAAAAGTTTTTCACCCTTAGTTTAGAGAGTATCGATAATGCCTATGAGTTTGTTCAAAACCTACTACTTAAGTATAAATACACAAAAAGTGATATCGTTCGGGCCCAGCTTTTTGTAGAAGAGACTATTGTACATTGGCAAAAGGGAGCTCAAGAAAATGAAACCTTTGAAATATCCCTGGGTAAGCGCTTTAAAACAATTAATTTGTCGTTAAATTACTGGGGGAATCAATCCGACCCACTGACACTACCTGAAGAAGTGGATGACCCGGAATTCAATCTCATTGGTCAGAATATATTAATCGGATTATCCAAAGTTACCTACTCCTACGAAAATGGCTGCAACAAGCTATCCTATACCTTAAAAGTAAAATCCAGTAATCTGGCGCTAACAACAGCTATTGCTCTTCTTGTCGGGATTCTTGGTGGGTTGGTCTTTCAATATTTTTCCCCATCTACTGGACTTTGGATTTCAAATACCATCCTAAATCCCTTAAGCGAAACTTTTTTTGGGTTTCTTAACGCCATGGTAATTCCCGTGTTATTTCTTTCTGCCATAGGTAGTATTTTCAACATGGATAATATTGCTCAAATGAAGCGCATCTTTCGCAGCTTACTGAGCTGGTCGCTGGGAATTATTCTGGTTTCCACCGCAATTTCCCTTTTTGCTGAAAAAAGCTTAGATCATACGTTCATTTTAAACTACAACATGCATTAGGGGGAATACTTAAAAAAGTCTTCCCCCTAAATTATACTTTTTATTCTATTTTCTTTAAACACATGTGAAAGATTAAATGTTTATCTTTCTTCAAAAAAAATTCTTGACTATTTTTGGATCAAACCAAAGTTTTAATTCAACTTTAAATGAGTCTGTAGAATCACTACAGTGTACTAGGTTATAGCAGCTTCTCTTCTGACGATTAGCAGCTTCCATCGAATCATTCCCCAAATCTCCGCGGATAGTTCCCGGGGCTGCCTGGGATGGATCGGTTGCACCTGTTAATTCTCTTGCATTAGCAATAGCATTCTTTCCATCCTGACTGATAATCACTGGTATCATACCGTTTCCAACAAAGTCTTTGATGACTATTTCTCTAAAGCCGTCTCCCAATTTTGCGATTACCTCAGCATAGTGGTTTAAAATCAAATCTGGTGTAACACTTTTATATCCAACCATTTCGATCTTGAATCCACCATTAATATAACGTTCGATGATGCTTTCAACCAGCTCCGATTCAAGCGCATCGGGTTTCATGATAATTAATGCGTAATCTTTCATACTTCAGCCTTTCTATTCTTTGAGCTATAAAACTATTTTTATTTTGTCAAAGCATACATACATGAATCCATTATTTTTTCATTTTTATAAATGCTTTTTTTGAAAATTCCTTCCAGTTGAAAGCCAGCTTTCTCCAGAGATTTTCTTGCATGCATGTTTTCAGCAAAAGGTCGAGCATAGATTCTAAAAATATTCAAATCATTAAAAGCCGTATCGCTCATCTGGGTAATAGCATGGGTCATGATTTCTTTTCCCCAGAATGGTTCTCCCAACCAAAAACCAAGTTCTCCACTTTTACAGCTAACATCAGCTTGCATAAGCAAGCTGATAGCGCCTGCAATAGAATCATCAATGATGATCGCTTTGTTCAAATGCTTTCTTCTGTTTTGGTGAATACTTTTTGTTAAAAAAAGATGTGCATCATCTAATGTATAAGGGTTCGGAAAGGTGTTTCTCAGGTTTCCAGCTATCTTCTGATTGTTTGCCAATGGTACGATACTTTCTGCATCACTCAGTTTCCAATCTCTTAATTTAAATTCCATTATCATATCCTCCTCTAATAATTCTATTATTTTTTACACTACCAATGTACTCGTTTGCAATACTGTCATCTCTAAAGTTGACTTCATTTCAAATAATTCGCCTCTAATAACTTTAATTTTTATTTGAAAATCATCCCATCCTTTTCAAATACACACACTCATTATTAATTCTCTTTGCATTTTACATTTTGACTTCTTATTTTAAAATCTCTGTTATCCCTTCACCACCTTACCTTTTCACTATTTAGAGTATACTTACTATAAATAACTAATTTATTTACTTCAACATTTATAATTTTTACAATCGTAACATCATTCTATTTAAATGTCAATATTTTTTCTTTTAATGACAATATATTGCCTTTGCTTGTTTGTTATTTCTCAAACAGCTTCATGAGAAGCAATATATTGTTCAATATTCTACAAGTTATTTTTCGTTATCATACTATCTTTCCCTAAGATTATTCGAGTAACCTTAATAACCTTTAAAGTGAATACATCCATTTATAAAATGCATTTAGCAATAATAGTATCATTATCTAATAGACTTTTTAATTTTTTGATCGTATTTTTGATCTTCAATCGTTTAAAATACATTTAGAAATGAAATGGTAATGGTTAAAATCTAAAATCTCGCAAACAGGTTATTATGGAAAATTCAGTTTAAAGTAACACTAAAAAAGAAAAAAATGCATTTATTAACAAAAAAATATTTAAATATAGTATTAAAGCTAGCTTAAGTTTAAATCTTTTCTTAAGCAAACTAACCCATTTCTGCTCGCATTAAAAAGCACCTAAATAAGAGTATTTAGGTGCTTTTGATTCATAATATAAAACCTGATTTACTCATTCTTGATGAACCCACCAACAGCCTCGATCCTCATGGAATCCATGAATTTCGAGAAATTGTAAAATCCTTAGCGAAAGATACCGGCATTTCCGTACTCATTTCATCTCACCTATATTTAACCGGCTCCTATCAGCTAATCGAAGGAATAAGTTTGAATTTTTCAATCATTACCTTTTTCTTATGGGGGTTAATATCACTCATTATCGGATTTCAAATTTTTAATCGTAAAGCAATACTTAGCCGCATTCGAAATCTTAATCCTGAGACACAAATCGCTCTAATTGGTTTATATAATCCTAAGTCCGAACAGGCTCCTCAAAAATCTCAAAAACTAATTTTGCGAAAGGTTAAATCAAGGGCTTTAGGCATTAAAATGCGATCGTCATCACACGCTATGCGATTTAATTGTTTTCCTACTTATCATAGAGAATATCTTTTCTAAGCGCTTCTGCCTCTTTTTCTCCTACTAACACTTTCACAATATTAAGGGCAAAATCTACTGCTTTTGCTGGTCCACGAGATGTGATTATGTTTCCATCCCTTACTACCGCATCCTCTTGATAAATTGAATGTGGGAACTCCTTTTCAAGTCCAGGGTATGAGGTCATTTTTTTGTCATCAATGATCTTTGCTTTTTCTAAAACAATCGGCCCCGCACAGATCGCTGCTATTAATTTCCTTGCTTTATTCATTTCTTTGATAATTTTTATAACCCGCCCATCATCTCTTAGATTTGCTGCTCCAGGCATTCCTCCAGGAATAACAAGAGCATCATATGAATCAATTTTTGACAACTGATCGATTTGTTTGTCTGCTTTTACTTCAATATGATGGCTTCCTGAAACTTGAAGGCTATCTTCAATCGTAACCATATCAACCGTAATCTGCTTAACTCTTCTTAAATAATCAACAACCGTTAAGGCTTCTACTTCTTCAAATCCTTCTGCTAAAAGAACAATTACATTCATCATTTTCCTCCTTATATATGTTTGTTGCAATATCATTTTGCAATTATCTTAAAAGACAAAACCACCACATTTTATCTCTTGTGACTTTAGCTGGTCTGGGATCTTTTTAAATAAGCTACGCGTTTTATTGTAACAAGTAATGCTAAATCTTTTCCGTGTTGCCATTTTTTATAAATGAGTGTTTTTCACTTTATTTTTGTACTATAATATAGGTAGTCATTAATACTATTAACAGAAAGGTTAAATCAATGAAGACATTCATCCATAATAATATTTTAGAAACCATCGGTAATACCCCAATGATTAGGATTAATCATTTAAATCCTAACCCTAATGTGGAAATCCTCGCCAAGTTCGAAGGCGTTAACCCAACAGGAAGCATTAAGGATCGTATTGCCCTTAAAATGTTGGAACAGGCAGAGTCTGACGGTTCTTTAACCAAAGACAAGATCATTATCGAACCGACCAGCGGAAATACCGGGATTGGTCTAGCAATGATTGCTGCCGTAAAAGGCTATCAGCTAGAAATCGTCATGAGCGAAGCCGTCTCCATCGAACGCCGTAAAATGATTCAAGCCTTTGGTGCAACTGTCACACTAACTTCTCCTACCGAAGGAACCGATGGCGCAATTCGAAAAGTAAAAGAATTAACTGCCAAATATCCAGAACAATATTTTAATCCTGATCAATTCAGCAATAAATATAATAAACTCGCTCACTATTCCACCACTGCTGAGGAAATCTGGGAACAAACCCAAGGGAAAATCACTCACGTTGTTTCCTCTTTAGGTACCTCCGGCACCATTATGGGTGTTGGCATGGGACTTCGCGATCATAATCCGGAAATAAAAATTGTCGAAGCCCAACCGGTGCTTGGTCATTATATCCAGGGACTTAAAAACATGGAAGAAGCCATTGTTCCAGCACTGTATCAACCCGATGCCATTGATGAACATATCATGGTTGAATCTGAAATTGCCTTTGATTTTGCCCGTCAAATTGTAAAAAAAGAAGGGATCTTTGTGGGCATGAGCAGTGGGGCTGCCATGTATGCAGCTTCCGAGGTAGCTAAAAAAATTGATTCTGGTCTCATTGTGGTGATCTTTCCTGATCGTGGCGAGAAATATCTTAGCACGGATTTATTTAAGCTGTAAATTTTAGCTGTGACATATAGCATGACTATCAGCAGCTTTTTCAAGGTAGCACGAAGGGACGGTTCTTTCCTATTCTAACAAATGGAAGCTACAACAGAAACGTCCCTTTGATCTCCCTGTCCAATGCCCTCCAGCGCCATTGTTTTTAATTATTTACAAACGCTGCGAAACCTTATTTATGAAGCTTATGCGCCTCATAAATTTTGATATAATCATCTACCGTCATCTTTGTGCACAGCGCTGCGATTAGATCATAGGGAATTTTATCCATTTTCCGAAACCGAATACAACTTTTACCCATATCAAGTTTGCCAATTTTTAGAGCCGCGTATTCATTGTAAAACCACTGTAATAGGGATTCATCGGCATATATTCCCATATGATAAAGAGCAATATGACCTTTCTTGTTGGCTAGTTCAATAAATGGCAATGGTTCCTTAGGATTAACATGATAACCTTGGGGATATCGACTATGCGGGACAACAAAACCAATCATCGCATATTGTATCATCTCTTGAAATCCCTCTGGCAAATGATCCTTGATGGTTTGTCTCAGTTTTTCTAGCGGTTCCTGACGTTCTACTGGTTGCCTACCTGATATAATCTTCCGGACTTTTTAGAATATCTGCATCACCTTGATTAATAACTTTAATTTTAGTCATTGTATACACTTCCTTTCAACTTTATTTTAAATTCATAAGTTAGTGCCAGACACATGACTCTTAAAATATCTATCAATCATGTTTTAGAAGTTTTTCATTTTCTGATAGAAATGGTAAAAAGCATGCTTGATCAAAGATTTGTTCGTATTTCTCATGTTCTTTATCGCTTCCTGTTAAAAAAATTTGACCCCCTTGAATTTCAGATAGTGATTTTAAGAACTTGCTATACTTATCAATATCTAAATCTTTATCTTTCGGCGAATCAAAAATAACAAAACCCACATTATTTATTTTTTCTTTTTCCAACACATCCTGTAACCCAAATAAAGATAATATATATGCTAATTGAGCCACAAGTTTCATACTCTCTGACGATATTTTATTCATAGGGTTTCCATCTATAACTGGCATATAATCTTCTGAAGAAATTCCTGTTTCATGTGCTTGTGAATATATCTTTCTAAATAACTCTTGATACAAAGAGTTCCATTTTTCAAAAATTAAAATTTCATTTGGATTTTTTTTATTTGCTTTAACCAACTCCTCAATTAAGTCATCAATCGAATTTTTTAGATTATCTTTTGAAGATTTTAGCTTGTTTCTTTCTACAATGATTTTTCTCAAATCAAATAATTTGTAATGTCTTTCAGTTATTACTCAACTTTCCCAGCATAATTGACTAAACAAAGCCTTGATAAAAGAAGCTTGGGAGTCAAT
>LGVF01668695.1_pt1 | contig 11537 bp, 15 predicted proteins | sample 469901 | NCBI WGS metagenome assembly LGVF01 (sample SAMN03893561, study PRJNA290197) | marine sediment metagenome | material: sediment; isolation source: combined push core samples #3730, #5133, and #5579 collected at Hydrate Ridge | place: Pacific Ocean: Hydrate Ridge | reverse complement strand
TTATTATGCTTTAAAATGGCATTCCGGGAGGGATTCGAACCCCCGACCGACGGCTTAGAAGGCCGTTGCTCTATCCTGCTGAGCTACCGAAACATATAATATCGTGCTGACACATAGATTCTTCTCAATGTTTTCAGCGTTATTTATTATAATATAACGCCGTCAGTTTGTAAAGCGAAAACACGATATTTTTTTTAATATTTAGTTATTATTTTCTTTCTTTTTAAAATAATCCCCATTTAATAGTTTTTTCTGAATCTCTAAAGCTGTAATACCTTCTTCTAACGCTGTTTCTAAGATAGCTAATTGTGAACTATCTCCAATGAATGTTTGATCAAGATAAAGGATATTTATCCCATCTGAAATTGCTAAATCACTAAAGATGATAAAATTATCTTTTCCACTTAATAAATCACTACCAATAAAGTAATTAAATTCAGCATCACTATAAACTAGATTTAACAATGTAGGGGCAATATCTAATGTGCTACCTGGAGTATGAATAACTTGCCCTGTCATACCTGTTGTATAAATTATTAAGTCTTGTCTCATCACTTCATGAAAATCATCTTCAACTCCAATATATTCAGTATATGTATCATAATTCATCATATATGGATAATGATCAGGGAAAATAGCGAATAATGTATTATCTAGTTCGCCATTATCTCTTAGTTCATCAATAATTAATCCTAACATATTATCAAATTCAACTAGTTTTAACATATAGTTTCTTATTTCTGGCTCTAGTTCAGTATCAGGATAAGCAGTATTAACACGATTATTATGAATTTCAAACTCTTCTTGGTTATAAGCTCCATGCATTGAGTATGTTAATAGATTAATATATACAGGATTATCATAAGATACATATTCATCAAAGAAATACATCATTTCAGTATCAAATCGATCATAAAAATCAGGATAACCGTTACCAATTAAATCCTCTTGGAACTTAACAGTACTAAATCCTAAATTAGGAATCATTACTTTACGGTTATAAAACCATTCATATCCACTGTGGAAATAGTAAGTATCGTAACCAATTTCTTCTAATTGGTTAGGCAAACTATAAGTAAATGTATTTTCACTATAAGAATCACAAATATTACTGCTCCAATCATTAGTATTAATAGCGCCAAGCCCAGTAATACTCATATATTCACTATTACATGTTGCTCCTTGTTGGAAGACCGTTGTATAATAATTATCAAAAGAGTATCCTTCATTTTGCATTAAATACAAGTTTGGTGTAAGTACAGGATCAATAAACCTAGTTTCTAATGTTTCACCTAAAATAGTTATCACATTATATCCATCATACTCATCAGAATAATCATTTGTTTCATGATTTTCTACAGTTTTAAAAAAAGCATCTACTTCTTCATATAACGCATCTACATCTGATGCGGGTCTTATCCTTGTTAAATCAAGCATATGATAATTATAATATCCGTATTTCTTACTATATAAGCTTCTATCATGCATTGTTTCAAACAAGAAAGCATCACTTCGATAGTAATCAATCTTTTGATCAAAATCCTGATTACCCCAAATTAAAAATAATGCAACTTGTATAAAGAAAATAATTGACAAAACAGAAAAATCTTTTAAAACAAAAACATCTCTTTTTTTATTCTTTACAATAAGATATATAACACCAATTAGTAAAGGTGAGATTAAATACGCTACTAAAGGAATACTAATATCATATTCTAAAGTATTTCCTTCTTGAAGCCATTTTAAACCACTTAAACTACTCCTTGAACTAATAACATCAAAATAATCAAAATACACACTATCCCCAACAACTAAAACTGTCCAAACAAGGATAACAAAAATATAATAAACTTTTTGAACATTAGGTGATTTCAAAAAATAAGCAAATGTTCCAACCCAGAACATCATCATAACTAAATCAAAAAGTGTACCCAACCCAAAAACACTAATCCCTACGGTAATATTTAGTACTACCCTTAAAAGCATTAGATAACTAATAACATATAGATAATTTTTGTAGTTTCTTATTTTCATAATAGTCACTCCATAACTTACATATTATACCATAATATAAAGAAAAGCATATATAAAATGAATCATAATTTCAATTCAACTACTGGTTGCTTGAATGTTTAATTAGCTATTGATAAAATTAAGTTGTAAAGGAGGTAAAAGATGTTAGACCTAGAAACAATTGGAAAACGAATTGCCGTAAAAAGAAAAGAACTAAATATTACGCAAAACACCCTTGCTGAACAATTATATGTAACACATCAAGCAGTAAGCAAGTGGGAAAACGGGAAAAGCATTCCTAGTTTAGAAATTCTTTATGAACTGACAAAATTATTTGAAATATCAATTGATTACTTACTAGATGACACTGACATTGCTGATAACGATTATGAAACACTATTTAAGAACTACCCCCGTGATATCGTTATCAACAAATTCTTAAAGAAAGAAGACTTTGATATCGAAATCCCGAATATCTTTTACCTATTAAATAAGAATGAAAGATTTCAAATCATCAATCAAATCTTAAGTAAGAGCATAAATTTAGATGTAAAGTATATCTGGCCATATCTAAACCCTAAAGAAAGAATATTAGTACTAGGAATAATCCTTTCAGGAAAATGTGACTACAACTTATTACCAATCTATACGCAATTATCACTGGCAGAACAACTAATCGTTCAAAAACACTTAAATAAAGGAACTTACAACTACAAACTTCCTAACATTCTATAAGGAGTTGAAAGAAATGAAGAAAATGAAAATCACAAATATTGAAGATGTTAATAACAGAAAAATGAGATGTATTGGTTCAATGTGTTATTTTAACGTTTGCAATTTTACACTATTAAATGAAACCAAAATTCGATGAGGAGGAGAATATGAGATTAATTACATTGTTACCATTTATGGAATCAGAAGAAATTAAAGAACTAGCAGAAAAAATAATAAAGAAAGAAGTTAAAGGGGTTTCGATTGTTGTATTATACCCTTTCCTAGAACAAGAAGATCTTAAAGAGGTTTTTGATTTAGTCTTAGCTGAAGGAAATAAAAAGTATCTATATGGTGCGCTACCGTTTTTAAACACCAAGAGCATTAATGCCCTTCACGATGAAGTAAGAGCGGGAAATATTAAAGGATTTAAAGAAGAAGCTTTAATACCTTTCCTAAGTAAAGACAAAATAAAAGAATTATTCAAAGATTTAGTTGCTAATGCTAAAGATGAAGATTTAGATGAAGAAATAAGTGATGCCGTTGATGAGGCATTCGATGAAGAAGCATAAAAAATAGCGGAAAATTTCCGCTATTTTTTATTTATCATTATGAATAACAACGTAATCCATTGTTTTTACACCCAGTGTTTTTGAAACAAAATCACATTTGGACATTAACAATAAAAATAGTCCTTTTCTTTTAACATCACTAAGACTTTCATAGTTACCTTGTCCCTTAGCAATTATCACATCAGATGAATGAAATATATCTTGAAATTCCTTACTTGATTTGGATAATACTGTCCCGGGAATTTGTGCGCCCGATGAAATCACATCTACTACTTCATCCATTTTTACCATTTCTGCGTCTTCTATTGTTATATCGTTTAGTATTGGCTTCCCTCTTACTGAAAAATACATTTTAAGATTTGGAAACATCTCTTTAATAGTTTCGATAAATATTTTATCTAAGACGATTTCTCCACAATTATCACCAATATATAGTAATTGTTTCCCTTTTTCTAAAAATGATTTTAACTGATCCACATAATCTATTTGAAAAATAATTTCGTGAGAATTCCTAATTTGTTTTAACAACATCTCTTTATCAAATTGATGTCTAGCACCAAAATCAATTATATTTCCGATAACGGCTATTTTTAAAGCAGTAATAAACTGATTATCTGCTTTATTAATAATTTGTTTAGTTTCTTCATAGATAGAAAGCAAGAGATTATTGTAGCTTTCCTTTATTTCTTTATATGGATTATCATTATTAAACTCACTAGTAATTACTTGCCATGTTTTTTCCATTATTTCAGGATTTGTCTGGTTATAATCAACAGTACTTAATACTTTAAATAATCTTTTAGCTGCTTGTTCCTTTTGGATATCGGAAACTTGTAAAAGATTACTTATTTTAACTAACTGTTTTAAATTACACTCCATGCACATTAAACTTGTTTTCATAATTATCACCTCTATATTATTAGACTATTTGATTATAACTTAACACTTTATCAACAACAATATATTTCATTATAATTCGTTCTTTCAAGTAAAAATCCATCTAAAGAGATGGATTTTTTTATATAAATATTCCAAATATTAAATTAATTACTAATGCTACTAGATAAGCAACAACAAATGGGTAAACAACTCCAAATGCTGTCCATTTAACACTTCCTGTTTCACTTTTAATTGTCGCTACAGTTGAAATACATGGTACATATAAACTAGCAAATACAACATACGTTAACGCTGTTAATGATGTGAAAGCAATACCAATTCCTGCTTCTCCACCATATAATACAAGTAAACTAGATACAACTATTTCTTTAGCTAAAAATCCGCTAATTAAACTACTTGTAGCTTGCCATGTTCCAAATCCTAAAGGACTAAAAATTGGAGCAATAAATCCAGCAATAATACTTAAGAAACTATCATCAGGATTTATATCGATCCCACTTGGTCCAATATTACTTAATAGCCATAAGATAACACTTCCTACAAGTATAAATGTCCCAGCTTTTTTGATAAAGCGTTTCGCTTTTTCAAAAGCTTGATAGAAAATTGTTCTTAGTTGTGGAATACGGTATGGAGGAACTTCTAAAATAAAGTTGCTTCCACTACCTTTAAAGTATGTTAAACTAAATAATTTAGCGCTTAATAACATAACAATGATCCCTAGTAAATAAATACCTAACATAACAAAAGCACGGTACTTATTAAAAAACAGATTAATAAATATAACATATATTGGTAAACGTGCACTACATGATACAAAAGGTATTGTAAGGATAGTTAATACTCTTTCTTTTTTATCAGCAATTGTTCTTGTTGCCATAATTGCTGGTACAGTACACCCAAATCCACTAATAATAGGAATAATACTTTTCCCATTGAAACCAAATCGACTTAAGAAACGATCCATTACAATAGCTACACGAGCCATATATCCTGTACCTTCTAATATTGCAAGTAAGAAAAACAAGACAACAATTTGAGGTAAGAAAATAAGTATTCCTCCGACCCCAGCTAATAATCCATCAACAATTAATCCATGAGCAAAGCCACTTATTCCAATAAAATCAAGAGCTATAGAGGAATAAACTAAAATATATTCTGCCCATACGTAATCTAATACAGATGTTAGAAACGCCCCAACTCCAAGGAAGTTACCAAAACTAATTTGGTAAACCCCCAGCATAATCATAAAGAATATCGGAATTCCCCACGCTGGGTGAGTTAAAATACGATCAATCTTTTGATTAAAATACTTTGAATGTTCTTTATCTTCAACTTTAATTAAACATTCATCAACTACTTTTGTTAAAAACTCTCGTCTTGTATTAAAAATAGCTCCTTTTAAAGATAACGCAACGTTCTCATTAATAATTTTTTCTTCTACTTCTTTAACAACATTACGAATTTTCTCTTCTTTACTTAGGTCTAAAAATTGAAAAATACCTTGATTCCCTTCTAATATTTGAAGAGCAAGCCATTTTTTCTTAACTTGTAAAACATCATAACGTAACAAATCATGAATTCTTTGCATTCCCCATTTAACTGCATTAGGATAATCAAGTTCTATTCCTTTAAATGCTCTTAAATTTTTAAGTTCATTCGCAACAAGTAACTGTTCATCTTTGTTTCGGTCTTTTGCACTAATACTAACAGCGTTAGCATTTAACATTTTACTTAATTTATCAGTATCAATTACATACCCATTATTTTTCAATGCGTCTTTTAAGTTTAATACTAATAAAGTAGGTACACCGAGTTCAAGTAATTGAATAGTTAGATGTAAGTTCCTTTTTAAATGAGTTGAATCAATAATGTTAATAATTCCATTATATGATTCATTCAAAATTGAGTAAGTAACAACTCCTTCATCTTCACCTGAAGGACTAACATTATAAGTCCCTGGTAAATCAACAAGGTTTGCACCCTCAAAATTCTTTATGTGATGAACCCTTTTTTCAACGGTTACACCACTGTAATTTCCAACATGCACATGCGATTGTGTCATGGAATTAAAAAATGTACTTTTTCCTGTATTAGGATTACCTGCTAGTAGAAAAATCATTTAACCACCTCAATTAATAAGGCATCATTATAACGAATACAGATTTCAATATCATCAACTTCTAATAAATATAATCTTCCCATTGCTAAGACCTTAAGAAGTGTTACTTCTGCACTTTCATAAATACCGATGTCCATTAAACGTTCGGTATATTTTTTATTTAACTTACGCAGTGAAGTTACATTAGCTATTTCATTTCTTTTTAACTCTGTAATATTCATACGAATCACTCCTAGTTTGGATTATAACCAAGGTTGTATCATAATACAATAAAAATCATAATAATTATAAATAAGACTATAAATAATTTTTTCAAATAAGATTACAAAGTAAAAAAAAGACTAGTTTCTAGTCTTTCCTAAAGTATTTATAAAGCATTTCCCATCTTTTTTACATGTGTCTTTCTCAAAGTGTTCACAAACACCTTCAACAACAAGTTGTAATTTATTAATTATAAAATCACTAAAAATCGGGTTATTCTTTATATCATCAAAAATGCTACTATTATTGATTTCAATAATGTTGTTATTCACTTTACATGTAACGTGAATATGAGAATCGGCATTATGACTTTTTTCATCAATTGTTAAATCATAATGTTTTTTCCCATTAATAAAGATTTGAGTTACAATTTTGTTTTCTAAAAGAAAATCAATATTATTATAAACTGTTCCTAAATTATTAAACCCACGATTTTTTAATTCCGTATATATCTCCTGTATAGTAAGATGTTTGTCTTCTAAAACATCAATTATTGCTCTTCTTTGTTTAGTTATGCGGATATTATTTTTTCTTAAATCCGCAAATATTTTTTCTCTACTATCCATATTTATCACCTACCTTATATTAACATTTTTATAAATAAAAGAAAAACAAAATACTCAATAATTATAAAAATAACAGATAATTATTAAATTCTTGTTTTTCAATGTATTAATAATTTGTTTGATTACTTTATTTAAACTTTTCTTGTAATTTCTCTTCTACATATTTTGGTACAAACGTACTTAAATCGCCGTTAAATTGCGCTATTTCTTTGACTGTAGTACTTGATAAAAAACTGTATCTATTATCAGTCATAAAGAATATACTATCTATTCCTTTTTCTAACACACGGTTTGCATGCGTCATTTGGAACTCATATTCAAAGTCCGTTACCGCTCGTAATCCCCTTATAATATGCGATGCTCCTAGTTTTTTTGTCTGTTTAACAGTTAAATTGTTACTAGTAAAAATATCAATTTTATCTAGGCATTCCTTCATTACTTCTTTTACCATATCAACTCGTTCTGCTGGTGAGAAGAATGATTCTTTATTTGGATTAACACTTACTAAGATTATTAAATGATCAAATACTTTTAAAGCTCTTTTTGCAATATCAATATGTCCATTAGTAATTGGATCAAAACTTCCTGGATAAACGGCTACTTTCATTTAGACACCCCATTTTAAATAAGATATGTTCGTAACACCTATTCTTTTTTTCTTATATTCTATTATACCATTGTTTTCAATTTTTATAGCATTATTTTTACTGTATAAGCATACTATTATTCCTTCTGGATGTAATAGTTTTTTTCTAGCTATTTCTTTTATAATACCATCAATAACGTCCATGTGATATGGTGGATCTAATAATATTATATCAAAATTTTGATAGGTTTTAGTAAGAAACTCCTGATAATCTCCAAAATATATTTCGGAATAGTTTTCAATGTGTAGTTTCTTTATATTGCTTCTAACAACGTTAATTGCTTCAACCGTTTTATCAATAAAAATGCAAGATTTAGCACCTCTACTAATTGCTTCAATTCCTAAACTTCCGCTACCAGCAAATAAGTCTAGTACTGTTGCATCAAACAGATAATTATTAATACTATTAAAGATTGATTCTTTAACACGATCTTTTGTTTCTCTTGTTAATTCAGTCGTTACTTCATCTAAAATACGTGATCTATATTTACCGCTAATAACTCGCATATCATACCTCCTTTAAGAAGATAAAAGGCCAAATTAGGCCTTTTTATTATTGATAAGTAATTTTATCTACTGCTTCTTTATCTAATTTTTCAACTAATAGCTTAACAAGTTTAACCATTGCTTCATAATCACCTTTATGAACTATTGATGTATGAGAATGTAAATATCTTACTGGTAAACATAATGCAACTGAAGGTGCTCCATCAGTAGCTAAATGCATTGCTCCACCATCTGTTCCACCGCGTTCTAAAAATGTTAATTGGTAAGGCACTTTGTTTTCTTCACATACTTTCACAACAAAATCACGTAAACCTTTATGTCCAATCATACTTCCATCTTTAAACATAATCCCTACACCTTTACCAAGTTCAGTATTTTTATCCCCACCTGGAAAATCATAAGCGATAGTAGTATCAAGAGCAATACCGATATCTGGACTTATTTTATGAGCACTTGTAGTTGCTCCACGTAAACCTACTTCTTCCATCACAGTTCCTACTGCGTAATAACGATTATTATGTTTTACATCCTTTAAATGATGTAAAACTTCAATTGCTGCAGCACAACCAACACGGTTATCCCATGCTTTTCCTAATAAGTAATCTTTATTAGCTAATTCTCTATATTCAATATATGGAGTAATCATATCACCAGGTTTGATCCCAAGTTTTTCTGCTTCTTCTTTATTTTCGACACCAACATCGATAAACATTGTTTTCATTTCAACTGGTTTTTTCAACTCTTCAGGAGTTAAAATATGAGGAGCTTTTGCTCCTATGACACCACGAATAACTTTACCAGCGCTAGTAGTAATATCTAGTTGTTGAGCAAGCATTACTTGTCCCCACCATCCACCAGCTGGAGTAAATTTAATATATCCTTGTTTATCGATAGTAGTAACAATAAATCCAACTTCATCCATATGACCAGCAACCATAATTTTTGGTCCCTCAGGATTACCAATTTTTTCACCAATAATACTTCCTAAATTATCGTAACTAACATCAGCATATCCTGCCATTTTATCAGCCATATATTTTCTAACTTCTCTTTCGTTACCGGGTATACCCTTTAACATTGACATTTCTTTAAGTATATTTTTCATAATATCCTCCATCATTATTATATTTTAAAGCTCTGGAATTCCTTTTTCAATTTTACGTACTTGATTTTCAATAAATAAATCTAATACTCGTAAGAAGTTTTGAGCATCTTCATCAGAAATACCTTCAACTAAAGTATTGATACATGTTTGTTCAAGAATATTTACTTCTGAGCATAATTCTTCACTACCTTCAGAAACATATATATTACGTACACGTCCATCTTTATCATTTTTAACACGATAAATATAGTTATCTCTCTCTAATCTTGAAATAACTCCTGATAAAGTCGCTTTATCAGTATCCATTTGCATTAAAATCTCTTTAGCGGTAATTCCCTCTTCCGCATCTATCACTCTTAAAACCATTAATTGGGCATAAGTTATATTTAATCTTTCCAAATGTTTTGACATTAATCTTTTATATAACATACTGCTTTTATTTAGTTTATAGCACATCTCTTTTACCATTTTAGTACCTCCTTATAGTTTGTATTACAAATTAATTATACCTTTTTTTAAAATTTTGTAAAGGTCAAAAATGATATTTTATTTAAAAAAGTATTTAAACAAACTAAATTAAAAATAGCTGGTATAATGAAATGTAAAAATATATTGGAGGTGACTTAAGTGAGTATTTATGGAGATGATCTTTTTCATATCAATCCTAATGAATTATTATTAATAATGAAAACAAAAAAATTGCATATCATTGATATAAGAGAACCTTACGAATTAATTGAATTACCATTTAAGGGTACTTTAAATATTCCTTTAAATACATTATTAACTCACTATCAAACATTATTAAAAAAAGAAGAAACTTACTATATACTATGTCATCATGGTCAACGTAGTTACTATGTTACAGATTATCTTAGTAGGAAGGGATATAACGTTATTAATGTTATTGGTGGTGTTGACTTAGTCAATTAGTTAGATACCGTTTAGAGATTATCTATTAATGGCTCAAACGAAAAAAAATGCAGAATATTCTGCATTTTTAATTTACATGATCTTGTAATGGTTCTTCTACTTCTGGAGTATCCGTAACCGGAACTCTTTTTTCAACAACCACATCATCAGCAGTTGCAACATCTGGCATCATTAATGTTTTTTGATAACGGTAAGCTTTGTAACCTTTATAACTTGTAAATGATAAATATCCACCAGCAACAACACTAAAGAATAATATCATATGGATTAATATAGCTGCACTAAAATTACCGCTAAAGAAAACATAACTACCAACAACTAAGGCTGCGATATGGAATAAGTAAATCGGAACATCACTTTTTTCTTGTTGTAATGAAACTCCCATAAAATGAACACTACCTCGAAGTATTAAATAAATTCCAATTAGATATCCAAATGTATTACCTAGATCAACTGAAGTAAATAGTTCTATCAGTATTAAAGCTAACCCAATTCCAATATCAATTGTAATTTCGATAATATTTACTGTTTTAACTAAATCATTTTTTTGTGTTTTTACATAAGGAACCAATCTAATTCCTGCAGAAAGAATAATTACTGCCCCTATAAACGGTACAACGATTCCTTCACCGTCACCAAATTCTAAAAATAGTGCTAAACCTAATAGNNAAAGCCGCTCCAATTATTTGTAACATCCATGCATATTGTTTAATTGCTTTCATACTTAATCCTCCTAAGCTATTTTATATTCTATTTCATTTTTTCTATTATGAAAATTAAAAATGATTCTTGTAACTTTATACATTAAATAAAACAATGAAACTCCCAATATCTCAACTAAAATTATATAATAAGGTACTCCTCCAAATTTTGCGATCATAGGGAATTTATCTACTTTATCTGGGTTAACAAAAATAAACATGAAATCAGTATTATAGATATAGTTAAATATCCCCATAAAAATAGCTAATACTTGTAATATAAGAAAGGCGTTTACTGTATCTTTTTTTGTTGGATAGTAATCATGCACAACTAAGAAGTATATCGGTGTAAGAATTAATATTGAATGTGCTAAATAGTATTGATAATATCGATAATAAATCGAGTTATATCCAATAACTGGAACAAGTAAACTAATAATTCCTCCTAATACACCTGTATATAAAACAAATGCAAATACTGTTTTATTTTTAGTATATATTAG
>LGVF01079604.1_pt1 | contig 11544 bp, 10 predicted proteins | sample 469901 | NCBI WGS metagenome assembly LGVF01 (sample SAMN03893561, study PRJNA290197) | marine sediment metagenome | material: sediment; isolation source: combined push core samples #3730, #5133, and #5579 collected at Hydrate Ridge | place: Pacific Ocean: Hydrate Ridge | reverse complement strand
CCCGGAGATGTGGTGTTTGTTGAGGTGAAGGGAAAAGAGAAGCAGCTTTGCAGCATGAAACCTGGAGAAAAAGGAACGATCAGTTCCATTGCCGGCACCCCTGAAATTAAAATGGAGCTTGACCGGCACTGGATTAAGGAGGGGAATACAGTTAAGGCATTACATCGCCAGGAATCAGAATCTCATTCATTGATGGTGTTGGTAAAGGGGAAATGCCATCATATTCCCAAAGGTCTTACGGAAAAAGTATATGTTGAGGTCGTATAGCGTATGCCTGTTTTGAGTCAGGTATGCCAATCTATCTTCTAAAAAGGAGGTAAGAATAATGCCAAGAGGTGATGGAACTGGCCTAACTTTGCTCAAACACAGAGAGGGAATCCTAAACTATTTCCCACACCGGAGAACCAGCGCATCTGTCAAAAAAGAATCTCCCTTCCAACTGCTTCAGCTGAAGCTGTTCACGTTAACACAAATGCTGGCAACAAATAATCCGCTGAATACCGTGGTTCCACTTTTAATATTTATAAAAACCACTCATTTCGCATGAGTGTCCTTGCCTCTGCTGTTAAGGGAATAAGATCGTTCTTATTGACAAGCTTTATGTCAAATTTCCGGTTCAGGGCCGCAAAGTGTTTCAATCCAAATCCAATTTTATTGAGATAGGAAAAAACGCCGATAGCTCCCGTGGGAAAATCATTTGCCTTTGTCCCATAGAGTGCCCGGAGGTCCGGCAAGTCGCAGAAGAGCTCTTTAACAGTTGAGCCGTAGGGCTGGAAAGTCGGAGGTACTTTTCCTTTTTTTACCTGTTCCCCTATTGTTTTAGCAGTCATGGCTGCAGCCATGGCGGCTCGGCATAAGCCGATACCGAGCACATGTCCATCGCCATACGCTAATCCCTTGAATACCTGGTCTTCGGATGCAAAACCACCCGTCATGACGATAGCCGGCAAAGTTTCGCCTTCGTCTTTTAGTTGCACACAGAGACGAACCACCGCATCCTCGAGACACACGGTCGGCAGGGACCATTCATTCATCATCTTGGAAGGGCTGTATCCGGAACCACCTCCGGCTCCATCAAAGGTTATCATGTCCACTTGCCCCTTACAGGCTATACGAAGTACCTGCTCTATGCTGTTCTTGTCATACCCGGCCATCTTGAAGTAGATATTCTTGGCACCCCATTCTCTCAATTTCTTGATATGGGCAAGCAACGATTTTTCAGTCCAAAGCGGTAGCCTGGCGTAGGTGTTGAAATTTGGGCAGATACCTTCCTCATACGCTTTTCGCACAGCCGGATCTACAGGATCGGGATATACAATATCTCCGAGTTCTTTCCTCTTCAGCGCAGATTCGATATCCTTGACCCGTTTGACCGGCTGTGTACCCTTTGCGCCCTGACCAAACTTGATCTCAATTGCTTCCGCGCCGTATTTTTGCAGGGCGATCTCGGGAACGCCTTTCAGGTCGTCATCCACGTTGCACTGCAACACGATCTGGCCGAATCCCCGGTCATATCTACGAAAGCAATCGAGAGCCTCTTCCAACAGCGGGAATTCTGTAACCTTGTCGTTTTTTATTTGCAGATTTACATCGTTATTCCTTGCATCTTCACCAATCACACAGGTTACCCCGGCCATCGCCGCACCGGAGAAATAGTCCCGCCAGTTGAGCTTGATTAAAGCCGGTAGTATAACTGGAAGAGCCAGCTCTACCGGATTTATAGTTCCGTAGGTTCGCTCAAGCTTCACATTGAAAATAGTTGCGTCTTCAGAAGTTGCCTCCGCCCCCGCAGCCCCAAATACCCGGCCGTTGATATTGAAGTGAGAAAAATCAATGGGGTAATCCTTTTCGGAGGCAATTTGGTTGGTTCCGGTTGTCATTGGATAAACCGTCTGCGATCCCAGCACCGCTGCCTGTGCCAGTTCACAGGTACCGCCACATTTTTCGGTACAGAAAGAGCACATACCTGATTGCGGGGAAATAAATGCACTACGGTTTTCTGCAAAGGTAAATCCGGAACTCAAGGGTGGTGAATATGACATGGAGTCTCCTTATATCGTTAAATCATTCCTGTAATGAACTTAAAATTGTTTATCAGTCTTCTTAACTTCAAATAAAGCTCTTCTCATCTCTTCCATTGAGGTCAGGACAGAAGATTCATACAAATCGGGATTATGAAACCTATTTGAGTAATCGGTACACCAAAAAGATCCTACCGTCAGGGCACACTCCAGATTGTTATATACCTTTTGGCCTACGTTAATAGAACCTCCATTAATATCTTTAAGATACTCAACTATGCTGTTTTAAATCAACCGGAAATAGTTCATTTGGTTCTTTGCTTTCTGTTGCATTGCCGCTACCTGTCTCCCCCCAGAACTCCACCGACATAATATCTGACAGGTATTGGATCATCTTGGGATATTCCAAGAGCAGGAGAAGAAGCAAAGGCCACCCTCGTCATCAAAGAATTGTCCGGAAAGAGTAGTTGAGCCTTATGGTGACGGCTGGTGGGAGTATGAAGAGCCAGCTATCGATGTCTTGTAGCTGCAAAAGAAGTTGTTAAACCTAACACAAAAGGGTGGCCTAATATGAGTGAATCAATAGATCTTGGCCGAGGAAGGTTATTTTTTTAGGGCTCCCTTAGAAAGCGAGTACTTATCACCCACCATCACCTCAATATTGCATGAACAAAAAGTTTTAAGCCGGATACCTGTCTGCCATATAATCTTTCAGATAGCGGTTTTCTACTTTTTGCGCTTTTAGCTGTGCTTTGACTACATCACCGATAGAGACTAATCCTTTCAATCTGTTACCTTCCATGATCGGGATATGGCGGATACGATTTTCTGTGATAACAGCTTGAATATAGTTGACATCATCAGTTTCAGTACCGACTATGAGATTTTTCGTCATGATATCTGATACCGGCTTGGTCTTCAGCTCGTCGTAGTGGTGAACCACTGCCTGAAAAATGTCCTTGGCACCGACAATACCCAGTACTTGATTGTCTTCATCAACTACCAGCAGACAACCAATGCGTTCACTATGGAAAATTGAGACCACATCATATATAGGTAATTCCCCGGTGATGGTCATTACCACTGTTCCTTTATCGGCAAGAATCTCTTTTACGGATTTCATCGTTATTTCAACTCCATTAGCTTCTGGTTTACGACAGAATCAAAGGGGACCCCCTATGATCTAGTATTTAAGCTAATGATTAATTATCTTTTTCTTGTTTGTCAAAAAAATATAGCACTGAAAAGTTCTACTGCAGAATTGATAAAAGGTAATGCCGGATTGGACCTGATGTGCTTAAGCAGCGATTTAATTAAAGGTGGATATTTATCATAAGCTTGTTCCACCTGTTATTGATCTGGCCAAAGCTAGATCATTTTTTTTAGAGATCAATGAAGGGTTGGAAGCGAAAACACTTTAACTTCCATGGGGAAGTGGTTGGTATACAGGAGTCAGTGTTGTTTTTTTATGAATTTTTATCTTTGACTGAGTGGCAGATTACCGCAGTCTTAGGAAACAGGATATAATAACGATATGAAGAGGCGAAATAATCTGCGAAACATCAACAATTCAGAGTACTGCATTTACAGCTGGTTTTCTGGCACTTTTTCTGGGCATGATCAATTGAAACCATATCAGGAAACATCTCAAGCTTGTATTTGTTTCTCTCTATTAATCTTGCCACCTCACATTGTTACTATTATTTATAAATCTTCTTTGTAAAATATCGCACCAGAAGAACTTCAACAAAGTGGACATTTGCTTTCAGCCGATTCCACACTGTCCCTTGACTTGAACCATTTTTTTCACATATAATTTAGTAGTAAGAATAATATTAAAACAAGAGAAAGCCAAACCTGCCGTAAGGCAGGGACGGAAAGCTACGGGTCTATTAGATAGCCGGGCTGCCTGAAAAAAGGTAGTCCGGCTTTTTTTTGACGCTCAAAAAGAGAGTGAGAGATTGTACAGAGGAGTAAAATTATGTGTCGTCATTTTATTCTGTTACTGGCCGCACTTATTTCTGTTTCCACCCTTAGTTCACACCGCTACTATAATACGTAACAGGCCGTAGTCAGATTTGTCCAACGGGAGAGTAACATGGTAAAAATTAAAAAAGATGCTGAAACAGCTGAAAAATATTCGGTACAAGAAGACATTTTTTTGAATCCGACGCCGATACTTGATGAACTGGAAACTGGGCCATGGCCCAGTTTTATCACCGGACTCAAAGAGATGGCAGAACGTACGCGAAAGCCAATGCTTAGAGGGGTCCTTGATCAATTGGAGTATTCCTACCAGACTCGAACCGGATACTGGGAAGGAGGAATGGTTTCGGTATATGGATACGGCAGTGGCATTATCAGTCGGCGCTCACGGATCAAGGATAAGTTTCCGGAGGCCTATGAGTTCCATACCTTACGGGTGCAACCGGCACCAGGACTGCATTACAACACCAAAATGCTGCGTGGCCTCTGTGACTCCTGGGAAAAACATGGTTCCGGCCTGATCGCCCTGCATGGCCAGACAGGAGATATAATGCTGCAAGGCATTGAAGAGGCCAAGGTTCAGGAATGTTTTGACGAGATTAATCAGAACGGCTGGGATCTGGGGGGGGCTGGTGCTGCCATGCGTTCCGGAGTTTCCTGCGTGGGGCCTGCCCGCTGCGAACATGCCTGTTATGACACCTTGGAGCTGCATCATAAAGTTTTAACTCATTTTACCGGCGATGTTCATCGTCCCCAGTATAATTATAAGTTTAAATTTAAATTCTCCGGCTGTCCCAATGATTGTAGTAACTCCATCTTCCGCTCAGATCTGGCAGTCATTGGTATGTGGCGGGACTCTATCCAGGTTGACGGGCAAGCTATGGAGGCCTGGATTGCCAAAAACACCATTGACTTTCTGGTCAATAATGTAATCAATCGCTGCCCCACCCGGGCCTTATCACTGGTTGACGGGAAGATGGAAATTGATAATGGCAACTGTGTTCGCTGCATGCACTGCATCAATGTAATGACTGAGGCTCTGTCACCGGGTCGGGAAAGAGGTTTGGCAATCCTGCTCGGTGGCAAAAACACCTTGAAGGTCGGGGCCATGGGCGGCACTATGCTTGTTCCCTTCTTCAAGATGGATAACGAGGACGATATCGAGCGCTTCATCTCCTTATCGACGGCCATAATCGAGTGGTGGGGCGAGAACAGTTTTGACCACGAGAGGATTGGAGAAACTATTGAACGGGTCGGCTTAAAACAGTTTCTGGATGGGGTGGGTCTGGAGGCCTCGGTGGATATGGTCGAAAGGCCCAGAAGTAATCCTTATTATAAGTCTGAGTATTAAAGATTCCCGGAGCAGAGCATGGATACAAATAGGACGTGGAAAACAGTCGAGTCGGGCCCCTATGATTATAAAGACGCCCTCCATCCGGTGGTGAAAAAGAATTACGGCAAGTGGAAATATCATCAGATGCCCAGGCCTGGGGTCTTAAAACATGTTGCTGAGAGCGGTGACATACTCTTTACGGTCAGGGCTGGAACCCCTCGCCAGGATTCAGTGGATCTGCTCAGACAGATTTGCGATATAGCCGACAGGTATGCTGACGGCTTTCTCCGCTTTACGGTGCGTAATAATGTGGAGTTCATGACTGCAAATCAGGAAAAGGTGGAGCTTTTGATTAAGGCCCTGGAGGAAATAGGGTTGCCGGTTGGTGGTGTTGGCCCCTGCGTTACCAACGTGGCTCATACCCAGGGCTGGCTGCACTGTGATATCCCTGCAACTGATGCCTCAGGAGTGGTCAAATCAATAATGGACTGTCTTTTTGATGATTTTAAAAATTGGAAGCTGCCTAGCAAGGTACGAATTTCCACCTCATGCTGCTCCATCAACTGTGGTGGGCAGGCGGATATCAGTATTGTGGTCAAACATACCCGGCCGCCCCGCATTAACCATGAGCTTATCGATAGTATCTGCGAGTTGCCCAAGGTAGTGGCCCGATGTCCGGTGGCGGCAATAAGGCCCACTGTGGTCAACGGTAAACAGTCATTGATGGTGGATCAGGAAAAATGCATGTATTGCGGGGCCTGCTTTGGCGCCTGCCCGGTCATGGAGATCAACCACCCTGAACATTCAAAATTCGGGATCTGGGTTGGCGGCAAAAATTCAAATGCCAGGTCCAAGCCATCCCTGGGATGCCTGGTGGCCCAGAATCTGCCTAATAATCCTCCCAGATGGCCTGAGGTCAATGAGGTGGTCGGAAGAATTCTCGCAGCTTTTAAAGAGGAGGGACAACCTTGGGAACGGCTGGGGGAGTGGATTGATCGAGTGGGTTGGAAACATTTTTTTACGACAACCGATCTGGTCTTTGAAAAAGATATGATCGATAATTACCGGCACGCCAGGACAACCTTTAATCAATCAGCCCATGTTCGTTTTTAAAAAACGGTGTCCATATGTCAGATAAATCCGATCAAGCCAGTGTCATCCTTGCGTCGGCTGTTAACTGGAAGTTTCCGGCGTTCAGCGAAGAGAGCGGCATAGATAAAGTTGTCGCTTTTGGAGACTCCAGTCATAAATGCCCGGTCTATGTGCAATCGCTTCCTCCCTGTACGGTCGGTTGCCCTGCCGGCAACGATATCCGGACCTGGCTGACCACCGTCCAGCTTAGCGAATTAAAAGGGCGCTCCCGTGAAGAGTCTTTTGAGTTGGCCTGGCACGAGGCAAGTAAGACCACCCCTTTCCCGGCCGTCTGCGGACGGGTCTGCCCCTACCCCTGTGAAACAGCTTGTAATCGCATCGAAAAAGTAGATGGCGCTGTGAATATTCATGCCTTTGAGCGCTGGATTGGTGATTACGGCATAGAGCATGGGCTGAAACATCGGAGATTGTCTCAGGTAATACGAGATAAAAAGGTTGCTGTAATCGGTGCGGGGCCGGCGGGATTAAGCTGCGCCTTTCAACTGGCTCGGCACGGCTATCCGGTCACCGTTTTTGAGGCCTTTGCAGAAACCGGCGGCATGCTACGCTACGGTATACCCGCCTACAAATTGCCCCGTGCGGTTCTTGATGCAGAGGTGGCGGCAATCAGTGAGATGGGGGTTGAGATCATCTGCAATACCATCATCGGTAATGACAGGGGCCTGGACGCATTGCAAGATGAGTTTGATGCCCTCTTCATCGGTATTGGTGCCCACAGGGAACTCAGACTCGGACTGGAAGGTGAAGAAGCCTATAATGTGATCAGCGGTGTCAGGTTCCTCAATATGATCCATTTCGGGACGATGGTTGAACTGGGGAATAAAGTCGTTATCATCGGTGGTGGAGACAGCTCCATCAGTGCCGCCAGAGTCGCCAGACGCCTTGGGGCCGAGGTGACTATTCTTTACCGGAGATCTCGTGCTGAGATGCCGGCAATTAAACAGGAGATTGAAGCGGCACTCGCAGAAGATATTGAAATTCAATTCCTTGTTGCCCCGGTTGCAATTGAGGTCAGAGACGGCAGGGCCATTAGCGTTGAATGCCGAAAAATGGAACTTGGTGAACCGGATGAAAGTGGCCGCCGCCGTCCTATCCCCATTGCCGGTTCCACATTCCGGGAGCAGTGCACTACCCTGATCCCGGCCATCGGTCAACGTCCACGATGGAGAGATGCCAAACGATATGTCGATGACACAAACCAGCTCAAACCAAATGAAGATATGGCGGTGGATGATGGAGTGTATGTCGGTGGCGATACACTTTCCCTGGGTCTGGTGACAACCGCCATCGGTGAAGGGAGAAAGGCTGCAGAACGGATGATCGCCCGGATGGAAGGTGAGAAAATATCCATTCAGGAAGTGGTGCCGATCGTGGGGCCGGAAAAAATGCGTCTTGATTATTATGGAAAAAAAGTGCGCAACAGGGGGTCGTATCTACCTGAAAGCCAGCGGTTGACAGGCGGCCTTGAACTTGAACTGAATGCTGGCATGAGCAAAGAGCAGTTTCTGGCTGAGGCTGATCGCTGCATGAGTTGCGGGCTCTGTTTTGAATGTCGTCAATGTTTGATATTTTGCCCACAGGAAGCAATTGTCGAGTACCCTCAGAACTCGATTGGCGAAGCGATGTATACAAAATACAATAAATGCGTTGGCTGTCACATCTGTGCTCAGGCATGTCCCTGCGGCTTTATTCAGATGGGAATGGGAGACGTTCTTTAGTGGTCATGTTGTTTTACGACAATGGACTAAGCCATGTATGAAGATCTGATCAAACTGGTGGAAAAGGGCATTGACCGCTCGCTTGAGTGGGCACAAATTGGTTGGCCGGCAACTTTTGGCAGAAATGGGATAGAGGTTTCTTCTCTGCAACAGGCGAAAGCGCTGCCTGAAAATTTTGTTTATCGTGAAGAGGCGTTGGACTATTGGCACAATATGGAGCAGCTTGGCCGGGAAGCTGCCGCCTACGGAAAAAAAACAATCATTTCTCTCAAGAAGAGCGATCTCAAGGCTGCTGAAAATTCAATTTACCAAGCTCTCTATATTGAGCGACCTTGTGAAAGATACTCGAAGACGTGGAAAGCTGTCCACGATTCGGTTATCAGGAAGCTCGCCGAGTAATTTGTTTTGGTGATGAAATTGCCGACTTGTCAACTACTCAACATAATTTTGGTAAAGTCAATGAGAGTGTCACATTTCGTTTTATCCCTAGTCATTTCATTTTTATATGGATCTAATTTGATTCAAACGTCTAATTATCGTCAAACAAAAGTGCTTTGGAAGTTTTCCATTTTGAACCCAACGACAAGCTACAAATTTTGCACAAACAATCTACCATAATCTCCACATAATTCGAGAAGATTCAGGAAGAAGCTCAATGTTCACATTTGCAGCAAATGCTAAGATTGCCACTTGATCGTTTCTAATTTTCCTGTAAGCTGTTGCTTCCCCTTTCCACAAATTTAACTTTTTTCCTTCCTACAAGGATAACAGATGCGAGCACACTACTTGCAACATGTCCCATTTGAAGGCCTTGGCAGCATTGAGAGCTGGCTTCAGAATGCTAACTATGGAATAACCAATACTAAATTCTATGAATCATCTGTTTTACCTGATGTTAATGAAATTGACCTGCTCGTAGTAATGGGCGGTCCTATGAGCGTCAATGATAAGGATGAGTTCCCCTGGCTTGCTCTGGAGAAAAAATTCATACGCGATGTTATAGAGAAAGGTAAGTCTGTCTTAGGCGTTTGTTTAGGTGCACAACTTATCACGAGCGCTATGGGTGCTCAGATCTACCCGAATAAAGTAAAGGAAATTGGATGGTTCCCTGTACAGGCAGTTGCATCAACTGATAATTCTGTTTTCAGCTTCCCGGCAAAAGCTGAAGTATTCCACTGGCACGGTGAAACCTTTAGTCTCCCATCTGGAGCAACTCTTATCGCAACGAGTGAGGGTTGTGAAAACCAGGCATTTCAAATAGGAAGATCGGTTATCGGGCTACAGTTCCATCTTGAAACCACACCGGAATTGGCTCGAGAAATCGTTAGCAACTGTCGCGATGAAATAATTCCGTCGCAATATGTACAAACAGAAGAGGAAATATTGTCTGCGACATCTGACAAGTATAACTCGATCAATCAATTGATGGATGCCATCTTATCGTTTCTGCAAAGAAATAAAGGATAAATTCATTGAATCAGATTGGACAGAATTACATTAAATTGTAGATAGTGTCCGTCCAGCAAGCTTGGCAAACTTTTCCTGTACAAAATCATCTATTTCTGCGATAATAAAATGTTGAAGTAGCGAAACTACCGTAGTATTTCCCCGGACAATTTTCAACTTAGACCAACTGACGAAACTGGAAGTGTTGACAAAACGTTAACCAAACCGGAATAGATCGGAACTTTTCAGTACCTTAGAAATTTTTCCTGTTTTTGTTTACAAGAAAAAAATTTAGTAAAGGTGCCAACGTAGTTTAATCTAAAATGTTGGGAGGAAATATGAAACAAATTCAAAGATTGATGCCGTTACTATTGGGAACGTTATTGGCCTTTCTTCCCGCTAGTCTGTCCGCAATGGAAAAACAGGCGGATACTATTGATGAACTGCTGGAAATGTTTGATGAGTCGAGTTGCATGGAATGTCATGAGGAAATCCATGATGCATGGTCTAAATCCTGGCATGCTCAGGCAGTTGTTTCCTCTCTTGGTGGAATGCATAATTTTATCGTAATAGGTTTGGCCAAAGAGTGGGAAACACCACTCACCAAAGCTCAGATTATGAAGTGCCTGGACTGTCATGCGCCGGTTGTGAAGTATGCTTCAGAGGATCTGGCTGTAAAGATTGGTGAGATGATTGTTACCGCCTTCAAGGAGAAGGGAAAGCCGGCCGGGGATAGTGCCAAAAAGGAGCTTGCCAGATTAAATGTCGGCTGCCTCTCCTGTCATAACATCAAGGCGACGGAAGTAGCCCGCGGTTTCAACGGTCCAGCTGAAAAAGGTATGATTTACGGGCCGAAAGGGGAAGATGCAGAAGATGCCCATGAAACACTTGAGGCTGTCGATATCACCAGATCATCATTCTGTATGCAGTGTCACGGCATCTACAAATCTGCTGATGGTGAGACTATCCAGTGCAATACTCTATCGGGCAGTTATCAAGATACATACGTGGCCATGGGGGGAAGCAAGACCTGCCAGGATTGTCATATGAAAAAAGGCCACCTCTTTCCGGGCGGACATGATCTCGACACCGTCAAAGAAGGGCTGGGCTTTGAAGTCCAGATCAATTCTTACCAACATCTGCCAGGTCAGATCAAAAATGTGAAGGATCCAAAACGCTGGGTTCCCAGTGCTGTGGTGAATGTTTTCATTGAGAACAAAGCAGGGCATCGAGTTCCAGACGGCTGACTCTGGTCCGGCAAAGTGGTCCTGGATGTGACCGCACGAAACCTTGCAGAAAAAGATCCGGAGAAACAGGTAATGTTTTCAGTACAGGAGAAATATTTTGAAATCGGCAGAGATCTGCAGAACAGAATGCGGTACGGCGCATGGCAGATCAAAGAGATTGTCGATTTGACATTGCAGCCGATGCAGACCCGGAGAGAACAGTATCTGATCAATTTTGACACCGATGTGGAAGAGGTTGAAATAGAGGCAAGCCTATCTTACTTTATCAGTGGCAAGAAAGGTGATGTTGTATATTCAATTAAAGAGAAACTGACCTACGATCTTGATTAGAAACTATTTTCGAAGTTTCTCAAGCAGTTCCAGGCTGGGGGCGCCATCTTCTTTTAGATCGGCTCCTGCCTGGAACATGCGGATCGCCTTTTTCGACTTTTTTCCTAAATTGCCGTCGACCTCCCCGGAATAATAGCCGAGTTTTTTCAGTCTTTCCTGTATTTCGAATTTTTGAGAAATATCCAGGGTTCCTGCAGGTCTGGGCCAACCCTGTACCATACCATAATATGGTATTGTGAATCTGAGAGGATGAAAAATGTGACACCTTCAACACTCTGGTTTTTACGTTGGTGGAAGTGAAGAGTGAGGTA
>LGVF01306501.1_pt1 | contig 11548 bp, 12 predicted proteins | sample 469901 | NCBI WGS metagenome assembly LGVF01 (sample SAMN03893561, study PRJNA290197) | marine sediment metagenome | material: sediment; isolation source: combined push core samples #3730, #5133, and #5579 collected at Hydrate Ridge | place: Pacific Ocean: Hydrate Ridge | reverse complement strand
ATGGCTGTAAGAGCATTAAGGTAACGGAAGATTGGCTCAAGGACAGTGACCATGGAAGTAAAAGATCTTGATCTGGTGGCTTACTCTGAAGCTTACGCCCTGCAGGAACGGCTGGTCGTTGAGATATATAACAACCGGGCGCCGGAGACTCTGCTATTACTCGAACATCCCCCTGTCTATACCATAGGTCGAAGCGGTAGCCTTGATAACGTATTAGATCCGACTGTGGAGACGATAGCCATCAATCGGGGCGGGGACGTGACTTTTCACTGCCCTGGTCAGTTGGTTGGCTATCCCATTATTAATCTGGCCCGCCGGCGCCGTGATCTGCACCATTATCTGCGATTTCTCGAAGAAGTGTTGATTCAGGTGGTGGCCGGTTTCGGCGTTACTGCTTGGCGTAGACAGGGTGCAACGGGAATCTGGACCGATCAGGGCAAGCTCGCCTCCATCGGTGCTGGTGCACGGCGCTGGGTAACCATGCACGGCTTTGCCCTGAACGTTGGAAATGATCTGGTTGGCTTCAAACACATCAATCCCTGCGGAATTGTCGATTGTGCTATGACCTCTTTGGAGATAACGGCGGGGAGGGTGGTGGGCATGGCAGAGGTTAAAAAATCCACGGCTAGCCATTTTAGGAATTTGCTCGAGGAGTGGCTGCCCCTGGATGCTGAGCGCAGAAATTGAGAGAATATATTTCTTGCGAAGGGGTGTGATTGTATCGATTCTAGAAGGGAAACAATAGCGGGATCAGCAGGGTTCCGATCACCCAGACCAGCAGGTTCAAGGGGGCGCCGACTCGGGTGTAGTCGAAGAAGCGGTAGCCTCCCGGTCCCATGACCAGGGCGTTGGACTGGTGGCTGATGGGGGTCATGAAGCAAGAAGAGGCGGCGATGGCAACGGCCATGAAGAAGGGTTTTGGATCGACCCCTAGTTCCAGGGCGGTATGGTAGGCAATGGGGGCGATAAGGACCGCCGTGGCGGCGTGGCTCATGAGCTCGGTGAGCAGGGAGGTGAGGAGAAAGAAGGCGGCCAGTACGATCCACGGGCCGAAGGGGCCGACCACCTTGAGAACCTGCTCGGCGATCAGTTGAGCAGCACCGCTGTTTTCCATGGCCAAGCCCAGGGGCAGGGTGCCGGCGATAAGTAGGATGATACGCCAGTCGACGCTTTCGTAGGCCTCCTGTACGGTCAGGCAACGCCCCAGAATCATGAAGGCTGCGCCGAGGCTGGCGGCGAGCATGATCGGCAAGCCAGCAAAGGTCGCCAGCAGAATGACCGTCAGCAGAATACCCAGGGCCAAAGGCGCTCGCCGTGGGCGGTAGGGCACCGGCGGCACGCCGCCCAGTAGCAGAAAACCGTGCCCCCGACCCAGGTGCAGAACTCTTTTGAGGGGCCCCTGCAGCAGCAAAACATCACCAAACTTGAGAATGACCTTGTCGACCTGCCGAACTACCGGAGCTCCCTGACGCCATAGGGCCAGTACATTGAGACCGTGAGTTTCGTGGAAACTGACCTGACTCAGGGTGCGGCCGACCAGGTCACTATTAGTGGTCAGGGATGCTTCGACCACGACCATCTCTTCGCTGGTTTTTTCCGGTGGCGGGTTGTCCCGTTCAGGTATCAACTCCAGCCCTTTGGCCTTCATCACCTTGAGAATGCCTTCCGGATTTCCTTCCAGAAACAGCACATCCCCCTCTCTCAATTTACTATTGCCGTGAGGCTGCGGAATCTTCTGTCGGTTGCGGATGATCGCCCGAATCTTCAGGTTGAAGTCTCTGGTCAGGCGACTACGGGAAATAGTCTGACCGATGATGGGCGATTTAGCCAAGATTTCCACCTCGGTGATGTATTCCTTCACCTGATATTCTTCGGTCAATTTGCCTGCTTTGCGCACCGGTAACAGCTTGCGGCCGAACAAAACCATATACAGAATTCCGCTAATCGCGATCACCACACCGATGGGGGCGAAATCGAACAGGGCAAAGGATTCGCCGCTGTACTGGCGCAACAGGGTGTTCATGAGGATATTCGGAGGGGTGCCGATGAGGGTGCAGACTCCACCTAGCAGGGAGCCGAAGGCGAGGGGCATCAGCAGTTTGGAGGGACTGGTGTTGAGTTTGCGGGCTATGGCGGAGACCACCGGCATAAGTACCGCCGTGGCGCCGATGTTATTGATAAAAGCGGAAAAGAGGGCAACCGTGGACATGATGACGGCGATCAGTCGTGATTCGCTACCAGCGGTGAGGCGAACCATGCGCTCCCCGACCCGGCTCATGGCACCGGTGTGAGAGATGCCGGCACTGATGATAAACATCGCCGCTACGGTAATTACGGCCGGATTGCTGAATCCAGCAAAGGCTTCTTCCACCGACACCAATCCGGTTGCCGCAAGAGCCAGCAGAATCAGCAGGCTGGTCAAGTCCATCGGCAGCCATTCGCTGGCAAACAGAATCACGGCCAGCAGCAGGATCAGCAGTACCAGGACAATTTCCATGGGAATGTGACTCCTGCGGAGAGGTACGGGAGGAATAGACTCAACTGGTTAAATCTTATCGGAATGGAGGACCATCCGCAAGATAACGGTCTGATGTTTGTGCCAAGAGATGTTTGAAGGGGAGCTTGGGATTTATGGGAAAGTTGACGCTTTTAGCAGGGAATTGGGTAGGCTCGTTCTGTTGGAGAAAAATTCAAATTTCTGTCAGGGCGGCTTTCAGATCCTGGGCGGCCAAACGAGGTTCGTTGTTGGCGAGAATGGCGGAGATAACAGCAACCCCTTGGGCGCCTGCCTGACGAACGGCTGCAATGCGACTTGGATCGATGCCTCCCAGGGCAAAAACGGGAATGGAGCTGGCGCTGCAGATGGCGGCTAATCGCTCCAGTCCTTGAGGAGGGCCGTAGCCCGCTTTGGAAGGGGTGAAGAAAACCGGGCTGAAGGTCGCAAAGTCAGCCCCCTGTTCGGCGGCTATAGCCAGTTCTTCTGGGCTATGGGCAGAGTAACCGATCAACCGCTTTGGGCCGAGTAAGCACCGCGCTTCGGTAACAGGTTGAGAAGAGGCGCCGAGATGAACACCGTCGGCTTCGGCGGCCAGGGCGATGTCGACGGAACCGTTGATCAGCAGCCGTGCTCGGTAACGACGGGTCAGGGTGCGCAATTGGCGAGCCAGCACCAGACGTGCGTCGTCCGGTAGGTCCTTGTCCCGCAGTTGTACGGCATCGACGCCCCCCTGCAGGGCCTGCTCGACGGCAATCAGTAGATCCCGGCCCTTCGGCAGAGTCTGTTGGTCGCTAATCAGATAGAGGGAGAAGTCGATGGGGTTTGGCCGAGCCACTTTATTCCCCTTTGGTATCGTCGAGAAAAGCCTGATCCCAATCCTTGAACACCGGGTCGTAACCAGCTTCTTTGAGCATGGCGCAGATCTGTTCCGGACTACGGTCATCGTCGATGGCGAATTGCTGGTTGGCGTTGTCCTGATGGCCGTAGCCTCCCGGCGCAGTGCAGGACCCGGCGCTGATCTGGGTAATGCCCAGAGGCAGCAGGTGGTCGCGCAGGGTGGCACTTTCCCGGGTTGAGAGTACCAGGGCTGAATCGGGCATCAGTAGCCGCAGGGCACAGAGGAGTTGCACCAGGGCCGTATCGGAAACCGGTTTGCGCGGAGCAAACCCGCCGTCGGCAGGCCGTAGCCGTGGAAAAGAGATATTGATGCGGCTGCGCCAAAAGTGTTTGGCCAGATAGCGGGCATGCAGGCCGACATAAAAGCCCTCATTGCGCCAGTCTGCCAGGCCGAGCAGGGCGCCGATACCGATGGAGCGCAGACCCGCTGCGCCGCCCCGTTCGGCCGCCGCCAGTCGCCAATCGAAGTCCCGTTTGGGCCCGAAAGGATGCAGCTCGTCATAGAGTTCGCGGTCATAGGTCTCTTGGTAGACGGTCAGATTATCGACCCCGGCAGCCACCATCTGGGCATAGCCGGCGGTGTCCATGGGATAGACCTCAATGGAGATGGAGGAGAACAGAGGACGTATGCGTTTTACTGCTGCGGTCAGATAGGCGTTGTCGACGGACTGAGGGGCCTCGCCAGTCAACAGCTGCACATGGCGAAAGCCTCGCTGGTGGAGAATGCGGGCTTCCTGCTCTACCTCGTCGAGGCTCAGGGTGTGGCGGGTCATCTTGTTACTGGCGTTGAAGCCGCAGTACAGGCAACCGTTACAGCATTCGTTGGACAGGTAGAGGGGTGCATAGAGCTGAATGGTCTTGCCGAAACGCTGCTGGGTCAGGCGATGGGCTCGCTGAGCCAGGGCCTCAAGCTGCTCTTCGGCGGCAGGGGACAGCAGGGCAACAAAATCGTTGAGCCGCAGCTGTTCGCTGGCCAGGGCCCGTTGCACGTCGTTGGCAGTTGCGGACGTGATTCGGGCCTGTACGGTATCCGCGTCCCAGTTTTCAAATTCGTTTAGAAAAGCCACGTTTAGTCCCGTAAAAATCCGGTCAGAGGGCTGGAGGCATCGGCCTGCTGGCGAATGGCACCCAGGCCGGCCAGATAGGCCTCGCGGCCGGCTTCAACCCCTTTAGCAAAGGCGGCGGCCATGCGGGCCGGGTCGGCAGAGACGGCCAGTGCGGTATTGACCAGCACCGCGTCGGCACCCATCTCCATCGCCTCGGCGGCATGGGAAGGAGCACCGAGACCGGCGTCGACCACCACCGGTACGATGGCCTGCTCGATGATGATGGCGATGCTGTCTCGAGTGCGCATTCCTTTATTGGTGCCGATGGGAGCTCCTAGTGGCATGACCGTGGCGGTGCCGGCTTCCTGCAGGTGCTTGGCCAGGACCGGGTCAGCGTTGATATAGGGCAGCACTATAAAGCCTTCCTTGACCAGAATCTCCGCCGCCTTGAGGGTCTCGATGGGATCAGGCAGCAGATAATAGGGGTCGGGAGTCACTTCCAGCTTGACCCAGGGCTCGCAGCCGGCGGCTCGGGCCAATCGTGCTAGGCGCACCGCTTCTTCGGCGTTTCTGGCACCGCTGGTGTTGGGCAACAGCAGGTACTTGTCTCGGTCGATATGGGCCAGCAGATCGTCGTCGGGGCGGTCGATATCGACCCGGCGCAGAGCGACGGTGACGATTTCGCTACGCGATGCGACCAGGGCATCAGCCATCAGCTGGTGGGAGGCAAATTTGCCGGTGCCTACCATCAGTCGGGAAGAAAAGGAACGTCCGGCGATTATCAGGTTATCCATGGAATCCTCAGTATATAAATAGGGAGTCTGCTCAACCGCCGCCGACAAAACGGACGATCTCCAGCTGGTCGCCATTCTGCAGAAGCATTTCGCTAAAAGCGTCTCGGGGAACGATGCTGCCGTTGAGTTCGACGGCTACCTGGCTTTGGGCAAAGTTCAGATGTTGCAGCAGGCCATCGATGGTATCGGCATCGCAGGACTGGGATTGACCGTTGATCGTCAGGTTGATCATAAGGCAATGCTTTCTATTGTGGATCTTCGCCGAGCAACAATCGTAACACGGCATTGGCCTGGTGGTGGGCGGCAATGCCGACACGGGGGGCCATAAGGCCGGTACCGGGGGCGGCGGCTGTTTCGCCGTCACCGACCAGGTAGAGGTTGCCGGCCACCCGGCGGGTAACGATGCTGTTGGACGGGCCGAAGCCGGCAAGGCCGGAGCTGGCCACCAGTGGTTTGCCGGGGCACTGGCTGAGAAAAGTCTCTACCAACATGGCTTTCTGGTCGGCTCGATCAAAGGCTTCGACCAACACGTCGACCTCGCCGAACAGGGTTGGGATATTGGCCGGAGTCAGTCGCAGGGCATGAGCCTCGATTGCGACATAGGGGTTGATGCGACCCAGGGTTTCCTTGAGAACTACGGCCTTAGGCAGTCCAAGCTGGTCGATAAAATATTGCTGGCGGTTGAGGTTGGATGGTTCCACCACGTCAAAGTCGATCAGAATCAGCCGTCCGATTCCGCTACGGGTCAGGGCCAGCGCCACCGGCGAGCCGAGGCCGCCTAGTCCGGCGATGCCGACGGTGGCCTGCTTGAGGCGCTGATGGACTCCGGGGCTGTGCCGGGCGGTAAGCTGCGCTTCCAGCTCGTTGGCCGAGGGTATCTGTCCGCGCTGAATAAAGACGATCCGGTCGCCTTCAGCCAACAGCGGATCGCCTGATTCGGCATGACCGTTTAGAATCAGTACATCAGCTTTTGGTTGTAGCCGGTCTCGCAATTGGTGTAAGCGAGTGTCAGGCGTGATTTCCATCGGTTGTTCGTTGAGTAATATCTGCATAAATAAGAAAAGGTCGCGCAAAGCGACCTTGGCCGAAGTAAATTCCGGAGTTGGCGCCGCTTCCCTCCGCCGGAATGACCCGGATCAGGTTCAAAGGGTTGCCCGCTGTGGCCGGGCTCTCAGTCAGAAACTCCCCTAGGGCTTTAAATTGATTGTTGATTGTTGTGCCGCCGCGTTCGAACCGCGCCGACTGTTCTCTAAAAGTATCAACAGGGCCAGTTAGAGTCAAGGGGCCTGCCACTCAAGTGGAATGTGTCAACAAGAAGGCCGCACCCGTAACGGGAACGGCCTTTTTGTTGATACATAGGACGAGTTTTTATTTCATAGCTTGGGCGATGCGCCGGCCAAATTCGTAACAGTCTTTCAGCCCCTCTTGGTCCGGGACGTATTGCTGCCTGAGCGGATCTTCCACCATCTCCAGGCCCATGGTCTTCAGCTCTTCAGCAACCAGCTTGGAGGCTTCGCCGCTCCAGCCGAAAGAGCCAAAGGAGGCGGCCAGTTTATTCTTCGGCTTGAGTCCCTTGAGGTAGGTGAGAAAATCGGCCACGGTGGGAAACAGACCGTTGTTCAGGGTCGGTGAGCCGATCACGATGGCTTTGGCATTGAAGGCTTCGGTGACCACGTCGCTGCGGTGGCAGCTGCGCAGGTGCATCGGCTTGGCGTCCATACCTTCAGCTGCCAGGCCGGCGACAATTTCTTCGGCCATCGCTTCGGTGCTGTGCCACATGGTGTCGTAGATCACCAGGGCCTTGTCCGGCTGCGGTTGAAGTTCGCACCATTCGGTATAAGTAGCCAAAATTTTGGCAGGATTGTCGCGCCACAGAATGCCGTGGTCGGGGCAGATCAGGTCGATGGGCAGGTTAAGGCCTGTCAATTTGGTCAGCAGCCCTTTGATCTGCGGTGCAAAAAGCCACAGAATATTGGCGAAATATTTCTTGGCGTGGGGCATGATCGCCTCGCCGATCTGATCGTCGAAGCGTTCCGGACCGGCATAGTGCTGGCCAAAGGCATCGCTGGAAAAGAGGATCTTGTCCTCTTTGAGGTAGCTGAACATGCTGTCCGGCCAATGAATCATGCGAGTTTCAAAAAACTGCAGGGTACGTTTTCCCAGAGACAGTTCTTCGCCGTCGGATACTGCGCGAAAGTTGATCTTTGATCCAAAATGGGCCGAGAGGTTTTTCAGGCCCATCTTCGAACAGTAAACGGGGGTGTCTTTGCCGATTCTATGTACGACACGGGGCAGGGCCCCGGAGTGGTCCATTTCGGTATGATTGCTAATGATGTAATCGATCTTCTTGGGATCAATTACCGACGCAATTTTTGTCATCATCTGCTCGGTGAATTCTTCCTTCACCGTGTCAATCAGGGTGATCTTTTCGTCGATGATCAAAAAGGCGTTGTAGGTAGAGCCGTTGTCCGTGGAATAACCGTGAAAATCACGGATATTCCAGTCGGTGGCGCCGACATCGTAGATGCCTTCAGCAATTTTTTGCGCTTTCATTGCGAGTCCTTTCCAGAGCCGCGAAAATGTTTCGGCCCCTGCGATTCGTTAGCGAAGTCGCAGGGGCCGGAGTCTGAATCTTAGTCTTTGTCGAATTGATCTTTGGGGGCGCTGCAGATAGGACAAACCCAATCCTCGGGAATGTCAGCAAAGGCGGTGCCGGCCGCAATGTCGTTGTCGGGATCTCCTACCTCAGGGTCGTAAACGTATCCGCAAACCAGACAGACATACTTGTCCATGGGGTCCTCCTTGTTGATGGTGAGATTGGAATCGCGTTAAGAGCTATCATTGTAAACGATTGTTCAGTGTTTTCCAACGCTTGTTTTGTGACAGGGAGCCCCAATGGTCTTGGAGCGCCCTGTCGTTATTGATATCAAAAATAGCAATTAGAAATTGGTCTTGGTGATTTCGAAGAAAGCCTGGGGGTGTTTGCACACTGCGCAAAGCTTAGCTGCCTTGCCCGTGTCGATCAGGTGGTGACCGCAGTTGCGGCATTCCCAAGAAGTTGGTTCCGGTTTGGCGAATACGGTACCGGCCTCAACGGCTTCCAGCAGCTTCTGATAGCGCTCTTGGTGAGCTTTTTCGATGGCGGCAATGCCTTCGAACATGATGGCCAGTTGAACAAACCCTTCTTCCTTGGCTTCTTTGGCCATGCGCGGATACATATCGGTCCATTCCTCAAGTTCACCGGCGGCTGCGGCCTTGAGGTTTTCCATGGTGTTGCCGATGCCTTCCAAAGCTTTTAAATGCAGCTTGGCATGAGCCTTTTCCTGGTCGGCGGTTTCTTCAAAAAGGGCAGCTATTTGCTGATAACCCTCTTTTTTTGCAACCGAAGCGAAGTAGGTGTATTTATTCCGCGCTTGGGATTCGCCAGCAAAGGCTTCCAGAAGGTTTTGTTCGGTTTTGCTGCCTTTCAATTCTGCCATGGTGTTTCCTCCTAAGTTGAATGGAATGGTTGGTCAAACAAGTTCATTCGGGCAATGTGGTCTGCCCATGGTAGATAACGGTGATTTCAATGTGGGTCTATTTGTTTATTGTTTGCTGCTGTGTTGGCAGCGCAGACAAAGGCCACTAAAGGTGATGTCGTAATCATAAAGCTGAAAGCCCGACGGATGATTTTTAGAAAAATCCGGCAGATCGAAACCAGAAATTTCCAAGTCGGCTACTTCGCCACACTGAACGCAGCTAACATGGTGGTGGCGACAGGTGTTGGCGTCAAAGCGAGCCTTGGCTTGCGGGCTGCTTATTTTGACCACCAGGTCAACTCGGACGAAGGTCTCCAGAATCCGATAGACTGTTGTTCTAGACAGTCCCTGGATGTTTTCTTTGAGATCATCAAAGAGCTGGTCGGCCGTCGGGTGGTCCGTACGTTGAACCAGAGCGTGGAGCAATGTGCGCCGCTGGTGGGTCAGGCTTAGCCCGCGGGCACGGCAGATGTCCTCCATCTGTTGGATTTTCTTGCTATTGAAAGTATGATTATTTCCGTCCATGGATGGGAATATATTGCAGATGGTAATTTATGTCAACTAGTTCTTGAATATTTAATACATTAAAATGTATGAGCGGTTGGTAGTCTGACAAATGCTTGGTCGTGCGCATTCGGTTGCGTCAGATGGTAGGGTCGGTTATTGCTAGCATTAGATTGCTGTTGTGGTTGCCTCTAGCCTGTTATCGTGTAGGGCTGTTTGCATTAGGAGCTCTGCAGGAGATTTTAAGATGAATTCCGCTTTGTTGAAAAAAATGTTTGGGCAGATTCCGGATTTTCTTGCTGTGATCAATCGGGATTTGCGGGTTGAGATGTGCAATTGGCGCGGCGGCTATGAATATGTGCCGAAGAATCTGCGACGCCTGGGAGCGCACTGCTACGACCTGTTTTATCCCGGCCAGGGACGTCCCTGTGAAAATTGTCATGTGTTGGAGGTTTTTCGTAGTGGTCAGCCGTTGGTTCTGGAGAAATATAATCCCCGTATCGGCTCTGTCGAGGTGCGCTGTTTTCCTCTGTTTGACCGGCGGGGTGACGTTTTTCTGGTCGCGGAGCAGATCTGCAATATCAACGAGCGCAAGAAGATGCAGGAGCGCTTGTCTCAGCAGTATAATTACTTAAGAACCCTTGCGGATGTGGTACCACTGCCGTTGTTTTCCAAGGACGAGACCGGTCACTACCTAGGGTGTAACAAGGCTTTTGAGGAATATATTGGCTGCGCCAGAGGGGAGATCGTCGGCAAGTCGGTTTTCGATCTGATGCCGAAGGAAGTGGCCGAAATCTATTATGCTAAAGACCAGGATTTGTTTCTCCAGCGAGGAGTTCAGAGTTACGAAGCGACTCTGGTTCGTGCCGATGGTAGCGCCAGGCAGGCAATATTTCAAAAGGCCACGTTCGATAAACCTGACGGTAGTCTGGGAGGACTGGTTGGGGCGATTCTCGATGTTACCGAGCGTGAGGAAGCCATGGCCCGCGTGCAAGAGAGCGAGGAACGCTACCGTCAGTTCTTTGAAGATGATCTGGCCGGTGATTTTATTGCTAAGGTCGACGGGTCGTTGCTGGCCTGTAATCCGTCCTTTGCCCGGATCTTCGGCTTTGTTTCGGTGGAAGAGGCTTTGCGGCTTGATCTGCGCAGTATCCATCCCGACCCTGGGAGTCGAGAACTTTTTCTGGAACGATTGCGGCAGGAGCGCAAAATAAATCGTGTTGCGTTGGAGGCGCTAACGCCAGCTGGTCGAACTTTACACCTGATACTTAATGCCGTGGGTATTTTCGATGACCGGGACAACTTAATCGAGGTGAGGGGTTACCTCCTTGACGATACCGAACGTCAAAGTCTAGCGGACCAGTTGCTTCATTCCCAGAAGATGGAGGCTGTGGGGCGTTTGGCTGCCGGTCTTGCCCACGATTTCAATAATCTGCTGACGGCCATTATTGGCTATAGTGACGTCCTGAAGAATGCATTGGTTGATCCTCAGCAGGTCCATTGTGCCGAGCAGATCCATCGGGCGGGGGAACGGGCCGCCGCTCTGACCGACCAGCTTCTCGCTTTAAGCAGGCGCCAGCGGCTACATCCCGTAGAGCTTGATCTTGGTGGGGTTATTACTGGTCTTAAGGACATGCTGCAGAAATTGCTCGGAGCTGATATCGAGCTGGTCGTTTTGTCCGACCCGGCTGTTGCGCTGGTCCTGGCCGATGCGGCAAGGTTAGAACAGGTGGTCTTGAATCTGGTCGTCAACGCCAGGGATGCCATGCCGGAGGGAGGTCGACTGACCATTTCCACCTCCAATCGTTGCCTCGATGACGAGCAGGCCCGCTCTTTTCTCGATGCGCAGCCGGGCCAATATGTGGTGTTGGAGATGGCTGATCGGGGGGTGGGGATCTCGGAGGAGGTGCTGCCGCATATCTTCGAACCCTTCTTCACCACCAAGTCAAAGGGTAAGGGAACCGGTTTGGGGCTGGCTACGGCTTACGGCATAGTTGTTCAGACCGGAGGGTTCATGTCGGTTAAGAGTCGTGTCGGCTCAGGGACAACCTTTCAGGTCTTTCTGCCGAGTGTTGTTTCGGGCTCTTGTTGAGTTTATTTTTGGCCCTTCTGCGAGGACTGCACCCGGTTTGTCTGTGACGAAAAAAAGGCTGTCAAAAAGGCTTTACAGCAATAGCCCTTTGTTGTATTCTGCCCAACCTGCGGAGAGGTGACCGAGAGGCCGAAGGTGCACGATTGGAAATCGTGTGTACCGCAAGGTACCGAGGGTTCGAATCCCTCCCTCTCCGCCAG
>LGVF01195262.1_pt1 | contig 11559 bp, 11 predicted proteins | sample 469901 | NCBI WGS metagenome assembly LGVF01 (sample SAMN03893561, study PRJNA290197) | marine sediment metagenome | material: sediment; isolation source: combined push core samples #3730, #5133, and #5579 collected at Hydrate Ridge | place: Pacific Ocean: Hydrate Ridge | reverse complement strand
GAATCGCCCGTTCAAATTATAGTAGCCCAGGCTCTTTTAAAGAGCAGGAAAATGGACGGCCTTGTCAGGCAGCTTACCGAGCTTGGAATAACAAAATGGATACCCTTTATTGCAAAGCGATCTGTTCCCAGACCGGACAAAAAACAGCTTTCCGCACGTACGGAAAGGTGGAAAAAAATTTCAAAAGAAGCTCTCAAACAGTGCAAAAGAAGTCGAATTATAGAAATAGGCGCAACAGCATCCTTTGAAGATGTGTTAAATCTTGGAAAGGGGCATGATCTAAAGATTGTTTTCTGGGAAGGTGAATCAAAACCTGTAGATTCTGCGCTTTTACTGCCGCATGACGGGCATTTTAATAAAATTTTAGTCATGCTGGGACCTGAGGGGGGTTTTACCTCAGAGGAGATCGAAAGGGCCAGGGCCGGCGGATTTGTTACCGCCTCTCTTGGTCCCCGTATCTTGAGAGCCGAAACAGCCACAATTGCGGCATGTACTTTACTCCAATACCTTTTTGGAGATATGGGTCCAAAAAATTCTTGACAAAGATTAAAGCTTTTAATAGAAATGACAGGTTATTTCATCCTCATCCCTTATGCCGAGGTAGCTCAGTCGGTAGAGCAGTGGACTGAAAATCCGCGTGTCGGCAGTTCGATTCTGTCCCTCGGCACTTGAAAGATTAAAGGGGGAAAATTAAAGGGGGATATTAGGCAGTTGTTGTTTAATATCTCCTTTTTTTTATGCTATTATGTATAGATTACAATGGAACTATTGAAAATATTTAAACTCCTCGGGCTTCCTGTTTTGGCATATATGCTCGGATCCATCCCTTTTGGTCTTATTCTGACCAGGATGTTTACCTCTGTAGATATCAGGCAAAAAGGAAGCGGAAACATAGGTGCCTCCAATGTGAGACGCGTTGCAGGTTCAATGCCGGCAGCGCTGACTCTTGCAGGTGATGTGCTAAAGGGAGCTCTTCCGGTATGGCTTGCACTAACATTAACAGGTTCTGGTGATTTATGGGGTGAGCTCTACATATCTCTTGTGGCTCTTTCAGCCTTTTTAGGACACCTCTATCCTGTTTTTATGAAGTTCAAAAGCGGAGGAAAGGGAGTTGCGACAGCAGCAGGGTGCTTTATTATAATTTCGCCGGCAGCATGTTTTGTCGCTATTCTGGTCTTTACCATGTTTATCTGCTGGTGTAATCGCGCATCTGCAGGATCCCTTGCAGCAGCAGCCGTGCTCCCCGTTACTGTTTGGACAGCTACCCATTCAAGTGTTATGACAGGATGTGCCGTTGTAACAGCTATATTAATCTATTTCCGCCACATGGAAAATATTAAACGGCTCCTGGCCGGCACAGAACCTATAATATGGAAGAAAAATTGAGGGATTGAGGAATTATACCGACCACAAAAGCGCGATAATGCCTGCCAGAACAAAGTGGGTTTCAACCAGAAACTCCAGCCTTATCCCGGGGAGCATATAACCCCGGCTATGAGCTGAAAGAACTATGAACATAAAGATCGGACAGATTACAAGAGCAAAACCGAGGCTTGAGAAGAGATGAAATGCGCTTGAAAAGAACAAGATGGCAAGAATGACCAGCAGTATGAACCTTAAAAGGCGCATGGTCTGTTTTTCTCCAAGCAGTATTGGAATTGTCTCCTTGCCCACAATCCTGTCTCCCTGCATATCTAGAATGTCGAAAAACGCTGTTCTTACAAATACCAGCAATGTAGACCACAAAAATAATAATGCTGCGTTCAGGTTAATATTGCTTGATACAGATAAGTGAGGAAATAACGAAGTAACAATTCCCCATGCTACTGCGATAAGAACGGTTTTTGAACCAGGTATATCCCTTATTCTCCGGTACTTGCCGGTAATAAAACTATCCGGCACAAGCCTTAAATTGTATGAAAGTCCCATTATGCTCATGACAAGAAGAATCAAAAAAGGAAACAGTCCCATAGCATAGGCTGTAATCAGACCCGCGCTGCCTGCAATTAGAGCAAGAAGAGCAAGAAAGGCCTTATGCTCCTCATAAAAAGAAGCTCTATCAGGATCATTGTAGCGGTCTGCCCTGCTTCCCGTCAGGTTGTTAAAAATGTGCATGGACAGAACGTAAAGCACGGATATAAGCACATGTGGGAAATAATGTTTAATCCCATAAAGTTTAGTACACGCATAGCAGAGGCATCCTGCCCCAATGGACACATAGATATTTGCAAGGAGAAGCGCTCTCTGTATGGTAAAAAGGATTCTGCGCCATCTCTGCTCCTTTTTAAAAAGCAACGTTTCCAGAGTTCTGTAAACTCTTTTTATTACCCAGTTCGGAGTGGAAGCTCCTGCCGTTATCCCTATATATCGGGCTGATGCAAGAGCCTTTATATCCAGCTCCGATTCTGTTTCAATGTGAAAGGCGGGCTTTCCAGACTGTCTTGCAATTTCGGCAAGCCTTTGTGTGTTTCCGCTGTTACGGCCTCCTACAACTATTACTGCATCTAATGAGTCAGCCAGGCTCTTTACTTCAGCCTGTCGTCTTGCTGTTGAATCACAAATGGTATCAAAAATCTTATAGTGAGGGAAGTTACGGACCGCCCTTTTTTTTACTTCTTCAAAAAAAAAGGTATTCTGAGTAGTCTGAGCGACAATGATAGCCCTGTCAAAGACAGGGAGGGAATCAAAGTCTTTAAGGTTATTGACTACATATCCCTTTTTCTCCGCATAACCAAGCAAGCCGATAACCTCAGGATGATCTCTGTCTCCGATAATTATTGATGCATAGCCTTGCCTGGCGTATTTATTAATTATAGTCTGGACCTTGATAACACGTGGACACGTGGCATCTATAACGGTAAAGCCGGCATTTTTAAGATCTTCTTTTGTCTGGGGGGGAACTCCGTGGGCCCTGATCAGAACGGTACCGGATCCATGATCCGGAATATCATTTATGACAGATATTCCCTTTTCTTTTAAAAGGCTCAGGACTTGCGGATTGTGTATAAGGGGGCCATAGGTATAGATAGGATTTTCATGTTTGTTCGGCGCATCCAGAACCATTTCAACGGCCCTGCGTACGCCCATGCAGAAGCCCGCAGTTTTAGCTATTAATATTTTCATCGGTTCTTCGTGGATTAGTGTGAAAACAATTTAATGTCAGAAATTTGAAAACTGGCTTTTAGTTACGGTAACTATGGAGCGAGCCGACCGTGCCTGCCTGCCAACGCCTGGCTCGCAGGGGAACTGGAATGCTTACACACACGGCAATGGCGGGCAGGTCGGCGGAAAAAACGGCAACCCCGCCTGCCATGCAAGACATGAGAAAATATTGAAAGAACGCGTTATAAGGCGCGAGCGGGCAGGCCCGCCTGCCATCGCCATGTATACTATGCGGTGCATGCACTCTGTTGTCCGGCATTGGCGGGCAACACGGTTGCCTTGCTCCAGAATATGGAATGTCCGGACGTAGATAAAAAATGAGTTTTCAAATTTCTGATCTTATATTTTAGAGACCAGACCTTTTTCAGCTTTGAGCTTTGAGCTTTGAGCTTNNAGCTTATCAGCTTATCAGCTTATCAGCTTTTTAATTGGGATTTGATTATGAAACTATTCGACAGTCACTGCCATCTTGATGACCGGTTATATGACAAAGATATCGATGAAGTTATAAAGCGTGCAAATGATGCAGGCGTTGCTGCAGCTATGATAGTTGGAACGAACAAAAAAAGCTCAAGCAAAGCGGTTGCGCTGGCAGAATCCAGGAACGGTTTATATGCATCGGTGGGCATTCACCCGCACGATGCAAGAGACTGTTCAAAAGAGGCTCTTAAATTTCTACGCAGTCTTGCTCGAAGTCATAAAGTCCGGGCATGGGGAGAGATCGGGCTCGATTTTAACCGGATGTACTCACCAAGAGAGGATCAGGAAAGATGTTTGATAAGTCAGCTTGAGATCGCTGATGAGCTGAGCCTTCCGGTTATTTTCCACGAAAGAGAGAGCGGCGGCGGCCTTCTTGAAATCCTGAGAGCGCATCACAAAAAAGGGAGAAAAGGAGTTATACACTGTTTCAGTGGAAACAAAACAGAATTAAAAGAGTACATAGAACTTGGCTTTTACATCGGCATAACCGGTATTCTTACAATAAAGGGCCGTGGCGCTGATTTGCGCAAACTTGTACCTCTTATCCCTGTAGAACGCATCCTGATTGAGACTGATGCGCCATATCTTACGCCGGTTCCTGAAAAAAACCGCTTACGACGCAATGAGCCGGCCTTTGTCAGATCAGTTCTGCTCAAACTGGCTGCAGTGAGAAAAGAAGATCCCGAATACCTGTCTGCTGCAATATGGGAAAACACTTGCCGGCTATACAATATAAGTTAAGAACTCTTGTATCCGTTCACGCTTTCTTTCGTCCGGTTCTAAAGTTTGTCACGGAGTAATGGAGTAATGGAGTAATGGAGTAATGGAGTAATGGAGTAATGGAGTAATGGAGTAATGGAGTATTTACTTTCATATTTCGTATTACTTTCTTATTCTAAACTCTCTCAGTTTCTGATATCCACGGTTCTTATTCTTTCGCACATTCCAGCATTCCAGTATCCCAGCATTCCGTGAACAGCTACCCTTTTCTTAACCTGTCTGAAACCTCCCTTGTTAACTTAAGCACCTTTGTTGCATTATCAAAGCTCAAGGAACCTGTCCCGCAGCTTGGAGTTATAAGGGATTGAGCCGATATTTTTGACATATCAATACCGAGTGCCTCGATCTCACGGGCTTTAGCTTTCCACTTTGCCACCAGTGAATCAGTTGTTTCCTTTTCAATATCTTCGCCTCTTGAGGTCGGCACAATCCCCCAGGCCAGGATACGCCCGGATTCAACAAATTTCTTAATCTGGTCAGGATAAAGTATAAACCTGTCAAAAAAAGAATAAGCATCGAAGCTGACTATATCGGCAAAAGATTCCAAAACCAGCGACCAGTCCGCATTTGCACAAACATGTATCCCTGCAAGACCTCCTTCTAAGCGTACGGCTTCAATCACTTCCTCAAAGCACTTTGCTACTTCGTCACGCGATATGCTTATAAACGCAGATGAACCGAACCCGGCAAGTGCGGGTTCATCGAAAAAAATAATAACAGGGTATCCAAATCTTGAAAGTTGCTTTACCTGCCACTTTGCTTTCATAGCGATCAGCTTTACAGCCGCATCCCTTATCTGCTCGTTATAAAATATCGCTCTTCCGTTTTGGTCATTCACGCCTGTAGCAAAAGTTATTGGACCTGTTATTTGGCCTTTGACCGCAATTGGAGGTTTGGCAAGGGTCTCTATATGTTTCATGAGCTCAAAAAAACCCATGGCAGTATCAGTTGTAAGGGCAAATCTTGAGCCTAAAAGGTCGGTCTTTCCTTCAACTACAGCTATGTAAGCCTCATAGAATTTGAGAAAATCGTCATCAAAATCTATGCTGGCTGTATTTATAAAAGCCTTCTCTTTTTCGATTGTAAGGCCGGGCATACCGGGCAGAAACTGCGCAATCATCCCCTCTTCTTTATAAACCGGAAGCTGAACCCATAATGGAATTTCGGGGGTATACTTAAGAACAAGTCTTATAGCTTCTTCGTGGTCATCCATTGGAAGGCTTCCGATCAAAACCGGAAGACTGTTTGCCTGAAAATTTTCCATTATAATTCGAGCTCCTTTCATTTAATGGTTTGAGTCCTAAGCTATCATAAGCAAAGTCTTGTTACAAGACATAGATATTTTCTGCCCTGAAAAATGCCCTGTAATAGATTGACACTTAAATAAGCCGGTGCTATATTTGATTTTAAATTTAGCGTAATAGTTCAGCCACAAAGGCACTAAGACACCAAGATTATAATATAATTCTTAATGTACAGCATATGCTGTATCTACAACTTTTTTCTTCTCTTTTTGATAAGGGTTTAAAATTAAAGTCCTTTTGTGCCTTTGTGACTTAGTGGCTGAACTTTTACAATTTAGCAAACAAATAGGAGGAACATATGTTTGGAATTGGAATGCCGGAACTTATAATTATACTTGTTATTATCCTGATTATTTTTGGGGCAGGAAAGCTTCCGGAAATAGGAGCAGGCGTGGGCAAAGCGATAAAAAATTTCAAAGGCGCCACTACGGATAAAGAAGATGAAAAAAAAGAAGCCGGCAAGATTGAGGAAGGCAATAAATCCTGATACTTCTTTCCGGACGGAAAACTATTTATTTTGTTTGCTCTTTTGTTCGTACGTCGTTCCTGAGCCCTTCACAGTTTCTTCGACAGTATTGTATATATTTCTAAATGTTTCATCAAAACTGGCCGGAGAAAGCCTTCCGAGCTCAATGAATTTAACAACTATCTCTTTGGTTGCTCTGAGAATTTGTTCATCAATGGAAGCCATTTGAGATACCTTTTTTGTAAGTAGTTTCCGCTATGGACTTTCAGATAATTAATTTCACAAGACTAGAAATCCGAGTAAGTCATACTAAGTTATACGTCGTCGAGGATTTCGACTGATAACGCAGTAAAATTAATTATCTGAAAATCTATAGCAGAAAAAGACCGCTGCGTCAATGCCCTGTCATGGGCTTCTTGTGTTTTAAGGGTTTCGAAGAGAAATGAATTTAGTGAAGAAAGACAGCACTACCGGAACATCTGGAAAAAGTGCCATCTACAACATAGATAATCCGGATAAAGTTAAAAGAGACGTTCTTGAGACTATAGAGTACAAATATAGTGGTCAGAGAGATATCGATATCATAATACAGCAACCGGAGTTTACATCGGTATGCCCTGTGACGGGGCTTCCGGATTTCGGATGCATAACAATAAAATACAGACCGAATATAAAGCTTGTTGAATTAAAGTCGCTGAAATTTTATATGTTACAATATAGGAATATCGGTGTATTCTATGAGCATGTAGTCAATCATATTCTTAATGACCTTGTTGGCGTGCTTGATCCTAAGTGGATGGATGTTACCGGAGATTTTACAGCAAGAGGCGGAATTACCACTAAAGTTACTGCTGTATACGAGGAGAAAAAATGAGGTTTCATAATTTTACTGCACGGATTTGCGTGATTTTTGCTGTTTTAATTCCACTGATTGCAGGGTGCTCTTCTTTTTCTACCATAAAGAAGACAACAAAAAAGATAGTCCGCGACATTAAAGCTCCTGATGGCAACTTGAAAAAAAAGGTTGGAATCGCTCTTTTTGAAAACAGGACCTTCTATGTTGGTAAAAACATGGAAGAAATCTTTCAAAATAATCTTGTCAAAACCATAAAACAGGAATGTCCCGACATCTTTCTTCTAAAGCCCGGCGATGCACAATGTCCTGATTTTCTGGTTGAACCGTCAGGACAGGCAGCAGGCCGGCTCGATAACCTTGCCCTGGCAAAAGCGGGTAGGCAGCTCGGTCTAAGCACAATTGTAACAGGAGCTTTAACAGATATAAGAGAAAATGAAGAAAAGAGCGGCATCTTGTGGTTCAAAGATACGCACAATTTTGTCCGGATCCAGATGATGGTTGAAGTTTACGATACAGAGACAGGTGCAAAACTTCTTGATGAGAGCTATGTGCATGAAATCGAGATCGATAAATCAGAATTTGAGTTGATCAGAGCGAAAAAAAAGATTGTTATGCCGGCAATAATCGATGCCATTGGGCGAATCGCAGTTACCATGGGTGAAAAAATCTGTGATGTTGTCAGCATCCAGCCCTGGAAAGGATATGTTGTTTCGGTCGCCAAAGACAAGATTATAATATCTTCCGGAAGAAGAGCAGGAATTTTGCGTGGAGATGTATTTGAGATCTATAACAATAATAACATAATAGAAGGAGCGGGCGGGCGGCAATTCTTCAAGTATGGGAATAAAACAGGAGAGATAAAAATAACTAATGTATATCCTGAGAGAGCTGAAGCTATTTCTGTTTCATGCAAAGACATAAATGTGGGCAATTCCGTTAAGACAAAGAAATAGATTTGAAATTGGAAATTTGGCCTTCATGCTTTTGTACTGTTCTTCCCAATTTCTAATTTCCAATTTCTATTTTAATCTCTCCCTAATTTCTGCTTTCCAATTTCAAATTTCAAGCCGTGAACGGCTGCAACTTATTTTACTCTGTAAGCTGTAATAGGTTCGTCAATCCCTTTGACTTTTACAGCGGGCATGACTTCTGCATCTATGCCCATTGAAATATTTTGATCCGAAATCTTCTGAAAGGTGCTTTCACTTATAAGGATCTCGTCCTTTTTTGCCATACTTTGCAGCCGTGCCGCAATATTTACAGCCATTCCTATTGAAGTAAATTCTTTTTTTCTCAATGAACCTAAAACACCGGAAAAGACGTTTCCCGTTGATATGCCTATTCCGATTTTTAGTCTTAATCCATTTCTTTTTAGTTTGTTGTCAATCTTTTTTGCCTCTTTTTGCATTGCAATGGCCGACTTTACAGCTCTGATCGCATCATCATCCTGTGAAACCGGTGCCCCAAAGACTACCATAATGCTGTCACCAATATGCTTGTCCACGGTCCCTTTATATTTGTATACTATTTCTCCCATTGGGGCAAAATAGTGGTTGTTTAAAAAAGCTGCAATGGCTTCCGGCGAAATCTTCTGTGACATCCTGGTAAAACCTCGAATATCGGAAAAAAGAACCGACACTTCATGGAATGTAGGTTTTAGAGATCCTGCTAAACTTTCGATCTCTTTGTAAACCTGCTCCGGCACAAACTGTTTAAGGCGCTTTCGTACAGAGATTTCGCGAATCTTGGCCCTTAATTCCACATTATCAAAGGGCTTTGTCAGGAAACCGTCAACGCCCTGGTTTGTAGCCCGGATCGCTGCTTCCATGGTTGCATAACCTGTCAAAATTATACGTGTTATCTCCGGATTTATGAAACCGACATTAGAAAGGGTCTCAAGACCGTTCAATCCAGGCATTTTGTAGTCCGAAACTACAGTCGAAATATCGGTAATGTTCTCCTTGATAAATCTTATGCCCTCTTCACCATTTTCAGCAGTATAGACTTGATATGGTTCTCTCTTAAGGGCACGAACTATAGAACGGCGGACACCCTCTTCATCATCAATAAAAAGCAATCCATTCATAGCGCTCCTCCATTAATCACGAAAACACTTTATTAATCACGAAAACAGGAAAGTACGAAAACACGAAATAAGACCTGGAAATCAAGTTATATATGCCTTTATAAGTTCTATTGCCTCAATTTCGGATGAAATATGACTTATGGACTTTCGAAATTTACTGCTGTAAGGAAATCCTTTTGCAAACCAGCCAAGACGGCTGCGCATCATATAGCATGCACGCTTTTCTCCGAAGCATCTTACCGATGTTTTAATATATTCTATCATAAGCTCAAAGCGATGAAGAGGGTCTACATCAGATATATCATCACCCCTGGCAAGAGATAGCACCTGAGAAAAAATCCATGGATTTCCGATAGCAGCTCTTCCTATCATAATGGCATCGCAACCGGTCTCCTTTTGCATTTTAATGGCGTCATCCGGTATAACTATATCTCCGTTTCCAATAACAGGTATGGAAACGATTTTTTTTACCGCAGATATAATCGACCAGTCCGCCTCGCCCCTGAAGCCCTGAGCAGCAGTTCGCGGATGCACGGCAATTGCGTCCACCCCGCATGCTTCAGCAATCTTTGCAATTTTAAAGGCCTGAATTCCTGATTTATCCCATCCAGCTCTTATTTTTATGGTAAGTGGAATATTTACAGATTTTCGGACAGCCTTGATGAGCGTTTCTGCCTTTTCAGGTTCTTTCATTAAGGCAACACCGGCTCCTGTTTTGATTACCTTTTTAACCGAGCAGCCAAAATTGATATCGAGTAAATCAGCGCCTGAGGATTCAACTATTCTCGCTGCTTCCGCCATTATTGAAGGATCAGCGCCAAATATCTGAACAGAGAGAGGCTTTTCTTCCGGCAGGCTGTCAAGCATCTGATGGGTCTTTTTTGATTTGTGAATAAGTCCGTTAGCACTTATCATTTCGGAGCAGACAAACGCACAGCCTGCTTTTTTTGCAAGAAGTCGAAAAGGCAGATTGGTAATTCCAGCAAGAGGAGCCAGGATTGTAATGTTGTCAAGGAGCAGTGAACCGATTTTCATCCCTGCCTCCTGCCTGGAGATGGATTTGCATAACAAAAAAGACAGTTATGGTAACACGGGTGGAGGCGGTACGACCCTATATCAGCAGAGACCATGCATCCGCATCCACGCTTTACCCTCTGGCCTGAGTCTTTCTTAAAAGAAAGATTGCCGCCAAATATTTCTACAAGAAGATCGTTTGGTATGCATGAACTTTTTGAGATGCCGGAGTCTGCGGGAAGAGCCTCCAGCAGCTCTTTTTCAGAGCATGTTTGCAGACTGATTTTTTTTGCGACAAGCTCCTTTTCCATTTCAAGAACAATTTCCTTTTTCCTTTCAAGAGGCGGTTCGATAAAAGAAAAGCCGGGTATTGACGCGATCCTTTTTTGGATTTTCGAATAATTATCCATGAAACTTGTTATACATCTTCTGATGCCGCACCTGGAGGCCTTGTTTGCAATAATGGAAAAATCATTAAGATTGTCCTTAAATTTTTCTTTTTTTGTTTTGTAAAAGCATATAGGATCAAATCTCCAGTTTATACTCACTGGATTAAAATGACTGCAAAGATAATCAAGCTGATTAAGGCGTTCATTTAAAGGCGGCACATTGGGTTCAAGCAATGGGGAATCCGAATTTATGGTAAAATTGAAAAACAGATTGTATCCTGTCTGTTTCAGTTCTTCCCCAAATCTCCCCTTTATGAATGGTCCAAAATTTTTTGACCAGAATACAATGGTATGAACCTTGTCCGGTTTGGCTGGTATTATTGATACGCGTCTGTTATATGGATTTATTACCTCAAATGTTCCCTTTTTAATTCGCCCCATAAACCATTTCATGTAAAAGGCTGGAATATCGGTCCTTCTGGAGGCTGAGATTACTATTCTGGTTGAAGGCTCCGGCATCATTCATATAATCTCAAAAGTAGTTTACACTTTTTTGATCTTGTATTTTGGCAGTGAAATTTGAAACTAGAAATTGGAAATTGGAAAAAATACAAANNATTCAATTCGATAATACACGCTTTTTCGAAAAAAGTGTAAATTGGTGAATGAAGGGTGCCTAATTTTTCTTTCGATCTGCCAGGGATATTACTTTTGCACCGTCTGACTTTTGGGGTGCTTTACGCTTCCCTTCAAACACGTCCGGCTTTTCAAGACCTTCCGGGCAAACAACTGGTTCCAATCGTATCTTTTTTTCTCCCATGGTAAACTCTGCACCGTCTATGTAAGAATCCCTTAAAATCCATGTTGCTGTCTGAAGGGGCACCTGAAGAATAAGGAGTTTTACATGGTACCAGCCCGCTTTATTATCCGGAGAAATTTCTTCTATTCTGGCAAAAGTAAGTGGTTTATCTTCAAAATATATAAGTACGATATCCTTCTCTGCTGTCATTTTATTGCTAACC
>LGVF01349270.1_pt1 | contig 11571 bp, 18 predicted proteins | sample 469901 | NCBI WGS metagenome assembly LGVF01 (sample SAMN03893561, study PRJNA290197) | marine sediment metagenome | material: sediment; isolation source: combined push core samples #3730, #5133, and #5579 collected at Hydrate Ridge | place: Pacific Ocean: Hydrate Ridge | reverse complement strand
AGGAATTTCAAGCATAGTTTGGGAGTAATCCAGTGACAGAAACTTACATAACAGATGAAATTTTCAAAAAAATGACAGACTTAGACACTGAATTTAGCCAACTAATAACAGAGCGTGATACACTTTTATCTAAGTTAAAACAAAGTGAATATAAGTTTAAAGTTCTTTCTAATTCAGGTAATGAAGGTATTGCAGTTTGTAGAGATGGTGTTCTTATTGCTACTAATAAATGTTTTCAAGATATGCTCGGATACACTGAGGAAGAACTGGCCAGAGACAACTTAATGTACCGTGTTTTACATCCAGATTACCGGGAAGAAGTTGTTAGACGAATAGAAACAGGTGATTTAAGTTCCTATAAATGTATATATAAACACAAAATGGGATATTACTTTCCAGTACATGTAAAACCCAAAGAAGTTGAATTTAATGGTAAGGGTATATGTAGAGCAGCAATTGTTACTTTATGGAAGGAACAAGGTTCCTTATGACAGATAAAAACTTTCAGAACTTAGCAGACAAATTTCAGGAATTCTGCATAAATTCAGCAGATTGGAGAGCAGAATCAAAAATTATGTTGAAGGTTCATGGAGATGAAATTAAGGAATTAAAAGAAGAACATAATAGGTTAGATGAAAAATTATGTCTCCAGATAAAAGCTATGGAAACTAAATTAGATATACTTAATACTGCAATTAATCAGAAACTTTTTGGAATTTATTTCAAGTTGGGATCAGCTAGTGCAGGAATAGCTCTGTTAACTACACTGGTTGTTATGCTGGTGAAAAATGCTTTTTAAGGCAGTTTATTTGCTGAGAAATTATAATGAAATTCAAATGAAGCCTTCTGAGAACTTGACAGACCTTCCAGAATGTAGTAGTATTAGAAAAATTCAAAGATGTGAGAAGACAAATGAAAGGGGTTTTGAAGGAGAATGAAGTTTATTAGAGGAATAGCCCTATTTTTAGGCATAATTTTTTTATGTTCAAATAGTGTCTATTCTGGTACACTTACAGACTATATTGAAGGTGAAACTACAGTCAAAATTAATGAACAAATTTTACACATTGAACTTGTGGCAGGAAATTATTCTGATAGTTCAGAAGTATATATAATTTTAAATGACTATCCAATAAAGCTGGAGAATACTCTGTGGCTCAAATTGGCTACAAAAGAAAAATCAAGATTTAGAATTGTGGGTTCTTGGGCAGATACAAATCGGTGGGATATTATCTCTGGAATTTCTGTGAGAATTGGTGGAATTAGAGAAGCAGATTTTGGGTTGGCATTTATGGCAGATTTCCCTGATTTTGAACATTATTCTATAGAGGCTCAAATTTGGAGAGAGCTTCCTATACTTTTTCAGAATACTGCCATGACTTTTGGCTGTGGATACAGGTGGAAAGTATACCCTGGAATTTGTTTCAGTATGGGAATGAGTATAGGATTGTAAGGGTTGACAAAAAGAATTGAATAAGGTATTATAGGTTATAATGAGTAGAAGAGAAGATTTAACAGAAAAAATATTCGAAAGGAAGGAAAAATATGCGAGTATATAAATCACACAAAGATATCTACTGGAAATTATTGAGTACACTATCAAGTAGTAAGACATGGCTATTGTTTTTTTCTGGTTTTGCCCTTGTTGAAAAGTTAATTGGAAGTACTGAATTTGTTGTACTTGCTGGAGCTTGTATTGGTCTAAAACAGGTACAAAAATATACAGAATTAAAGGCTGCAAATGGAAATGGTGAGAACAATGGATAAGCTTCCTAAAATATTTTTGAGTTGTGGACATGCTAATGGAGCCAGGACTGGAGCAAGATACAAAAATATTATTGAAGAAGACTATAATCTTGCAATAATAGATTCTTTAGTAGAGACTTTTACTGCTAGAATTAGTTTAGAAAATTTAATCAATAAGCTTCCACCCATTATTTATGATGGGTTAATTGCAACTGATCTATACTCTCCAATTCCATATGAACTTTTAATTGCACAGGATAATAAGGAAAATCCTCTATATGGAACTTATTCACAACGACAGAAAAAAGCTAAGGAACTGGGTGTAGATGTAATAATTCAAATGCACCTTAATTCTGCAAAAGGAAACTATGGAGTTGTTGGTTTTTCAAGGGATAAACGGAAGTTGATTGAAAAGAATGAGAAGATTGCCCACATTTTTGCAAAGGTTATGGATGAGGAATTAGTTCCTATAAATATTCTCAAAGCAGGTAAGAATACCCCAGCAGTACAGGTGTGGAATTGTAATTCTGAGAGTACAGGGGCTGCTAGAAGGGTAAACAACTGTATCCGTACTTCAGAAGTTCCTACTGTTTTAATAGAATTAATGTTCCTTGACAACGAAGTTCATAATTTGTTCTTAGACAGTGAAGAGGGACTTAGAATTTCAACAAGGGTGTATATTAAGGCTCTGGAAAGAATTGCAAAAGAAGTGGGGAGTTGGAAATGAAAAAAATAATGTTCTATGTAATCTGTGGGTTAATTGTTGTAATATTTGGTGGATATACCTGCATGAATAGCAGGTTAAACAACCTTCAAAGTGAAATAATGGAAACACAAAGTTCACTTGTTTCTATGCCTGATTCTGCTGAAATATTTACTAGATTTAGCAGGTATAGCAGAACTTTAACTACATTAAAAAGAAATATCAATAATGGAACTTCTGTAATTGAAAACACATACTTACCCCCTGAATCAGATATAATTCAGACAGTAGTGCAGGATTCATTAGTATTACAAGTTTTAGGGGATGTTTTACTTCAGATTGCTCAATTAGAAGAAAATATAACTTCTCCTGAAGATCAGGTTACTTTAGACAGTCTTCAGACTGTAGTTGATAGTTTATACTCCTCTATTTATCAGGTACACACAAATATACAAACAACTGGAACTTGTCTGGAACCCAATATAGGAGTTGAGACAAACTTAAATTTACAGCCTAGTGCTTCAGTTGGTTGTAGACTCCTATATAGTCAGCGGTTTGGAATTGGCCCTGAGATTTCTGTGGGGCTACAAACAGAGGAGGATGGGGATATGATGTTGCGTCCAGCTATATTTGCAGATTGTCGAATTCCTAACTGGAACAATGTTAGCCTTGAATTGTTTGTAGGTAAGGACATATTGGATGAAGATGGTTGGGAATTTGGAATTGGAATTAATTTTTATCCTAGATAGGATACTGTGAGAAGATTAGATATTACAGACCAGATTTATGGTAGACTTCAAGCTATAGTTACAGATTGGTATAAGACTAAAGAAACAGGATTAACTCATTGGTTTTGTCAGTGCGAAGACAATAATATAGTAAGTGTTTATTTAGGTGATCTTAGGAATGGACACACAAAAAGTTGTGGCTGTTTAAAAAGTGAAAAATCTTCTGAGAGAATGTATAAAATGGCAAAAAACCAAAGAGGAGAAAATAATTCTAATTATAAAGGAAAAGTAGTTATTTTTTGTAAGTGGTGTGGGAAAGAAAAAGAAGTGTGGCCCTATGAAGAAAATACTGCTCAATTTTGTAATAAAAAATGTCAGGGAAAATGGGAATCTAAAAATAGAAAAGGAGAAGATGGCCCTAATTGGAAGGGTGGAATAACATCTCTTTATATGCAAATTAGAAATTCTATAGAGTATAGAGAGTTTATTCAAACAATTCTTAAAAAAGTTAATTATACTTGTCAATTATCCAAAGAGAAGATTAGTGGAGATTTACAAGTACATCATATAAAAGGGTTTGCTAAAATACTTAAAGAAAATAATATTATAACTTTAAAAGAAGCATTAAAGTGTAAAGAACTTTGGGATGAAAAGAATGTTGTAGTTCTCAGTGAAAAATGGCATTCTGGTATTAAAATATACAATTCTTTAGCTTTCCACAGATTATATGGAAATTTTAATTTTACAGAAGAAGATTTTTACACTTGGTTTAATGAATTTAAAATTGAGAAAAAACTTGAATAACAACAATCCCAAAAAGGGAACAAACGTTCCAAAAATGGGTACAGTTAACAGTAATAAAAAGGCAATATAATGGCAATAAGTCTTGCAGGTAATTTAATAACACTGACTGGTAGTGGTTCAAGTCCAGCAGGGGGCACAAGTTGGGCTAATGCCTATGATATGGAAGATGTACTATCAGCCTGTGGAGGAGTTGTAACTAAGCAAGGTGCTAATGCTTATGATGTTTCTGCAAGATTAAAGTTTGAAACTGGAGTCTATTTTGTTAGTAAAAATGAGTTTGTAGAGCTTAAACCAAATCCTATAAATCCAACTTATGCTTTTCTAATAAATGCAGGAGCACATGTCAAATTTGGTGAATATGATTCAGGTAATGGATATAGTGAGAATGGTGCTTTTTGGAGGGTGTATCTAAATGGTACAACAAATCAACAAAATTTAGTTTGGGGTGAATTTCTGGTTTATGGCTCAAATGTTTGGACTGATGCAGGTAATTATAACAAAGGAATACATGGTAAGGCAGGAGCTACAATTAGGTACTACAATTCTATATTTAAGGATAAAGCTTATTTCTGGGCTCCCAATACAAATTTACAAGATGTAAAGTGGATAGGTGGCACTGGAACTTATGACATGCTCTTTGCCACAGGATATGATTATTCTTTTTCAGGAGTAACTTCAATAAATTGTAATTATGGTCTTTTCTTTTCCAGTACAACTAATGCTCCTGTAGATGTATATAATCAAAAGTTTCAGGGGTGTACTTATGATGTGGGAAATATTAGCACTAATCATCTAATAAGAGTTATTAATTCTCCATTCACGACTTATTATCCGGTTGCCTCTGGTAGAACTGGTTTTAAGGAATGTTACGAGTTTAATATTAAAGTAACTAATGACCAAGGTTCTCCTATTGTAGGAGCAACAGTTTCATTAAAGGATGTGGATGGGACAGACGCTTTTACACCTGAAGAGACAATAGTGGGTGGAGTACTTGCGGTAGATAAAGTGGTTGTTAGGAAATGGTTTAGACATGCTAACCAAGGTGGGATAAAAGATTATAATAATCATACTTTAAAAGTAACAAGTGGTTCAGATGAATCAGAATACAAAATTAAAATAGATCATCAAATGAGTGAAGATGTGGTTTTACTTCCACAGTCAGTAGCTTCTTATGATAACATTATGACAGGAATAAACGATATCAAAGGGACTGGATTCTTGAAAGACACTGATAGCTTAGTTGACATAAGACCTGAAAGTGATAAGATACAGACTATATTAATAGACACAAACGAATTACAGAGCAATCAGGGTGCTTGGGCAACAGCTACAGGTTTTGCAACTCAGAACCCACCATCACAAATATTGAATGATTACAAAGCAAATGTAACTAATCTTGATGTAGCAGTTTCAACAAGAAATGCAGTAATACCTCCAACAACAGGTGAAATAAAAACTGAGTTGGAAGGAGTAGGAACTAAACTAACATTGGTTAAAACCACAATAGATAAACTAAATTTTACAGGTACAGATATAAAAGCTACATTAGATAATGAGGAAGTAACAACAAATATAGCAAGTAGAAATGCAAGTAAAGCTGATATATCAGGAATACCAACTAATCCACTTCTTACAACTGATATTAGATTGAATAATCTGGATACAACAATATCATCCAGAGCAGATCAAAATCCACCCTCACAAGTATTAAACGATTATAAAGCAACTGGATTTGCAACACAAAATCCACCAAGTCAGAATCTTAATGATTATAAAGCAACTGGATTTGCAGTTCCCAATGAATATGATTCTGAATTAGTGGCAATTCAGGCTGATTTGAATATTCCCAATCAATATAAGGCAGATGTCAGTGGATTGGGTGTAAGTGGAGAATATGATGCAAGATTAACTGCCTTACAAACAAAAGTTAATGGGTTAAATGGTGAGGCAATGAGAGGAACTGATGGGGCAAATGTTACAATACCACCCACTACAACTGAGATGGCTGGTCAAGTATGGAACAGTCAATCAAAAGATTTTATTGCTACAGGTACTACTGGTGATAATCTGCGTAGTATCAATGTAACTGCTGGTAATCCTTGGTGGGTTGATGTAACACTTGGATCAGATATTAATACTGGTACTACAAGAGCTGATCCATTTGCTACTATAGGTAAAGCATTACTGGAAGCTGCTCCTGGAGATGTGATTTACACAAAAGCTGGAGTATATGATGAGATAGCATTAGATATTAATAAAGCTGGTGTAAAGCTCTGTGGGGATTTAGGTACCACAATTCGAGATACAGTAACACCTGGTCCCTGTCTTAAAGTATCAGCTGATAATTGTGGAGTGAGTGGATGTTGGCTTCATCCCACTACACCTCAGATTGGGTTACATTTTACTGGTAATAATGGACATGTTGAATTGTGTGGAGCTTCTGAATGTAGTATTGGATATAAAATAGAAGGCTATGGCACTGATTTTATGTATGTTAAATCATTGTTTCATTCTATTACAGGTTTTGATATTTCAGGTAGCAAACTTACTTTTGTTAATGCTTATGCATTAGGTAGTGGTGTGAATTGTAGAGGATTTTATCTCTCTGCAAGTGGAGCAAGTTATAATTTATTTCATCCAGTGGTAGCTGCACACAACAATATTACAGATTTTGAATGTGTTGTAGATGCAAATGATAATTCATTTATAGATTATGCAAGTGATAATATTGTGATAGACAATGGAAATAATAATCATTGGACTAAATCACACTCTCCCGGAGATACTTGGGATGGACTTATTTCTGCTCATACCTCTGTTAATTCTTTTGGGGAAACAATAAATTTTTTAAGAGAAATAGAGGGTGGACGTTGGGAACTTGTAGGAACTCAGCATGTTTATTATGCAAAAGACAATGTGACAGAGATTGCCAAATTTAATCTGTATGATAAAAATGGAGTGCTTTGTTCTGATCCAACTAAGATTGTGGAAAGACGGCGAGTATGATAATTACTCGTGGATATGGTACAGGTTTGATAATCACTCGTGGATATGGTGGATGGAGTGCTTTTATAGAAGAGTTGAAAGAAATTTTTCAAGTTAATAGTTTTATTACTAAAATAGTTAATTTAATAAGTAGGTTATCATGCCAGTAGAGAGAAATTCATATATTAATTTATCCAAGAATTTAAGTTCAAATATCACACAATTGTTTCAAAGTAGTAGTCTTATAGATAAAATGCTATTGAATGTTTTATTAAAATCTCCAATAACGTTAAGTTTAATATTACAATCTATTATAGATTTGGAGAAATAATGAATAAAATTTATGTTGGGGATTTTGGAACAGAGTTTCTTTTAGATACTGGAGTAGATATTACTTCAGCTACTACAGTAGAAATTCATTTTGAAAAACCTAATGAAACTATTGGGAAATGGGTAGGTGTTGTTAAAAATAAAACTAAAATTCAGTATATAACCAAACAAGGTGATCTTAATCAGGAAGGACAATGGAAGTTACAAGCATATGTTGTTTTCTCATCAGGAACATGGAGAGGTGAGGTTGCAACTTTTAAAATTTATGGGCATTTTAAATAGAATTAGGAGTTAAATATGAGTGAATATGCAAAGTTACAAGTTCTTTTTACCACTGCTATCTCAGCTACAGCCTCTCCCTATACTAGAAAGTTGTTTGAAGCACTGACCTGGACTATGCCAGAATACACAGGTTTATCAGGAACTTCTATTGCTGATGGAACTTTGCTAAAACAACTTGGACAACAGGATATTGCAAATGGTAGGTTACTTATTTTACTTTCAGACCAAGAAATAGAAGTTAGGATAAATGGTTCAGGAAATGACCCAACTACAGGCACTTTTTGGGTCTATGTAGCAGATGAAACTATTGGAATAACCAGTGTACATGTTTCAAATACCAGTGGAAGTATAGCTAATATCAAATGGTATATTGGTGGAGATATAACATAAAAAATAAGTATAATTGCTCCCCACCGGACTTGCCTTTGTGCCTCTGGTGGGGTTATTTTTTATTAACACTTGACAGGCTCAAACTACTTTAGTATTATCACTATTACTATGATAGACTTATATGTTAATACACTGTATACCAAGTTCAAAGGCCCACACAACGAAATAAACCAACTTAAACAAATTTTAACCATTCCAGTTCCTAACTATTTTTTCTCGAAGTTGTATAAACAAGGGCTGTGGGATGGTTTACAACGTTTTTATAGATATTCAACTTTTCCAACAGGACTTCTCCAATTTATCAGTCAACGTTTGAAATCTGAATACTCTGTACATCAGCGAAAAGTTCCTGACTATTCCAGCAAAATTACCAGAGATATTCTACAAACTAAATCACTTTCAGGTGAATGGGCTTTTCAGTATGAAGCTGCCAGACAAATTCTCCAGAAAAAACGAGGTATTATAAAAATTGCTACTGGAGGCGGGAAAACCGTGCTAATGGCAGCAGTAATTCAGGCTGGAAATTTGCCCACTCTGTTTCTTGTTGAATCCAGAGATTTAATGAAACAAACTTATGAAGTTTTTAAACAGGAATTAACAGTACCTGTGGGTATGTTAGGAGATGGTGAAGAAGATATTCAACAAGTTACAATAGGTATTACAAAAACTGTGAAAAATAGAACAGATGATGAAGAACATGTTTATAGTGACTGGATAAAAGGAATCAGGCTGGTAATTGCAGATGAATGCCATGGTGTCTCAAATAATACCTATACAAAGTGTATACAGCGTTGTAGTGGAGCTTACTTGAGATTTGGTATGTCAGGTACACCTATGGAAAAAGGAGTCTTTAATAGCCTTAAAATCATGCAGTTTTTGGGACCACTTTTTATAGAAGTAAGCAACAAAAAACTTATTGAAATAGGTGTAAATGCCAAGCCACAGATTTACTTCCATACTTGTGATAAAGGTCCAATTTGTAATAAAGAAAATTATATGTTTTATGAAGAAAACACAGATGGTGAAACTGTAAAAAAACTAGATTCTAAAGCTTATTACAGAGGTTGTTATGAGAAACATGTTTCTACTAATGAGTATAGGAATAATCTAATTGTAGATATAACTAAAGAGGAACTTAATGAGAATAAATCTGTATTAATACTAGTTGTTCAAACAGACCATGGAAATATTTTGAAAGATTTACTTTTAGAAAATAAAATTGAAACTGCTTTTTGTTATGGAGTTACAGACTCAGATGAAAGGTATGAAGAACTTGAAAACCTGAGAAATGGAAAATCAAAGGTTTTAATCATGTCTAAAATAGGTCAACAGGGTATTGACATTCCACAACTAGATACTATTATACGTGCAGATGGTGGAAAATCACCAATAGCAAATTTACAGATACTTGGTAGAGGAACACGGAAAAAAGTTGGGAAAGAAAATGTATTTAATTTCCATGATTTCTGGGATACAACTGATAAATTTTTGTTAGAACATAGTGAAGTGAGGAGGAGAGCCTATGAAAAAGAAGGATTCCAAATTGTCACAGACTCAGGCACAGAAATTTCTACAAGCTTACACTGAACAAACTAGAGATAGAATGAAGTTTCAGGGTTATCATGTAAAACCTTCTCAGTATAACTATTTTGAAAAATTAGCAAAAATGTATCCTGACTTTGACCCATTTCTTTTTATGGAAGGAGTTTTTAGAGATAAATGGTTTGTTCCCAGTAAAAGAAATAAATCAGGTTATAAAGAAATACCACGACCTTATCCAAGTATGTTGTTAGGTAAAAAGGCTTTAGAGGCATATAACAGAATTAAAAGACAGGGAATAACCAGGAAATTAGACAAAAAATCTGAAATTAGAAAGGAAGTAAAGGATTCTGTAGAACATCTAAAACGATGTGAAATAGAAATGAATGACTATAAGGCTTTGTTTGCAGCTTACCAAGATGGAATTATTTCACCTTATTACTTGGGTAAATTTGCTGAACTTACTAAAGGTATGTTTGAGCATTGGTTAATGAATCAAATGGTTAGACGGAAAATTTCTGTTGAAGATGGGGAAAAGATACAAAGCTGTATTGATTATTTTAAAACTTATCCTCATGTAGAAGTAAGTATATGAAAGGAGAAAAGATGTTAGCTCTTCAGGGTATTGACACTATTAGACACTATTGTGATTATATTGAAGAACATCTTGAAAATGTTCAAAAAGCTTGGCAAATAATTCAAAAAGCTTGTAAATCCATGAATTTTATTTGGGATGATCATTTATTTTTTACAATAGATAAACTTATAAAAGAACATGATATAAGTAAACTCAGTAAAGAAGAATTTATTTCATATGCTATGTGGTTCTTTACTCCCCTTGGTAAAGAGTGGGATTCTATAGGTAATATTAATAATGAAACAGAACACAAAATTCTACAAAAAGATTTTGAATCTGCCTTTGAAAATCATTTGAGATATAATTCACATCACTGGGAAAATTGGACACATAAGACTGAAAGATTTCCCAATGAACTTTCTTGTTATTGTGTTTGTATGATTTGTGACTGGATGGCTATGGGAATGAAATTTGGGGATACTGCTGAAGAGTATTATAAAAAGAATCTCCACCAAATTGTATTACCCCAATGGGCTACAATATTTATAAGAAAGATATTTGTTTTATTACAGAAAGAAGAATGAAAGGAGAAAAGATGTTGTATACTAACAAAGTTGAAAAAGATGGTAAGGTAATAGCAGGTGCTCAAGCATATCCTTTTGTAATTTTTAACAAGAGAGATATTTCTACAGGTTATTCTATAAATAGTACTCCATATAAAAAAGAACCTTCTAAATCTGAAATACAAGTTAAGAAAATACATGAGAATAAAACTACTTTTAGTTTTAACTTAGATGGAACTATTCTGGATTTGAAAATAAATGATGTTCCTGAAATTCTTAGAATTTTAGCAGATGTTCTTGAGAAGGGTACTTGGGGATTTTTTGTGGAGGAAGAGGAAGATGAAGAAGCAATATTAAATAGAGCATTAAAAGTAGAAAATGAAAAGGAAGGTAAATGAAAACACTTAGTCAACATAATGCAGAACAACTTAAAAGGTATGAAGAAATTTATCAGTTTCAGCAGCCACATTCTAATGGAATTGAGTGTCCTAAATGTGGAAGAGAATTATGGGATAGTGACCCAACAAGTACACTGACCAGTAATCCTCCACAAATGAATGTACATTGTCCTGCTTGTGGGTGGAGAGGTTATAGGTACAAATGAAAAACAGCCAACTCAATGAAATTGTTACAGAGTTCTGCCCTTATTGTGAAAAATCTACTAAAACTTTACATATTGTAAAAGATACTATTATAACTATAAAAGGTGAAAAGTTTGAAGTTCCTTGTGAATACTATTATTGTACTATTTGTAAAGAAGATTATGACACAAGTAAATCTAAGTATGACCCAATTGCTTTAGCTATGGAGAAGTATAACAAGATACATGGAACAAATTTAGGCAATGAGTTAGTCATTGAATAATACTGAAACAACCTATACATTTGGGGCTAAATTTCAGAAAAAAATACTGGCCCTGTTAAT
>LGVF01017887.1_pt2 | contig 11571 bp, 14 predicted proteins | sample 469901 | NCBI WGS metagenome assembly LGVF01 (sample SAMN03893561, study PRJNA290197) | marine sediment metagenome | material: sediment; isolation source: combined push core samples #3730, #5133, and #5579 collected at Hydrate Ridge | place: Pacific Ocean: Hydrate Ridge | reverse complement strand
GTCGTTCGTGAAGGGATTGGGGTTTCCATCCCGTATCTGCTCCCGGTAGGTTTTGGCGTCGAGGACTAAGGTGGACAGGTGAAACTTCTCCTCAAGCTCCAGCGCCCACTGTTTTCTCAGTGATGCCGGGCAGATAACAAGGACGCACCTGTGTCGTTCCGCCCAGCTCTGGCAGATGGCCAGCCCCGCTTCGATGGTTTTTCCGAGACCGACCTCGTCAGCTAGCAGTACGCCCTTGGAAATGGGTGACCGCAACGCGAAGAGTGCAGCCTCAATCTGGTGGGGATTCAGGTCAACGCAGGCATCGAAGAGAGACCTGGAGAGACGCTCCACACCCTCACCACCCTGACGAGTCAATTCGTTCGCAAAGAAACTGGCATGGTAAGGTGTGGTCATTCTTTGAAATCCTCACCATTGTTTGTCTTGCTCATTTGTCGCATCCAGACAACTTCACTTTTCCCTGGCCTTTGTTATCAAGCAGTACAGTCATCTTCTATTGCCCAGCCTTTTTTTCGTCGGCCCCACCTGACTTCACCCATTCATCGATCTCTTCCTTCTGAAATTTCCACAGGCGGCCGATCTTATGCCCAGGCATATTTCTTTCACTTGTCCATCTATAAACGGTATCCCGCTTTATGCCGAGATAAGCCGCAATATCGTCTACGGAGAGCCATCGATCTTCCATCATTCGTCTCCACTTATGCTTGGCCTCATAGGTCGTCTCACAATGGCCTTCTTCTATTGGTTCATGGTTAGGTTTGTCATGGCCCTGATTTACGGGTTCATCATCCAGACAAACCGGGACAAACAAAGATAAAATATATCAAACAAAAGCCTATTGTCAAGCGATATTTCCGATTGTATTAGGGGTGTTACCGACTTAAACCGATTGACTCGGTGATGGCCAATGGGAATTGCCGGTTGGGGATATCCGGTTTTCAAGAAGCCGATCTCCGATACAGAGCCAAGCCACGACGATGCTCTCTCTGGCGTGAACCGGTACGAGAACCCGTCTGTAGAGACTTGATCTGTTCGGATGAAAGCCTTCCAAGTGGTTGATTGACGGAAGTAGGTTTTTAGGTGGGGTGAAAGCTTTGGTAATGGGAGAATCCGGAAAGGACATTTTCGGTGAGCGGGGTTGAACCCCCACGGTTGCACTTGAGCCCCAGGCGGAGAGCGCCAAAACGGAGAATGGGGAAGGATGTGCGAGGCGGCGTAAGTACGCGAGGATTCGGCAGAAACGACAAAACCCCGAGGGGATCAACCCACGGGGTCTCGCGTTTACTAAAAACCGCTGAATTAAGCGGATGGTATTTTGGCTCCCCAGCACGGACTCGAACCGCGGACCCGATGGTTAACAGCCATCTGCTCTGCCAACTGAGCTACTGGGGATAATAAGCTTTTAAGTATACCAATTATTCTCGCTAAGTCAAGCCAAAATCTAAGATAGATAGATGTCCCAATCAGATTTCAGATACGTAGGCCCGCAAATCGAATCCCCGCCCTGTGGCCGGATGGCCTTATCTGTCCTGTTAAGGTAAACTTCTGCCGGTGGCAGCCGGCATGGAATTTGTGTCGTGATGGGATAATTTCGCCTTGAAATCATTTGCCCTTCTATTGTACAAGCAACGAATCGGAAGCCGTGCATAAAACGGCATGCTTCATTTGCCGGTTACCACTAATAACGAAAAACCCGTAAACGGAAGAGATGCTTATCTTGAAGGATGCCAAGAAANNTGCCTTGCTGACGAATACGGAAACAGTCAGCACGTCGACAAGGTCTATTTTTCACCAGGAAATCCAGGGATCCTGCGAACACAGAAGGGTCATAAAGACAGAAAGCTCATAGAGCTTGTCCATTTGAAAGACTTTGGCGAAGTCGCGGACTTTTGTGCAAAACAACGTGTTGATCTAGTTGATGTGGGATCTGAAAATCCTCTCGAACAGGGGCTTATCAATGTTTTGAATGGCAGGGGAATACGAACCATCGGGCCCAGGAAGGAATATGTAAGGATAGAAAGTGACCGGGCATATACTGACGATCTTTTGCGACGAATAGGGGCTCCCAAACCAGAGTATCAGGTCTTTCACGACCCGGAAAAGGCGAAGAGATATGTCCACAATATCGGCTACCAGGTGGTGGTCAAGACGAATGGCCTTGCCGCCGGAAAGGGTGCTATCGTCTGCGACGATGTTTCCGATGCTATCCTTGCCATTGACAAGATCATGATCGAAAAAGCCTTCGGAGAATCCGGCAACAGGGTGGTTATTGAGGAAAGAAAGTACGGAACGGAAATTTCCTTTTTTGCTTATCTTGACGGTGAACACGTGCTGCCCCTCAAGATGTTTGCCCAGGATTATAAGCGTGCATTTGATCCGGATGACAAAGAGGCGATGGAGCAATTTGGCAGGAATCCCAATACTGGTGGCACAGGATGTTATTGCCCTCACAATCTCGTCAGCCCATGGTTGATCAACAGAACCATAAAAGAAGTCGTCAATCCAACAGTGAATGAGATCTATAACCATTTGGGCTGGCAATACAAAGGGGTTCTTTACTTCGGCCTGAATTTGGACCCTTATAACAACCTTGAAATCTTTGAAATCAATGTGAGACACGGAGACCCTGAATGGGAGGTGTTGGCCCGGAAATTGAGTACGGACCTCTTTGAAATAGGAACGGCAGTATGGGAAGGAACTTTGGACAAGATAAAGCAGGTGTGGAATAATCAGCACTACGTGGACGTCATTGCCATGGGGGGTCGGTCAAAGGCCTCCAGGGGATGGAACAAAGGATACCCCGGCCGTTATGGGAAAGGTCATAAGATCATTGGCCTGGACAAGATAGAAAGGGGTATTGCCATCTATTTCGCCGGCGTTGACGAAGATCCACAAAAAGGCCTGGTTACCCATGGAGGCAGAGTCCTGCACGTGGTGGCTGGAGACGCAACTCTCGAAGGAGCCAGGGAAAAGGCCTATCGCAACATAAAGAAGCTCGCTTTCCTGGATCACAACAACAACGACGCGAATTGCCTAAGATTTCGCCATACTATAGCATTGTAGGATTGCGGATATTCGAATTGCGGCTTACGCCGCAGAATAACGGAGTGAAGTATGAAATCATTAGGAGATCAAGACAAGCCTCCGGTTGTTGGCATCGTCATGGGCAGCGATTCGGACTGGGGAAGCATGGAAAAGGCCGTATCAATCTTGGAACAGCTCAACATCCCCTTTGATATGACCGTTTCTTCCGCCCACCGCAGTCCGGAAAGGACGGCCGAATATGCACGTTCCGCACGTACCAGGGGACTCAGGGTGATCATTGCAGGGGCAGGCGCTGCAGCACATCTGGCCGGATTCGTTGCAGCGCTGACCACACTCCCTGTAATTGGCGTTCCTCTCGATTCCTCCTCCCTAAGAGGCCTGGACGCGCTGCTCGCCACAGCCCAGATGCCCGCTGGCGTGCCTGTGGCCACAATGGCCATAGGAGCTGCCGGGGCAAAGAACGCCGCCATATTGGCCGCGCAAATCCTGGCTACCAGTGACCCTGTAATCGAAGGCAGGTTGAATCAATTAAAAGAGGGAATGGCTGCCGAGGTGGCACAAAAGGCCGAATCTTTGCGAATGAATATGTGAGCAGGGGCACTGAGGGCAATCGCACAGGTCCCAAATCTTCAGACATTACATTTCACAAAGCCTGTCCCCCAGCAATTTCTCTCAAAACCTGTTTGACCGTTTGGTCTGTTTCCCTTGACGAATCACGAAACAATGAAGGACTGCAAAATCCTTTCTGTGCATCCAAAATCTCCTAATCGGGGCATAATCGGCAAGGCTGCTGCATTAGTCAAAAAGGGCGGTCTTGTGGTTTTTCCCACGAGCAGCTTTTACGGCCTTGGGACAGATGCCTTTAATGCAGAGACTTTGGCTAAAGTCTTTAGAATCAAGAATCGTGATCTAAAAAAGCCCCTTCTTATCCTTATTGCCGGTATGGCCGAGCTTGCGCCCCTGGTCCGATCGATTCCAAAGACAGCAACACTCTTAATTGAAGCCTTTTGGCCGGGGGAACTGACACTGGTCTTTCATGCTGCAGATCTCCTTCCATGCGAGCTCACTGGTGACACCGAACAGATCGGCATACGCCTTGCGGCCCACCCCGTGGCCTGTAGCCTGGTTAAGGCCGTGGGAGGTCCCATCACAGGGACGAGCGCCAATCTTTCTGGAAAAGGCGGGTGTACTGCAGTGACACAGATGGACCACCAAATCACGGATCAGGTCGATTTGGTCTTGGATGCAGGAACGCTTGGGGAGAAAAAGGAGTCCACGGTGGTAGATGTGACCGTTACCCCCCCGAAGATCCTCCGCAGTGGCATGATCGATGCTAAAAGGATTTGGACAGCACTCCAAATTGAAAGATGAATGATTACATCGTCGTTGGTGGCGAGCTGTGTTACTTGCATATGGGAAATACTATGGAAAGAAAAAATAATGGAACTCATAAACACCAGTTTGGGACGGACTTCCTGACGGGATGCTGTGCAATTATCTTAATACTGTCAGTCATATTCATCCTGATTCCCCTTCTGATTTTTGCCTTAAAGGTAAGCATCTTGATTGCCCTCCCCATAGGCCTTGTTCTGGCATTGGTCATACTGACAGCATTTTTTGGTCGAATCATAAATGTTTTTCGGAGGAGGTGGTGACAACTCCCTCACCAAACCCCAGGCAATAGACACGGGCTAACCGCACACGTCGCATTTTTTCACGTTTGCAGGGTACGGAGGGCTTCCAATACAGAGGCCATATCCTTGGCAAGTGGGGATTCAAAACACATCAATTTGCCTGTTCGGGGATGTGTGAGTGTAAGCTGCCAGGCATGGAGCATTTGCCTGCACACAGCCCCAACAACCACTTGCGTTTCCCTGGAAGGAGGCTCTTTCCGTCTCCCCTTACCCCCGTATGAGGCGTCTCCCACTACGGGATGGCCAATGGCCTCGCAGTGGACGCGAACCTGGTGTGTCCGTCCGGTCCTCAGATCGATTTCAAGGAGAGTTACACCGGGAAACACTTCCTTGATCTTCCATCGGGTCTCAGTAGGCCGACTCCGACTGCTCTTTGTGGACATCTTCTTTCGATGTGTTGGATGACGCCCTATGGGAAGGTCGATGACCCCTGCCGGTATCTTTACCTCGCCATAGACCAGAGCCTGGTACACTTTACCAATCTTACGCATCTTGAATTGGCGGCTTAGGCTTTCGTGGGCAAAGGCGTTCTTTGCTACGACCATGCTTCCGGAGGTGTCTTTGTCAAGTCGATGCACAATGCCGGGACGCACCTCACCGCCTACGCCTTCAAGATCCGGGCAGTGAAAGAGCAACGCATTTACGACTGTCCCTGTCTTGTGTCCAGCCCCAGGATGAACCACAATGCCGGGTTGTTTATTCAACACGATCACGTCCCGATCTTCGTACAAAACAGATAGGGGGATCGCCTCCGGCCTACATGTGATGGGCTTTGGAGGGGGGATTTCACACCGGATAACATCTCCCAGCTTGGTTAGATATCTGGTTTTTTTGATAAGACCATTGACTGTGATGTGACCGGCACGAATTAGCTGGCTCGTACGGGAACGGGAAAGGCAGGATATGTGCGCGGTAACAACTGTATCGAGGCGGTAACCGGCATCTGACTTGGTTGCGGTAATAATATGAACAGACACGCCTCCTGATTATTCGATGTTAAACATTATCTTTATGTCGGACATAATAGCATCTTCATCGGTTTTCTTAGCAATGGAGAGTTCTTTCAGCAGGAGGGTTTCTGCAGTGTCAAGCATCTTGCGTTCACCGAAAGAGAGTTCTTTCTCCACCCTCATCAGGTAAAGATCCCTAAGAACTTCAGCTACCTCGTAAACTGATCCGGTCTTAATTTTTTCCATGTAGTCACGGTAACGCCGGTTCCAAGTCTGATTGTCCGCTGGAATGTCCCGCAGTTTCATGATTTCATAGACTCTTGCAACCTCCTCCTCGTCGATGATATCCCGCAGACCCACAGACTCTACGTTGTTCACAGGTATCATGATGATCATATTGCTTTCGAGGATCTTCATGATATAAAAATCCTGCTTTTCCCCTGAGATTTCTCGCGTCTCAATCGCCTCGATACGCCCGACACCATGAGCCGGATAAACTGCTAAGTCTCCAACATTGAACATCCAGAAAACCCCTATCTACTGCAAAATATCACCTTTGAACTATGTATTTAAAATGTATATCATCTTTGTACGCAATAATCAACCTAAAAGCAAAGTATTGACCCGTGTTATTCCACCTTACCTTCAATGGTGCCAAGTAACCAGATTCGAGGCACAGGTAACTTCTCAAAAAATCAGGGTAATCTCCCAACAGCCCCTATGGGGTTGCTATGTATTTCCTTCCCACTAAAACGGTTCATTCCCTCTGTTAAGCCTTTCAACAGAATTGTCACTACAGCATCTTGCGCAACTGTGATTACTTCATCCAGGACTGCCTCCTGTCGGGCATCAAATCTGTTTAGCACATATTTCCTCACATCTTGCCCTGTGTCCGGACGGCCAATGCCCACACGAACACGGGCAAATGCGCGGTTGCCAAATGCTTCTATTACGGATCTTATGCCTTTATGTCCTCCATCCCCCCCCTTATGCTTGATTTTTATCTTTCCAAAAACAAGGTCAATGTCGTCATGAATCACCAACAGGTTATGTGAGTCCAAGTTGAAATAATGAGCCATGTCCCGAACTGCCAGGCCACTCAAGTTCATAAAGGTCATAGGCTTTGCAAGGATCACTGGGTGTCCATCCAGTCTGCCACGACCAAAAATGCAGTCAAACTTACGTTTTTCCAGCAATACACGATGCCTGCAGGCCAGTCGATCCACGACCATAAACCCCACATTATGCCTGCTCAGCCTGTATGCCTGCCCAGGGTTTCCAAGGCCCACGATTAGTTGAAACCTGTGTTCTTGCATCGAAATCCTTGAAATCGAGGGCCTGTGCCCCCCATTGGTCTACGTGATGGAGTCGTGCAGGAAGCCGTAGGCCTGCGCTCAGAGGGACTATTGGAATCCGCCAGATGTGAAAGGAAAGGCGCCAGAATGATGAAGATTCGCCCCTGGAGGGATGGGTTTATGAGGATTGTAGTTGTGCTCTTGGGAATTCTATAACTATTTGTAACCACTGAAGCTCCCCCCAGCCTCCGGCCCATAGGGCCTGCCTACGCCCCGGAGGGCAAGCTTCGCGGGGAATGCGCTCCCTTTTGCGGTTCAAATTGCACGACTTCCGTGACGTTAGGAACCCTTTTCTGTGGGTTCGGCTTCCCCTGCTTCGGACTCTCCAGGTTCCTCTGCTTCTTCTTTCTCTTCAGGAATTTCTTCTTCCTTTAAAGAGGGGGCAACAACCGTGACCACAGTAAGTACATCGTCAGCTAACAGCCTGATCCTATCTCCCAGGACAAGGTCTTCTATGTGAATGGAGTCCCCGATGTCGAGGTCTGTCACATCAATTTGGATCTCATCTGGTATGTCTGCGGGAAGACTGGATATCTTGAGTTCATAACGAACAACCTGAAGAAAGCCTCCACGCTCAACCCCTTTTGACTTTCCAGTGACCTTGACCGGCACATTAACCACAATCTCCTCATTCAAGGATATTTCGCGGAAATCGATATGAAGATATTTTCCGGTCACAGGACAGGCCTGCACCTCTTTAACAATAGCTGTAGTGTTCTGGGTGTCGCCGTTCTTGATTATGAGGTTTAGAATTGCCCCTTCAGTTCCGCTCTCCTTGGAGATTCTATCCAAATCAAGTGAGGATATAGTAAGGGACATGGACTGTCTATTGGGGCCGTACAGGACTGCTGGGACAAGGCCTTGCCGTCTGAGTGCCCGTGCATGGCCCTTTCCAGAGCCAATTCGTTGAACGGTTTCAAAATCACAGATTTCCAATGAGCTTCCTCCTTGATTTCCTAATTCCTGTTATGTTTTCCACTTTCTCTCTTTCCGTTATCCGGCGCAACAGAACAATCTACAAAACGCGCCTATACAAACAGGGAGCTGACCGAACTGCCGGTGTGGGAGCGCTGTATCGCCTGTGCCAAAAGCCTGGAAACAGACAATACACGGACCTTGTCACAAACCTTCGCCTTTTCATTCAAAGGGATAGTGTCGGTAACAACAAGGGTTTCAATCTCCGAATCACTAATCCGCTCTATGGCAGGGCCTGACAGGACGGCATGAGAGCAGCAAGCATGAACACCTACGGCCCCGTGCTCTTTCAAGGCCATAGCTGCTTGGGTGAGCGTCCCTGCAGTGTCCACCATATCATCTAAGATAACGGTTGTCTTTGCTTCAACATCACCCACAACATTCATGGCTTGGGCCATGTTGGGTTCTGTGCGTCGTTTATCAATAATCGCCAGTTGGGTGTCAAGGCGCTTGGCGAAGGCCCGGGCCCTTTCCACGCCACCTGCATCCGGTGAAACAATAACCGTATCGTTTTCAAAATTCTCTTTGATATATTCCAAAAGGACTGGGGCTGCAAATAGGTTATCCACGGGAATATTGAAAAAGCCCTGGAGCTGGCCGGCATGGAGATCCATGGTGATCACGCGGTTAGCGCCTGCTGCCGTAAGCAAGTCAGCCACCAGCCTTGCACTAATAGGGGCACGGGGTACCACCTTTTTGTCCTGCCTGGCATAGCCGTAGTATGGAACGACTGCTGTGATTCTTTGCGCGGACGCGCGCTTGAACGCATCTATCATCAGCAGCAGTTCCACCAAATGGTCATTTACGGGGGCGCATGTGGACTGAAAAACAAAAACGTCCTTGCCTCGCACGGTTTCATTTATGACAACCTGAATTTCACCATCACTAAACGTCTTTACTTCGGCGTCCCCCAAACTAATACCGATATCACGGCAAATAGCCTGAGCTAATTCAAGATTAGAATTTCCAGCAAAAAGGATGAGCTCATTCATAGGTCACTGCAACGATAATGGAAATACTGTTCTTGATTGAAGCTGACTCCTCAACAACTTCCGGAATCAACAAAAAGAAATCCAACCGCAGACTTGGTGAAAATGGCTGGGGTGGGAGGATTCGAACCTCCGAATGCAGGAACCAAAATCCTGTGTCTTACCACTTGACGACACCCCAACACCTTCATCAGCGAAGCAAAAACCTCACCAGAAATGTTTTCCATCTTCCCCGACGTCTTATGCTGTGAATCGCCTTGGTGGCCTGTTGCGCATCCTCGAACAGGCCAAACACACTTGGCCCGCTCCCGGACATGAGAGCAGCTTCTGCACCGAGATTGAGGAGGGCCTTCTTGATGGTTTCTATCTCTGGAAATCTCCCGATGGTTACTTGCTCTAAGTCATTAAACAAAAAGCTCCCAACACGCGAGAAATCCTGCCTGATATTCGGAATTCTAAATTCTGTTTCACTGTTTGTCAATCTTAATCTTAAGTTCTTGTAAACCCAGACCGTAGGCACCTCAAATCGGGGGCACACCAAGACCACAAACAGCGGGGGCAGATCTTCATACACATCCAAATCATCGCCAATGCCTCGGGCAACTGCCGGGCGCCCAAACAAGAAAAAGGGGACATCAGCCCCAACCCTAAGCGCAATCTTTTTGAGTTCCACATGGGTAAAAGGAAATCCATAGTGCTGGTTCAGCCCCGTCAACACTGCTGCAGCATTGCTGCTTCCCCCACCAAGGCCTGCAGCCACAGGTATTACCTTGTCAATGAAGATAGCCACCCCATCGTTTATTGACAGGGCATCAAAAAAAAGCGAAGCTGCCCGATATGCCAAGTTGTCTCTGTTTTCTGGTACCCCGGGGTGAGAGCAGTCGACGCTTATCGAGGGTCTATCAAAGGCCAGTGCAACAGTATCAACCAGACCAATCTGCGACAGAAGGGTTATTATTTCATGGTATCCATCCGGCCGTTTCCCAACCACCTTAAGAAAGAGGTTAATCTTGGCGGGCGATCGTATGACGAGTCTGTTCATACTCATTGCTTAGCCGGTTTAGCCCGTTTGCCCATTAAGGGGGGTCGCACTTTCGGAATCAACTCAACCGGCCAACCTACTTGGTTATGTTCAGAGCCAAGAAACCATTTCTCCTCTTAACAAGGAGCGGGATTGCCTCGCCTTTTTTCACTTTCTTGATCTGTGAATGATAATCTTCAAGGGTCCTTACAGGCTTGTGGTCTATTTCCAGGATGATATCCCCTTCTTGGAGATCGGCTTGGTCAGCCGGCCCGCCCTCCTCCACAGTCACCACGACGACGCCTTCGGTTTCTGATGTGTTGAGTCGCCTGGCAAGCTCTGTTGTCAGGGCGGACACTGCCATTCCAAATTCGGTCTCTTCGACAGGTCGTTTCAAGGCAATGCCTTCTTTGCTCTCCGTGCGTTTGGTAATGTTTGCCTGAAAAGTGCGTTCCTTTCCAGCCCTTACGACCTTAATGGCAATCTTCTCTTCCACCGGGATCTCCGCAATTTTTTGGGATAGATCCCGGCTATCCTCCACCTTGTCGCCGTCCACCTCAATAATCACATCCTTTGGCTTTATCCCGGCAATGTCAGCCGGGTCTCCCTTGAAGACTTCCCCCACCAGAGCACCCTTGCCATCTTTCACACCATAGTACTCGCCAAGTTCGGGAGTCAGGTCCTGGATGCTGACACCAAGCCAGCCTCGCGTAACTGTCCCAGAGGCCTTGAGTTGCTTAATGATCCCGCTGGCCAGGTTGATCGGAATGGCAAACCCTATCCCGATATTTCCTCCGCTTCTGGAAAAAATAGCAGTGTTTATGCCTACCACCTTTCCTTTCATGTTGATGAGCGGCCCCCCACTGTTTCCAGGATTGATGGAGGCATCGGTCTGGATAAAATCATCATACGGGCCTGAGCCGATTACGCGACCCTTGGCGCTTACGATACCGGCTGTCACCGTGTGTTCCAGGCCAAAGGGACTCCCGATAGCCAGAACCCACTCCCCAATTTCCAAGTCATCCGAGTCACCTAACTTCACGGTCGGGAAGTCTCGCCGGGAGTCAACCTTGATCAAGGCAATTTCGGTCTTGGCATCTCGCCCAACAATCTTGGCATCATACTCCTTGCCGTTTTTCAATTTGACCTTGATCTTGTCGGCATCCTCAATAACGTGATTGTTGGTTACGATATAGCCGTCTTTGTTTATGAAAAAACCCGAACCAAGGCTTCGTTGCTTATGATCACGTCGTGGTGTATCTCCAAAGAATCTTTCGAAAAAATCATGAAAAGGATCTTTGTCTCCAAATGGGTTTTGAAAATGTCTCAAGACCGGCCCGCCGCCTTTGACGGTCTTTTCAGCTCGAATATTTACAACGGCAGCACTCACCATCTTGGCTACATCCGTAAAACTGGCGGGAACCATCACGGTTGAAGATGGATTCGAAGCCGAGGTGCCTTGGGTGATGTTGAAACCCGCGGCCAAGAAGGTGCCTGCCACTATGGAAACCATTACCACCAATATAATGGGAAGGCGCCAGG
>LGVF01298725.1_pt1 | contig 11583 bp, 7 predicted proteins | sample 469901 | NCBI WGS metagenome assembly LGVF01 (sample SAMN03893561, study PRJNA290197) | marine sediment metagenome | material: sediment; isolation source: combined push core samples #3730, #5133, and #5579 collected at Hydrate Ridge | place: Pacific Ocean: Hydrate Ridge | reverse complement strand
GAGTTTGCGATAATGTCAGACTCAAGAGCCGGCGTTGGTGGCGGCGAGAGGAGCTTTGCCGGCGTTAACTATCACAAGCTTTCCCGGTTCACGATCGACGCGTACCAGAACGGCGCAGACTTCGTCGTCTTCAGTGGAGACCTTGTCAATGGTTACACAACAAGCATGGACGACTATCATAGACAGCTTGGGGCATGGAAGGACGCCACAGAGCAGGTCGGATGCTATATCCCAATATACGAGGTTATGGGAAACCACGAGTCTCTGCTGGACGTCTATGATGACGGAAGCCGTTACGGCATCCAGTTTGACAAGCAGGACGATGGCGTTAACAAGAGTGCTGAGACTATCTTTGCCGAGGAGTTTGTGAATCCGGCTGGTGGTTCCCCGGATCCTGAAAACACAACCGCTCCGAGCTACGCGGAGAACGTCTACTACTTTGACTACGGTAATACGAGAGTCATTGCATTTAACACGAACTACTGGTGGTGCAGTCACCCGGAGGATTTCGGAGGCAACCTCGAGGGATATGTGATGGACAACCAGCTTGCGTGGATCAAGGACATACTTGATGATGCAGCGGGTGATTCAACGATCGAACACATATTTATGTTCGCGCACGAGCCAGCATTCCCGAACGGGGGGCATCTGCATGATGCACAGTGGTATAATGGAGGAGAATCCTCTGAAAACGAGGATTACTATGGAAACCCGCTCAACAGGACGTATGTTGTCGAGCGCAGGGATGCGCTCTGGGAGGCAATAAGTCAGAATGGCAAGGTCGTGGCAGTATTCTTTGGCGACGAGCACAACTACAACAGGATGAGCATCGACGATGAGACGCCGGTGTACCGGGGCGGGTTAACGAATCCGAATTTCACAAACCCGGTCTGGCAGATCATTACTGGCGGGGCTGGCGCACCGTTTTATGCACAGCAGGACACACCGTGGGCAGGTGACGTCGAGCGCTTCTATCCGTCCAAACACTACTGCCTGGTCAGCGTCGATGGAGGCGAAGTCTCCCTAAAGGCGATAAGCGACTCGGGCGAGATCGTGGATGAGTACGTGCTTCGAGAAGGGACGCCTGTTGGTGATACGAGCACAACCGAACTATCAGTAGAGGTGGTACCCGCAATCTCTATCACGGTTGAGACTTCAGCACTTAACTTCGGAATGGTTGGAGCGGGGCTCAGTTCTGATACATCACCGATCAGGATTGTGAACTCAGGCACCCGTGACGTCGTTGTGACCGCGGAGATCGGGGCGGATGAGCACAGCTTCTACGAGGGGGCGCTCAGATTAAACGGCGGTTCCGTGGACGGATTCTCCGTTGGAGTGCCTGCCGATGTGACTGACTTCGAACACGCAGATGATGTCGCGGCATCGCTTGAGGTTCCGCAGTGGGCTGGCGGTGCGTATGATGGAACTGTGTTGTTTGTGGCAGAGGGGATTTAAGTCCCATATAATTGAAGGAGGAGGAATTAACAATGAATAGTAAAATCGTATCGATTGGCTTTTTAGCCATTTTAGTAATTTCAGCTGCGACTTTATCAGTTGCATCCGCAGCTACTCTTGGAGACCTTAATGGTGACAACAAAATCACCACAGCGGACGCCACGATCGTGCTTAGTATAGCTGCCAGTGGCGAATGGGATGAGAATGCAGATGTCAACGGAGACGGCTGCATCACATCCCTTGACGCGCTGATGATCCTGCAGTCGGCAGCAGGATCCACAGGAGCCACAGAACTAAAGATTGCAGGATCGACAACGGTCCTCCCGATTGCAGAGGAGTGCGCAAGCGCCTATATGGCGAATAATCCGGGCAGCCAGATTGATGTATCAGGCGGCGGATCTTCGTACGGCGTAAAAGCTGTTGCAAACGGAACAGTGGATATCGGGACAGCATCCCGCGACCTGAAAGACTCTGAAATTGCGGCATATCCGAATCTTGTGACGCATTCAATTGCACGCGATGGAGTTGCTGTAATCATCAATCCGGCAAATCCGGTAAGCGACCTCACAATGGCAGAATTGCAGGGCATCTACACAGGCACTATCACGAACTGGGACGAGCTCGGAGGTAATACTGCCACGATCGCGGTAGTTTCCCGAGAGGACGGTTCAGGGACAAGGGATTGCTTCGTGCAGGCGGTCTTAAAGCCGATCAGCGGAGATATCATCGCGGGCGCGGTTATTCTGGACTCTAACGACGCTATGCGAACGGAAGTTTCCGGAAACGAGAATGCCATAGGATACCTGTCTCTTGGATATCTCGATTCCACGGTCAAAGCTACGAGTCTTGATGGCATCCTTCCTACAATCGAGAACATCGGGAGCGGTAATTACGCGATCTCAAGAACGCTTCTGATGATCACGAACGGTGCGCCGGATGCGGGTGAGAAGTCGTTCCTCGACTTCGTGCTCTCTGAAGACGGGCAGCAGATCGTGGAAGAAGCGAACTTCATACCCGTGGTGTGAACAACCCCTGGGTATTGTGACATCGAGGGGACTTGATCCCCTCTTATTTTTCGTTATGAAGGAGGAACCCAATAATGGATAATAGAGTTGTATCGATTAGCTTTTTAGCCATTTTAGTGATCTCAGCGATGGCTATGCCTTTATCTGCTGAGGATGTTCTTGTAGGGCGGGCTGTACTCCCTGCAAACACCACTGCTTCCGGACCAACATCAGGACAGTTCATTGGCGAGGGTCCGATTAACGGCGTTCTCCCCCCATTTATCGGAGAACAGCCAGTTCAGGGATTTTCAGCCGTTTTAGCGAAGGATGATGGGTCGTTCTATGTGATGTCTGACAACGGCTTTGGCAGCAAGGAGAACTCACGAGACTACAATCTCCGGGTTTACACGATCAACCCGGATTTCGAGACGTCAGATGGAGGATCTGGGGCGATTAGTGTACAGGGGTTCTTTGAACTGAAAGACCCCGGCGATTTGATACCGTTTCCGATTGTGAATGAGTGGACTTCTAAGCGCATCCTCACGGGAGCTGACTTTGATATCGAGTCCATGCAGAAAGCGTCCGATGGAACATTCTGGTTTGGGGACGAATTCGGACCTTTCCTGATTCACACTGGTGCTGATGGCGTGCTGCTAGATGCACCCATACCACTCCCGGACTTTGAAGGAGGTATCATCAAGTCGCCACAGAGTCCGCTGAACGAGGACTATCTCGGTGTGATGAACGCTATAAGGGCAGAGGTGATCTCGCCTTATTACAAGCTTCTCGACGATGGCAACGAGAGTACTGGCATTTCGGATCGCACGGATGCCGGTGTCAGCAGTGATGTCATCAATGTGGAATCTCTCCGGAAGGCTGGATATTCGGTGATTCCATGGACGATCAACGACAAAGAGGATATGAGACTGATCATCGCTCTCGGCGTTGATGGTATCATCACGGATCGACCGGACCTGCTGCTTGAGGTCATGGTGGAGGAAGGCATCGACCCTGCGAGCTTTGATCTTCAAGGGCACCGGGGATGTCGTGGACTCAGACCAGAGAACACCCTGCCTGCATTTGAACACGCGATGGAACTCGATGTCACCACGCTTGAGCTTGACACCGGAATTACCTGGGATGGTGTGGTTGTTGTATCGCACAACCGGGTGGTAAGCTCCAAAATCTGCCGCAGAACCGATGGCACGCCCTACGAGCCTGCGGAAGAGGTTCTGATCAAGAATCTGACACTTGCAGAGATTCAGAGCCAGTTTATCTGTGACAAGAACCCGGATCCAGCCAGATTCCCTGACCAGATAGCACCGGGAAATGAAACGGACTACAAGATGCCATCGCTTCAGGAAGTGATAGACCTCGCAAACTCGATGGATCCTGACGTTCGCTTCAATATCGAGACTAAGATCTCGCCTTATGCACCAAATGAGACGGTTGATCCGGAGACGTTTGCAAGCGCTGTTGTGAATGTTATCAAAGCTAACGGCATCGAGAATCGGTCAGTTGTCCAGTCCTTTGACTTCCGCATCCTTCGCGTAGTTCAGGATATCGCTCCTGAGGTTGCGACCGTGGCACTCCTCTGTGATGAGAACACTGCCACTGATGGGACGGGCAAGTCTCCCTGGTTAGCAGGTCTTGAGTTCTCGTACAGGATCACAGACGAGCCAAAAATACCGCAAAGCAGGGGATTTGAAGGAATGGCTCTGAGTGCAGATGGAAACAGTCTTTATCCGATGCTTGAAGGTGCTTTAATCCCTGATGCGGACCAGACCCGACGGATCATCAATGAGTTCGACCTATCCAGCAAATCTTACACCGGAAACCAGTTCTATTACAGGATGGAGTATCCAGCTCATGCAATTGGAGATTTTATCGCTGTAAACGATCACGAATATCTGGTGATTGAACGTGATGGAAGCCAGGGGGATCTGAACGGGTTTAAGAAGATATTCAAGATTGATTCGAGCAATCCTGCCAATGACAGCTTTGCTCCGAAAGTGGAGGTTGTAGACCTGCTGAACATATCAGATCCCGACTCAATCTCCCTTCCTGCAGGTTCGGGGGATATCGGGCTTGGAGATCCATTCGCGTTCCCTTTTGTGACGATTGAGGATGTGGTCATCATTGATCCTTCAACAATAGGGGTGCTTAATGACAACAACTATCCGTTCAGCACAGGCAGGAACGCAAGCGAGCTGGACGACAACGAGTTTGTGCTGATAAGCCTCGATGAGACATTGATACTGCCGATGGAAGAGGTTGTCCCCCTCGTTCGAGCTCATGCACACAACGATTACGAACACGAACGCCCCTTATTTGATGCATTGGATCACGGCTTTTGCAGTGTAGAGGTTGATATCTTCCTCATCGATGGCGGGCTGCTTGTTGCTCATGAAATATCGGAAGTGCAGGAGGGGCGAACTTTGCAGTCGCTCTATCTTGATCCGTTACGTGGAGTTGTAGAGCGAAACGATGGGCGAGTTTATCCGGATGGACCACAGTTTACGCTGCTCATCGACGTTAAAACAAAAGCCAATGCAACATACGAAGTGCTTCGTGGAGTTCTGGGTGATTACGAAGATATCATAACCATATTCGGTCCGGGCGATCAGGTGAAGGAAGGGGCAATAACTGCCATTATCTCCGGTAACCGCGCACGCGAGATGATGGAAGCTGAGGACATTCGTTATGCAGCCTACGATGGCAGGTTCGATGATTTGGATACCGGCGTCCCTGCAAGCTTCATCCCTCTTATCAGCGATAAGTGGACTAAATACTTCAACTGGAGCGGTGAAGGTCATATACCCGAGGAAGAGCGCCAAAACTTGAGCGATATCGTTGAGACTGCACATCTACAAGGACAGCGTGTGCGTTTCTGGGCAACGCCAGATGAGCCCACACCAGAGCGTGAAACCGTTTGGCCAGAGCTGTTGGCAGCTGATGTCGATCTGATTAATACGGATGACTTAGAAGGGCTGCAGGAGTTTCTGCTTGAACACGATCCGTTGTTAAAGCCCTCTACAGATACAGCTACAACCGAACTCACCGCAAACGTCATCCCTGCGATCTCAATCACTGTCGAGACAACTGCTCTTGACTTCGGAACGGTTGGGGCGGGACTCAGTTCGGATGCCTTGCAGATCCGGATCGTTAACACTGGTACACATAATATCAGTGTGACTGCTGAGATCGGGGCAGATGAGGAGAACTTCTACACCGAAGCGATCAGACTGAATGGTGCTTTCGTGGACGGGTTCTCTGAAGAGGTACCTGTTGATCTGACTGACTTTAAGAACGCGGAGGACATCTCAGCATGTCTTGAGGTTCCTCTGTGGACTGGCGGCGAGTACGACGGAACGGTGTTATTCGTGGCAGAGGGGATTTAGGTCCCCCCCTCTTATTTTTCGCAAAAGAAGGAGGAATAATGAAGACTAAAATCGTATCGATTGGCTTTTTAGCCATTTTAGTGATGTCTGTGGTGGTTCTGCCCACATCTGCCCACATAACAGATAGTAACACCACTGACCAACATGCTTTTGCGTTTGCCTTGATTGGCGATATACCCAGAATAGGAGATAAAGCTCTGGAACCTGACTTAGAACCTTATCTCGAGCTAAGAGATGAGATAAATGAAGATAAGCACATAGAATTCGTCATCCATGCCGGGGATTTTAAGAGCGGTGGAAGTCCCTGTGACGACCTGAATTTCTCCAGGTGGTATGAGCTATGTAATACTTTCAAAGCTCCCTTCATGNNTTATGATCCTGTGGAACGACTGAATAAGCTTCGTGAAATGTTCTATTCAACACCCAAAAGTCTCGGGGGTTATGGAATAAGCGAGATGCAACAGCGTTTGGAACGTCAGAGTGATAATCCCAGCGATCCCGGATATGAGATATTCAGCGAGAATTTCCGCTGGGTCTACGGGGATGTGATGTTTGTAGCTCTCAACGTTCAGGGAAGCAACAACAATTTGGGACGCACTCCTGAGATGGACGAAGAATTCCACCTGCGCAATTCCGCCTGTAATGCATTTATGCAAGAATCGTTCAATCTCGCCGAAGAAAATGGTAACCCCGGGGTCATGATGATCATTCAGGCAAATCCCGGATTCGAAGACACACCAGAGGAACGCACCGGGTTTAACGATTTTCTAACCGTCCTTCTGGAAGAGACACTGGATTTTAATAAGCCCGTTGTTCTTGTTCACGGTGACAGTCACTACTTCCGCATCGATAAACCCTTGATCAACCCGAGTAGCAAGCGGAGAGTGATGAACTTCACGAGAGTGGAGACGTTCGGAGCACCGGATGTCCACTGGATTCGTGCCACTGTAGACGTAAACGACCCGAATTTGTTCAGTTTTAAACAAGGGTTCGTTGATCCGGCGGGTTTGGAACCTGATACGAGCACAACCGAACTCTCGGCAAACGTCGTTCCCGCGATCGCAATCACGGTTGAGACCTCATCACTTGACTTTGGAATGGTTGGAGCGGGACTCAGTTCGGCTACGCGGCAGATCCGGATTGCGAACACTGGCACCAGTGACGTCGTCGTGACCGCAGGGATCGGGGCAGATGAGAGCGGCTTCTACGGTGGTGCACTCAGATTAAACGGCGGTTCCGTGGACGGATTCTCTGTTGGGGTGCCTGCCGATGTGACGGACTTCGAATACACAGAGGATGTCGCGGCGTCGCTTGAGGTTCCCAAGTGGGCTGGCGGAGATTATGATGGAACCGTGCTATTCGTGGCAGCTGGGGCATGAGTCCCCCTTTTTTTGTTCAGAACCTGAGCTCCACACGTTCTGCACAAGTTTGCTGGTATGCACCGTCATTACGTGGCGCAGGTGCACAGCACGGGATCGCAGATAGCAGATAGCAATTACGGGGTTTTATGAGGTTGGCAAAGCCTTAATGCAGGGGAAGAATACAATTATGAGTATGCTATGATCGAAGTTCGTCCGGAAGGATCTATGGATGGGGGTTGTTTTGGATATACAACGTTTAAGTGAAATCAGGCTTTTGCGGCGGCAGGGAAGAAACCATCTTTGAAATTTATGATAACCAGTTATGAACATGAATAAAAAACCAACAAAAGAACTTTGGAGAATCATCCTTATTGCAGTATTCATCATTTTCGGAGCAACGTGTGGAATAGTGTATTATGTTGAAGTGATCCCGGTAGAGCGTCCTGAAACTGTACCACCCATACCCCACATACCACTTCAAGAGGACCTTATCTATCTTAGCGATGTGGAGGAGCTAGAAGAACTTGAAAATTTAAGCGACATTGAAATCTTAAAAAGATTCCTTAAAAACGACGAGGCAAAGGTAACGATATCAAATCTTGTGAACTCTCACGGAAAACTTGTAGCTGACACCGGAGTAAGTATTAGGGGTGGGGCAGGTTTTGGCGCTACAGAATATTATAACCTTCAATTGGCAGTAAGACCTTTGCACAGACCGGAAGATGAACAGGTTATCATCGACCTTTATGATGCTAACGTTCTTGAAATCGAAACGATCGACCGGTGCAGAGCTTACCTAGGTTACTTTACCAAATCCCAGTGGAAGAGCATGGGTGAATTTGAACGCAAAGAATATCGTAGTGTAACGGATGTGGAGATGGATATATTATTGGAAATAAATCCCGATTTGTCGAAATATGAAGATAAACTCTTTGTATGCGTTGAAAGAGGCGAAGTTTTGGTTTTACACGGTTTTGTGTGGAACAAAACATCACACGTTATCGATAGATTTGATGTGCACGAAGGAGAATACGCTACTATAATTGATCTACCTGATACGGAAGAACTGGAAGGGCTCGGAGGGACAATGAGACTCCGCGGAGAGATGTTAGTAATAAGCGAATAAGCTGTTACAGTGATACTGCCACATATTCCCGGATATCGACTCCCTCATGGATGCCCTTCATTCAAAGCATGGCAAAACACGTTGATGAGTAATCAGGAGAGCAACGGCAGAATGATCGCTTTCATAATGTTTGTGGAAATGGCTGCCTGAGACCTCCGGGACGCGGGAGCGAAAGTTGTGATTGAACCTATATAGTTTACGGTATCATCTATAGGTAAATCACCTCTAAATACATCGTTTGTGCAAATTTTATATAACATATCCTCCTACGCATGTACCGTGGTGGTCGATATGCCTCATAGCTGCGAACTCCCGATCAGGCGATCGACCACCAGAACAGGGAGCATAACAACTATGAACAGAACACGTACAAAAATCGGATTAACTACAGTTCTGACGCTGCCGATACCGGTGTCGCAGGTATTGGCAGATGAATATGGTGCAAAAGACCTACTTCGCCTCATTGAAGATGAAATGGGTTTTTCGCAAGAGACTACGACTGTGTTTGTGAGACCGGACCTGATGGAGACCTGAGCTCGCCTCTTAGATATGAATTGAGGGATCGATGATGAAAAATAGAATCATATCGATTGGATTTTTAGCCGTTTTAGTGATAACGGCTGCGACTTTGCCCGCCTCCGCCACTCTTGCGGGGCAGCATCACTTTATTGAGCTGGCAGAGGACTGGCAGACACTGGGATTTGATCTTAATTGTCTTGAGCCTGAGTTCGTTGCTACCACGCCAGATGGTGAGGGTGCGCTTGCCACCATTCAAGAGGGGGGCGCTGTTGCCGTGGTCAATCGCAGTAAGCTGGTAAAAATAATTAAGCTCCCGGACGGGGCAGAACCGGATGGTATTGCAATCTCGCCCGATGGGAAAGTAGCAGTGACTGCTAATGAAGAGGGGCAGAGCATCTCCCTAATTGACCTGAGCCATGGGCTTGCCAGTGCAGATGTGACCGCTACAATTGACGTGCTCCGATTCCTACCAATGGAGGACCCTACTTTCAAACACAAGAATGGAGAAGTAGATCCGGAGGGTGTGGCGATATTCAATAGAGCGGGGCGCAGTTATGCAGTAATCGCTCTGGAAAAATCAGCCTCGCTACTGGTACTTGATGTTACGGACCCGGGTAATGTAACCAATATGAGCCTGCTGCCAGTGGGTATCACGGGCGATCTGCAAAATCCGGATGACCGGGAGGCTGAGCCGGAAGGGGTTGCCATAAGTCAGGAAGGCGATCTTATCGCGGTTGGTAACGAAGAGGAGGGTACAGTGAGCCTGATACCAATCTTAAACGGTAGCGTCCCGTCCTTTGGCGAGCGGGTAAATTTTGACCCCAGCGGCAGGGAGGCTGAGATCGTTGCATTCACTCCCGACCAGCAGCGTCTCGTGGTGACCAATTCTGGGGAGAATACACTCATCATTTTAAACATCAGCGACCTTGCTATGATAAGCGAAGAGCAAGTTCTTGACCTCTCCGGTTATGGCGAGCCTACATCGGTTGCAGTCTCTCCAAATGGCAATTACGCTCTGGTCAGCATAGCTGATGGCGTGAACCCAACGGTTAATCCCGGGAAGGTGCTCGCATTCTGCCTCACATCCTACGACCTGCTTGCTCTGTTTTCAGTCGGTCCGGTGCCAGATAGTATCGGCATCACGCCTGATGGCAATTATGCCTTCATAGCCAATGAGGCTGAGAATGAAGACATTCCGGAGGATGATGAGATAGCGGGTAGCATATCAGTAATCAACCTGACAGGTCTGGACAATCCTCTAAAATATGGTACGGCTGCAACCGAACTCATGGCAAACGTCGTTCCCGCGATCTCAATCACGGTTAAGACCTCATCGCTTGACTTCGGAATGGTTGGAGCTGGGCTCAGTTCGGCTACGCGGCAGATCAGGATTGTGAACACTGGCACTCGCAACGTCGTTGTGACCGCAGAGATTGGAGCGGATGAGACACGCTTCTACACCGAAGCGATCAGACTGAATGGCGCTTTCGTGAATGGTTTTTCTGTTGAGATACCTGCGGACATCACCGACTTTGAATACACCGAGGATGTCGCGGCATCGCTTGAGGTTCCGGAGTGGGCTGGTGGCGAGTACGATGGAACCATGCTGTTCGTGGCAGAGGGGATCTGACCCCCTATTTATTTTACACAGGAGGAAATAATAATGAATAAAAAAGCATTTATGCTGGCGGCAATCGCTATTCTCGTGATTGCGACGCACGTACAGACCGTATCTGCATTAGGTGTAGGAGCATCCCCTGGCAGAATCAGTTATGGGGTTCTGGAGACTGGCGACGGATCAGAAAAGAGTCTCTATATCATCAACACAGGCGATGAGGTTGAGAGGATCATTGTGAAAGCAGAGGCATTTGGGAATATAACCGAACTATCTGCTTCCGAATTCGCATTGAATCCAAAGGAGAGCAGATTGATCAATGTTACCATGGATATCCCATCTGACTTTGTGGTGGGGGATCATTCGGGAAGCATTCTTGTCACAGGGTTTCCAAGCGCGTCAACAGGTCTTGGCATCGGAGCGTCTGTCAGGATACCGGTAGAATTTTCTGTGGAGAAGAAATCGACCCCATTGATGGCTATCGGAATCGCTATCATCGGTTGCGTATGTGTAATGCTCATACTCCTTATTTATGTCAGAAGATTTAAATGACCCGAAAAATCGCCTTCATTGCCAGTATCGTCGTCTCGCCCCTACTGCTGAAACCAGCACTCGCCAATCACGAATGAGTGCTTAAATGACAATCCGGGTGCCAATGGGGACTGGGTAAGCTCTGGCAGCGCGAAGATCGTTGGGGCATGACTTATGAACTCGTTGTGAGTGATGAGAATCAAGCGGCGTTACGATCAAGGTTCACGTACCTCACATCAATCGGACCAAAAAGGTTGCAGAACAGGAAGGCGAGATATATGGGGGGCACTGTCTATTTTTCCAGTGGCACGTGTTTAGTTAACCACGAGATTACACGGATTTTCACAAGATTTCTGTGTTAATCTTGTGTAATCTCGTGAAATCTCGTGGTTTTTTCGCCTCAGCTAAACCCATACCGTCGTTGTAACTACTCACGTACCACGAAAGTGTGCAAGAGCCACGCAAAGGGTAAAAAACGATCTTGAAACTTTTGCATCCTTCGCGGTGGTAAATCACTTGATATTCGAGACAGTGCCTCTGCTTTAATCGGTACATAGTGTAGCATTGTAAT
>LGVF01187338.1_pt1 | contig 11586 bp, 12 predicted proteins | sample 469901 | NCBI WGS metagenome assembly LGVF01 (sample SAMN03893561, study PRJNA290197) | marine sediment metagenome | material: sediment; isolation source: combined push core samples #3730, #5133, and #5579 collected at Hydrate Ridge | place: Pacific Ocean: Hydrate Ridge | reverse complement strand
ACGTTCACCCCACTGGCCTCGTTCATGTGCCATTGTGCATAACACGTAATGGGGCTACCCTTGAGCTGCGCTTTTCCCCCCACTACTTCGATCTTTGCACCGTCGTAGGTGTAGTTGCCTGGAATGGTGAAGGGCCAGTTTTGATCATTTATAACAGTAGCGAGCAACTTTGCCACACCACCCGTTACAACAATCTTCGTAGGATCGTAGGCGTAGTTGGCTGGGGTAGTGAAGGTGACGTGGTCTGTCGGGATCGCTTTATGGGTGAGAGCTAAGTAGGCACTATCCCCAGAACCTACAATCTCCACCTTGTCTTTGATAGGGGTGCCGTAGTCGAACTGGGCATCGTTCTTCCACTGTGCCTTACGGATCGGCATTACTCAGTCCCCATCCAGCTTTTCGATCAGATCAACCAGATATCTTGGCCAGAGCCGGTACGACCGGGAAGTTCCCAGACGTTATCCGCTCCTTGTGCTCCCTCATCCTGTCGCTGGACGCAGCCATGCGCTCATGCATCTTCCCCGTGACCAACTTGACCAAGGCCATCTGGGTCTTCAAACGCCTCATGTGATTTGCGCTCCCAATGAGCTCCTTCACAAGCTCCTTGGCTTCGTCAACGTCCTTCGGGTTCAAGGCCCGCCTCTCTAACATGACATTGACAATCGGCTCAGCCTGAGCTTCCTGAACCGTCTTCACGTCCTCCTCTGTGAAAACTCCCAGGCCAATAAGGAACTGGACTATGGTGTCCTCTTCATGGCTCATAACCTTCTCCTGGTTTCGGAAGTTCGAACCTTCCAGTCACTTCCCGACGACCTTCTTCTTTGGCTTGTTCGATCCGTCGCTCTTCCAAATAACTGTCGATCTTCCCCACCATCACGTTTGTCGTTTCTTGACATTTTCCGATGTCGACGCCAAGAGTCTCAACAGACACAGCAACGTCCTCCAACGCATCAGTGAGCCTGCCTTTTGCCTTGGTGTCTGCAACCAAAGCATCATGCTGCTGCTGGAAGATCTCATCGTATCGCTTCCACACAAGGACGAACAGGTAGACCAAACCACCTGCTATGACAGCAAAGGGGCCGTGCTGAGCCAAGATTCCCAAAATCTTGTCCAACCTAGCCCCTCTTCTCGAATGAATGAACGAGCTCCGCCACCTGGCGTTGCAACTCCTTGAGCTGCTCGCGCACCTCGGTGACGTCCTTGTTGTGCTTGAGGGCAAGCCGAATGGCGTTGCAGAGGGTTCGCTCGTGGAGGTCCAGATGTTTGTTGATGTAACCGGCCGCACCAGCATCATCTACTGCCCAGTCGATGTGCTCATCGGCCAGCGTGGTTAGCAGAAGCACCGGAGCCCTACACCCTCCGGCGTTGGCCTTCTTGACTAGGTCTACCCCAGACAGCTGAGAGTTAGACACAATTTGATCCACTAAGTACACATCGTACTGGTTTCGCACCAGCCCCTTCAGAGCCTCTGCATAATCCTCTTCTGATTCTACATGATATCGGACCATTGCCCCAGAACTCGTGGACAGCAAATCCCTTATCTGCCGAACATCATCGAGGTTGCCTGAAATCACCAGTACGTGAACTGTTTCCACTAGTCACCGCCTCGAATCGCAGCATCATATCGATCGATAGCGTTGTAGATCGCCGCCTCCCATGTCTCACCCGTGCCCTGCGCTATCAGCGTCTCGGATGTAGCATGTGGCAATGAGACACGCGCAGTACACGAACATCCAGGCCGTCGACGTCCATGCACCTCAAGGCCACGGCGATCTAAAATATCGTACGGTTTAGACTTATCCACGATCATCCCTCCAGGAACTGGCTGATGTTGTCCGCCAGCAATTTCTTGGAATCGGCCACGCCTTGATCAGCAAGCTTTCCGGCCCCAGTCCTCGTCTTGATGACCGACTTCATAAAGGTGACATCGGCCTCGAGAGTTTTCTTCTTCTCCTCACCGTACTTCTTGACCGCCTCCTCAAGCTCGTCAAGACGTTTGTCACGCTCGGTCTTTCTCAGCTTCTCGTCAGCCATCGTATTGTTTCCATTTGGTCGCCACGGCCTTCTTCAACCTGGAGACCTTGGGTGCGCTCATCTTCAACTTCTTGGCAATCGCCCCCGTACCTATCTGCTTCTTCCCAGCCACCCCATGCACGTACTCGAACACCGCGTTCTCCTCATGAGTGAGATCATGCGGAAGGAGATTCATGATCTCCTTGGTGCGAGACATGGTGAAGGATGTAGGGTCCGCCTCACCAAATTGTCCGACCGGATGCGAGCGGCGGATCTCCGAGCGCAACAGCTTGACCTCATTCTGGGGTATCCGCGCCTTGTCGGAGATCTCAATGACGGTCGGGGAGCGCCCTAATTTTTGCCTGAGCGACTCCTCTGCCGTCTGGAACGTCGTAATGTCGCGAATCCGTTTCTCACCGATGCGGCCTGGGTTCTGGTATGTGTTCACGAACCTGTTGGCCTTCATCAACCTAGCGTTGATCCAAGTCGTCATCTTCCCCTTGTTAGGGTCGAAGGTATCAAGGGCAGTAACCAGTTGGTCATGGAACTCTGCCCGGATGGTATCCGGTGGGATGTCGCGAACACGGTTGTGGAAGATCTTCATCCGGTTGTTGACCAGGGGCTGTAGAGACTGAACCAGCGGCCTAAGATGATCTGGCTTCTTGCCCCCTTGCTGCCACTGCTGCCACATTCCGAGCTCGCGCTGCGCACGTCCACTAAGAGGCTTGGGCTTGTAGGCAAAGCCCTCCTTCTCAAAGTCGCCCTCCTCGTAACCGAGGAGGTCCAGTGCATCGTCCAGCGGGTTCGTCACTACTACGCCCCCGCCTTGCCATACGACCACGTAGCCGTAGGCCCAAACCTCTTTTTGACGAGAGCATCAATTGTTTTTTTTCTATGCTTAGCTCCCGCAGCGACAACAGCTTTAAGCTGTTTTGATGTTCTGCGCAGGTCTTTGATACCGCGATGAGCAGCTAACCCCAACCCGGCAAAAGCAGCACCACTCAACGCCATAGCGGGCACCGTCCACTTCCTCTTCTTTTCACAGATTTTTTCCAGCTCGTTGGTGAAGGCGTTCAATCGCACCGAGCCGATCTTAGACACCCCGGCCTGCGGAGTCGCGCTGGAAACGATGGCCTTGGGTCCGAAGTTGTCCAGCAGATTGCTCAGCTCAGCACCGGACTGACGAGCCGCAGCGTTGAAGCCGTCGAAGGCGTCTGGGAGATATCCACCCTCGCGATTCTCCTTGTGAGCCTTCTCGGCGCCGGTGGACAAACTCTCGTGCTCGCCACGTGGGCCACTACCTGGCCCCTCATCCGGCTGCAAGAGCTCGGGGGTCGCATCAGACTGCTGACCCTGAGTGCCTTGGTCCTCAGTGTCTCCTACCGAAGTGTCCTGAGCAATCTTTACGATCTCCCTGACGAAGTCCTCTTTGCTGTGGTACATGCTTTTCTCCTATACCTTCGTCGCTACAGCCCGGATGTTAGGCTCTGGCGGTTTCTTTGATCCTAGTAGACCAACCTTGCTAGACTTGTTGAAGTTGTTCCGTGCCTGCGCCTGGGTGTCCTCGGCCATCGCGTGCTTTTGGATCTTCTTGAGTTCATCGAAGAACCCAGCTATCTTCTCCTGTTTGACTTTTTCCGGGAGTTTCCCCTTGGGCGTCTCGGCTTGCCAACGACGAGCCATTTCTGGATGCTTGGCCCACATCCATTTGCGCTGCGAACGACTTTTGAAGGGCACAGCTACTCCTGTCCTTCAAGCAGCTTTTTGGCTACAGCCTTGCGCTTGTGCTTCTGCGCCCAGTCCTTCAAGTATTCGTTCATAACACCTGCCGCCGTACCAACACCGCCTGCTATAGCCCCCGCGCGACGACCCCCAACAATATTGCCGAGGACCGCAGATGGAACACCGGCCTTCAATCCACCAACAACATACGGTCGTGCCTCAGCAAAGCCATGCATGGCCTTCTCGGCACCTGCGCTGATATTCGACTGGGCTGTTTTGCCTACAGCGGCATCACCCTCGTCTTGATCTCCTACCACCTCTGGCTCCGGAGGCTGGTCCAACTCTGGAGACTGGGAGATCGTATCTGGCTCGGTGATCTTCGACTGGCGGTTGACTAGGGTGTCCACCCTGAGAGGCCGTGTACCACGACGAGATTGCATGAAGCCGGCCTCTCTCATCGAGACGCTAATCTTCTCCAACTCGTCGATCATTCCTGACAAAATGTGGAGTCGCATGGGGTTAGTTATACCTCCCTACAGCCTCTGGTGACAAGAAATCAACCGATCAGACCTCGAGATCCAGTGAGCTCGGCAACGTAGAGACGGACCACCTCGCGCCGTCTCTTCCGAACATCCATCTTCGCCGCAGCCTTACGTTTTTTGCCCAGGCCAAGCACCCGCTTGACCGTAGGGCTCACCAGACCAAACAGGTCCTCGACGTCTCCGAAGGCGCGACTGTGAAAGCCTTCCTTGCCCTTCACCTCGTAGCCCACCTGACTGAAGGTGCGTGTGACATATCTGAAGCCATACTTTGCTTTGGCTCGAACCACCTTCTTCGTACTTCCATCAGCCCAAGTTACAACTACAACCTTGGCCTTCTGCTTTACGATCTTCTGCTTGACAACCTTCTTCACCTGCTTCGTCGTTTGTTTGATCTCCAAATTACTGCTGCCCAGAATGTCCACCATTGTGGCCACAGGACGCCAGGCATAGGCCCTGAGAAAGTCGCCCACGTCCAAGTTGTTGACCTTCACAAAACTGTAGGCTCGCACCAGGAAGTCCACAGAATTCTCTACGGTGCGTTCCTTCTCCTGCATGAGAATGGCGTTCTGGGATTTGGCGGCCTCCACCTTCGCCGCTGCCCTGATGCTCTTCTGCTTCTTTTTCGATTTGCCCCTCAATGAATTCGAGGTTTCAGCAGCCCGTTGGGCTTGCAAACCAGCAACGTCATCCTCACCAACGTAGTTGCGTTTGCCGGAAGAGGGAGCTCCAGATGGCACGTTGAAGCCGCCGATGTCGGTCAGGGCACCCGTACCAAACAGTTGATCGTAAGTTTCCGAGACCTTTGGGTTGGCCCAGCCATCCCAGATCCAAGGAGGTCTAATGGCCTCCTCAATAGGCAGGTCGATCTTGTCCTTCTTCCTGCGGGTGTAGTCCTCCCGCACTTCATAGGCGCCGACCAGCTGTGATATCTCGGCCATGCGGACATCTTTGAAGTACCAATCCGGATACCAATCACCTACCTTGACCTTGAAGCCCCGTCCAAGTAGACGCAGCGTCTGCCCCTTGCACTTCTTAGAGACATCCCAGACTTTCGCGATCTTCCCACCTCGGGGTCCTTTCTGACCCTTCTTGGGAGGATTGTGAGCCGAAGCCGCTACCGTCGTCGTCTTTGACGACTTATCAACGACCTTGTAGACCGCGGCCTTGTCAACGCCCAAGAACTCGGTGCTCTCTCTGTGGACCCGCGCATGGATGAACTGGTACGCCGTCCTACCACCTTCCTGAGAAGCCGAGTGCGAGAGCGTAGCGCAAACTGACAAGTACTGCGGACTCACCAGCTCCTGCAACAGCTCACTGCGCGTTGCACTACCTTTAATCCCCAACGCCTTCGCTTGGTCTACCAAATTCAACGACGAGATACGTAGCTGGGGGTGATCCATGTGCTTGTCGATGATGAGCGTCGGGAACCCAGGCACTACTAGCGGATTGAACCTCCCGGAAGCGTCCATGCTTCGAGACTCGAAGCGGTACTTGAAATACTGGAAGTTCGCAGCTCTCTGCGCGTAGCTGACCTTGGCTCCTGCCTTCTTCACCTTGCCGGAGCGCATGGCAACCAAGTTAGCCTCACTCAGGTTCTCGAACATCGGGATGATGCCGGTGTAGAGCTCGTGAGCCATGATCAACCTGGCGAACCTCCGGCTCGATAGCTTCACGCCTCTACGGACATCCTCGACGTTCGGAGCATAGTAGCGCCCATTGAACAACGCATCATTGCCTAAGATCTCATTGTGAGTCTGAAGCTCCAGGCGGCTAACCTCGCGCAGATACTGTCTGGCGAAGCTGAAGCTGTCATACATCTCCGGGAAGATGACGTTGCACCTGGGCGGGGGTGAGTACCAGATATCGGGGCGGAAGATCTGATTGTTCACCCGCGGCTCAGTTTGAACTGTAACAGTCTTGCTCTTGCCGACCTTGGTCCCCAAGATGCGGTTCAACGCATTGACGGCCTTCACATAGAGCGTGAGGATCTTCTTATGGTTTCGATCTAGTGTACCCGACTCCCTGCTACTAGAGCTCACTCCCATATCTGCGGAGATCATAGACAAGCTTTTGATCTCAGCGGCAATCTTCCCCAACACAGCTGTGTCCTTCTGTGCCTTCTTAGGACCGGCAGCCATGCATTGTTGCGAAAGACTCTTGGCAGATCTATCAAATGCTGACCAGATGCGAACGTAGCGTTGAATCGAGGAGCGAATCCTATCTCTACTAACGACGGGAGATCTATCTACATCACCTTTCAAAAGCTCCCAAGCGCTCGCCTTTGGGACTTTGGTAGAGCTCGCCTGACACTTAGATTCACGCCAGGCGGTCAAATTCTGTTGGCACTCGTTGGCCAGACCCAAGCAGTGCTTTGCCTTGTGCTTAAAGGCACTGTACTTGGTCCAGTCCAAGCCTACTGAAAAATGGCGCTTCTGCTTCTTGGAGCTTCCGGGAATGTACTTCGCCACAGGGCAAGGGTAGACCTCGTGGAAGATGAATCCGAAGCATGTCTTGACCAACCCTCGGAAGCTCACCAGCTTGCCAAGACTTTGTGTGGCTCGGTTCATCCACATGTTGAATGCCTTGCGAGCAAACAGCTTGGCCGTGCTGGTGTCAGCTTCAGCTGCGGTGATCTGCTGCAAGACCTTCACACGCAGCTCGGCTATCGACGTGAAGTCGTTGGCCCCCCGAAAGGTGTTGGTCCCATAATACGATCCCCCAATAGCCTCGAGCATGCGAACAACACCGGCAAGCAACCCCCTAAGCTTGGGAAAGTTGGCAGACCTCCCGCTGAGCAGACGTGAGATCGTCCCAACACCATGACCGAGGGGGGACGTGAAGAAGTTGCTGTTTGCGCCGATGAATGCGGCCTTCCTCCGTCCGCCAAAAAGACTCCCCCCGAAATTGTACTGGAACGTCGTGTCCCAGTAGTTGGAGAAGTCCGCGCACTCAAGCACCACTGCGCGTTGCTGATGCGTCTTCTGAAACTTGATCGTAACCAGTTCGCCCATGAAGAGCAGCTTGTATTGCGAGTTGATCCAGTCGTAGTACTCATCACCGCCTTTGACCTTGCCCTCGATGGCGATGTTACCAGCCTGGATGTAGTCGTAGAAAAAAAGGTGGATCACGGTACGCGGCAGGAGATCTAAAACCTTGTCCGTAGCAATGATCTGAATGCTCGCAGTGGCCGGAGTGTTCGCCGCCATCTGCACCGCTGCCGCGATGACGGGAACCTCGATGCCCTCTAAGAAGAGTCGCAGGTGTAATCGGTTGCCTTCAGCCATGGGTCACGGAATGAACGGCGGCTTGGCAGCCTTTGCCATGCCGGCCGCGGTTGAAGCCAAAGTGCCTGGGAGTGACAAAGCTAGATTGGCCATCTGACCTGCCTTGTTGACCAAGCTCCCTACACCGTGAATTGCGATCCCCGCCGCGAAGTCGATCGAGTCAGCCGTCTTGGTGATGGTGTGCGTGAAGTCAGATCTCCAGTTTTGCATCTTGCTCGGCTTGGTCACATCCACTCCCAATTTGGCAAGCTCGAGCAAGAGCTTCTTCTCCATGTCCACCTCGAAGATCTCATTCAGGTCAACCTCTTCCTCCATCAACCCCGTCGGCAATGCCTGCAGTGAACCCCCGATGTACTCGTCGTAGTTGTCTGTGATCTTACTGCGCAAAGGTAGATCTCTTCTTGGCGCAATACCTGGAAAAGTAGCAGCATCCGCAAACGTCGCCTGCCCCGCCAAGAGCTCGGCTCCGGCAATCCCCTTCGGTACGATCATCCTCCGACCGTAGAAGTAGGTCTTCACGTTCGCGAGAAAGGCATTGGTCTTCGCCTCAAAGTCACCCAAGCCTTTGAAGATAGCTGCCTGGATAGCTGCCTTGCCTACAAATGGACCTGCAGCCTTCTCCGCCGCATATCTCACCTCCCAGGTCGTACTCAGGAGTTGCTTCGGACGGAGATCGTCCCTACGCTTCCGCAACTTCTCTACGGCATCCATACTTAACAAATCAATCTGCTCGCTCGCCTTGATGTTCAGGTTGGCGGAGATTGGGTAGTCACCCGAGCTGGACAGCAGTCCGATGTAGGTGTGAGCCGTCACGAACAATGTGAACTGGAATGGGACGTGGTAGGGAAAGTCGGCACTGTGCGACGCCTGTGCATCCAGCATGTACCCTTCGACGATCTGATCGTCAAAGTAGAAGTAGATGCGGGCGTCGAGCTCCACCAGTCTTGTGCCACGGAAATTGTTCTCGTAGTTTTTCCAGAACTCGTTCTTCCAGTTGAAGTCGAGCGTGTTCATCAACAGGCCCTGGACCTGCATGATGCGCGGCTTCTCACCGTAAAAGAAGATGTAGGGCTCACCAAACGTCTCGACAATCTGCTGCTTCTCAGATCTCGCATCGACAATTTGCTGGGCAATAAAGTTGGAGTAGTTGAACGTTGAGGCGCCGGGTGATGGGACTTGCCCTAATTCTTTTGTGTCGCGGTGGATACCAAAACTGTCCGCTGTGATCTTCGAGCCGGAATCGACCAATGGCACTTCTTTGCCATCGGAACGGATCACCTTGATGACGGCGTAGGTGTCATCTTTGATCTCGACACCGCGAAGAGGACGTCGCACACCCTCGAAGTCCAACGCCTTCCTATCGATGATGTCTTGCAAGTTCCTCGCAAAACCATCAGTCCGCATCTCGACGTAAGTGGCCACAAACTCTCCTTAGATCTGAATGTTGACCTTGATCAGGTCATCTTTGATCTGTCTGCTGGTAACCTCTGCGCTGAAGTCTTGACCTGTTAAGATCTCAAACAATCGCGCCCGCACCAACTTCAAGTAGGGATCTTCCACGGCGATGCTATCGCGGATGACGATCGTCCTCATTGTGCCGTCACGGATAGGTATGCGGAAGAACAGCTCGCTCCGAACGGCAACCTTGTTTGTCCCTGCTTTAGCTCGTGGCATTACGGGGTCTTTTTGTCTTTCTTGGTCACTTTCTCATCCCTTGAGATCTTCCCAAGTGCGTCAATCATCTTGCCAAACTGACTTGTGTGGATCTTCATCTGTTGCAACTGCGCACTGTCCTTCTTATTGATGATCCCTTCCAGCTCAGAAGAATCAAGCCCAGCCCTTTTGGCGACCTTCTCACTGATGGTCTTGATGCCAGCTGCACCGGCACGCCGAGTGCCTGATTTAACCATCTCGGCAACGGTCATACCGCCCCTCATTTCCTCCAGAAATATCCCCACGTCCTTCTCTTTGTAGCCCTGAGCCTCGAGCTTCTCAGTAACGTCTTCGACGTCTTCTCCTTTAATGATCTTGTCGATGTCGCTCTTGCTGAGCTTCATTTCGCCCATGCCGAGCTCACCTAGACGCTTTCGTACGCCCGTCCTGGCCCTTCTCCTAGTCCTCCCCGAAACCCTCTCTCCCTCTTCAATGTCCTCTTTCAAACCGAACTTCTTTGCTTCTCTACTCACGGTCTGGGCAAGACGAATAGTGACTCCTACATCCGTATCCTCCAACCCCTCCTCCCGCATCCTAGCCAACATTGCTGCTGCTTTTTTTGGATCTGCCGCTGCAGCTTCGGCCAAGGCCGTCATTCGATCAACGTACTCTTTCCCCGTAACCACGTTCCCTTCACCCGTGCCTGTCCGCAGCATAGCTGTACCGAAGGCCTCGGCCAGCGCGGACCCTTCCCCTCCAGCAGCTCGAGTCAAAGCTTCCATACCACTGCCACCCATGCGCTCTTCGAATCGGATCCGCCGACGACTTATCTTCTGACCAAACGCCACCCTATCAGCCAAAGATAAACCAGCTCCGACCTTCCCAGCCATGTCAGCTATGGCATCAGCTTGACTATCTCCCCCATTCGCCATACGAATGGCAGCAGACCTCCCCTCTTCTGAAACACCTCCCTTGTCATTCCCGATGTCCGCCATTAACCCGCGGGCTTTTACTAAGGCAGCAGCGGCAGCATCGGGATCTTTCTTTTTCAGGTATTTTGCTTTGGCGAACAGGCGCATGGCCTGCTCTCCACGACTGTCCTTCTTCAGCTCCTCCAAGCCCTGCTCAGTTATGGGAACTCCTTCAATGCCACCTGCTTGTACAGCCTTCGCTATGTTGGCTTTGCTAGCAAAAAAGCTATCAGAGCCCCCACCCCGCAAAAGTGTGGCCAGGTTTTCAACAGTTTCCCTCTGATGTTCCTCCACCGCAGTCCGGAGACTTTGTCCTTCTCGCATCTCCAACCCGCCGCCGCCCAGGTCACCCATACTGGTGTACCCCCCTCTAGCCTTTCCCTGCGCCCCCATCAGCCGTCCCATAGCCCGACGATCGTCTACCCCCTCCACCATTCTCTGAGNNGCTGCTGCACCAGCCCTACCAGCCCTAACCATCCCCAAGACCCCCTGCGCATAACGTTCTCGATCCTCACCTTGAAGATCTCCAGCCCCCATCCTACCTCTGAGAGACAACATCTCCGGCGACTTCAAGTACGCCTGCAACTGCTGTGCTCCCTCACCCCCCATAGCCCTCCGCATCTCACCAGCTCCACCATAGCCAATGGCTGCCGCCTCTTCCTCTCCAGCAACACCTCTCGTAGCTCGTCGCAGAGCTCCCATCTCTCTAACATCTTCCGGGCGCCACCTCGTGCCTCGCCTAGCCTGCAAAGATGTTGAGGTAAACCCCATCCGCTCCATTTGTTGACTTTCAGCAGCAGAACCCAAACGTATGTCACCACTGGGACCCGCCATTCCTCTCAGCATCCCTTCCTGTCCCATACCAACGCCCATAGTTTCGGTGATGTAGGACTTGTCCCCTGTCATGGCAGACCGGACCATGGACTTGACGGCCTCGGCTGAAAGGCCCACACCACGCCCTGTGGTGCCGAAGAGACGATCGGTAAAGCGCTGCCACGTTCTACCCACCCGGTACGAGAAATCAGCTCCTGCCTCTCTCAGTGGGCTGGAAATCTTCGTCTCCCACCAGTGGCCCATCTTCCGCTTGAAGCCCTCGTAGGTGTCCTCCATCTGCTGCTCTCTCTGACGCTCCTGCGAGTCGAGAGAGCCCTCTGTGCGAGCGGCCTGGATGGCCATCATCCTTGGCATCTCGCGGGCCATCTTGGCTACGATGTCAGCCTGGCGAGCATTTCCACCCATAAACCTCTGGATGATGCGCCGTGTCACCAACTTGTCTCGACCGCCCTCACCGTAAAGTCGGCCACCTGTCAAGGACTTGACGATGCCCAAAGCCGCTTCAGGCCCCTGCTCAGCCAACTGGCCACGCAACTCACCCTCATTCATCTTGAACTGGTAGGCGCG
>LGVF01054807.1_pt1 | contig 11591 bp, 7 predicted proteins | sample 469901 | NCBI WGS metagenome assembly LGVF01 (sample SAMN03893561, study PRJNA290197) | marine sediment metagenome | material: sediment; isolation source: combined push core samples #3730, #5133, and #5579 collected at Hydrate Ridge | place: Pacific Ocean: Hydrate Ridge | reverse complement strand
TTCCAATATTAACATGTGTTTTATTTCTTTCAAACTTTTGTTTAGCCATTTTCTTTCCTCCTCAATGTGTTTTATTTACCTAATAATTTTTCAGCAATGCTATTTGGCACTTGTTCAAAGTGACTAAATAACATAGAATAAGTTCCTCTACCTTGAGATTTCGATCTAAGGTCAGTCGAATATCCGAACATTTCCGATAATGGTACATGAGATCTAATCACTTGAGCACCTTGGACAACTTCCATTCCTTCCAGCTTACCTCTACGTGAGTTGATATCTCCCATTACATCACCTAAATACTCTTCTGGCACTGTAACCTCAACTTTCATATATGGCTCTAATAATGTAGAACCAGCTTTTCTCAATGCCTCTTTTATAGCCATTGAACCAGCAACTTTAAAGGCCATTTCATTAGAGTCGACTTCATGATACGAACCATCATATAATTCAACTTTAACATCCACTACTTCATATCCACCTAAAATACCACTTTGCAATGATTCTTGAATACCTGCATCTACTGATCCAATATATTCTCTAGGTATCGCTCCACCAGTAACAGCATTTTTAAATTCATAACCCTTACCAGGTTCGTTAGGTATAACTCTAATCTTAACATGACCGTATTGTCCACGACCACCAGATTGTTTAGCATATTTATGATCAACTTCAACAGCTTTTTTAATAGTCTCTTTGTAAGATACTTGAGGTGCTCCAATGTTAGCTTCAACTTTAAACTCTCTCAACAATCTATCTACAATGATCTCTAAATGAAGTTCACCCATACCAGCAATGATGATTTGAGCAGTATCTTCATTCGTGTAAGTTCTAAATGTCGGATCTTCTTCAGCTAATTTAGCTAATGCAATACCCATTTTTTCTTGACCAGCTCTAGTTTTCGGTTCAATAGCAACACTAATAACCGGCTCAGGGAATACCATAGATTCCAACACAACTAAATGATCTTTGTCACATATAGTATCTCCAGTTGTTGTGAATTTAAGTCCAACAGCTGCAGCGATATCGCCTGAATAAACAGTAGTGATTTCTTCACGCTTGTTTGCATGCATTTGAAGAATTCGACCAATTCTCTCTTTTTTATCCTTAGTTGAGTTATGAATGTAAGAACCAGATTCTAATTGTCCAGAGTAAACTCTGAAGAATGATAATTTACCAACATAAGGGTCAGTCATAATCTTGAAAGCAAGTGCAGAAAAAGGACCACTATCATCCGCAGGTCTTTCTATTTCTTCTTCAGTATCAGGATCGGTACCCTTGATTGCAGGAACATCTAGTGGAGAAGGTAAATAATCAAGAACTGCATCTAGTAATACTTGAACTCCCTTGTTTTTGTAGGCAGACCCACATAACATCGGAACAATTTCATTATTGATAGTAGCTGTTCTTATGCAATTTACAATCTCATCATGAGTTAATTCTTCACCTTCAAAATACTTATCCATCAATACTTCATCGGTTTCAACAATTAGCTCAATAAGCTTTGCTCTATATTCTTGAGCTAATTCCATCATATTTTCAGGAATATCTACAGTCTCGATTTCTTGACCTAAATCATCTTTATAAATTTTTGCATTCATGTTAACCAAATCGACAATACCGATAAATTCATCTTCAGCGCCAATAGGCAATTGGATTGCAACTGGATTAGCTTTTAATCTACTTTTCAGTTGCTCTTCAACTCTGAAGAAATCCGCTCCAGTAATATCCATTTTGTTAACAAATGCCATTCTAGGTACATTGTACTTATCCGCTTGTCTCCAAACAGTCTCAGATTGAGGCTCAACCCCACCTTTAGCACAAAATACTGCAACCGCACTATCTAATACACGTAGTGATCTTTCAACTTCAACAGTGAAGTCAACATGGCCAGGTGTATCTATAATGTTGATTCGTGTATCTTTCCACTCAGCTGTTGTTGCAGCTGAAGTAATTGTAATTCCTCTTTCTTGTTCTTGTTCCATCCAGTCCATTGTTGCGGCTCCATCATGAACCTCACCAATTTTATGAGTTATACCGGTATAGAACAATATCCTCTCAGTAGTCGTAGTTTTTCCCGCGTCAATATGGGCCATAATACCTATATTGCGCGTTTTTTCTAACGAAAAGGATCTTGCCATAATATTACCTCCTCTTAACACACAAATTTAATATATGGCTCATTACCATCTAAAATGTGCAAATGCTTTATTAGCTTCAGCCATTTTATGAGTGTCTTCTTTTTTCTTAACTGACGCTCCCATATTATTAGCTGCATCCATAATCTCTTTAGCTAATCTCTCAGCCATTGTTCTCTCGCCTCTTTTACGAGTATATGTTGTCAACCATCTCAAACCTAAAGTTTGTCTTCTAACTGGTCTAACTTCAATAGGTACTTGATAGTTAGCTCCACCCACTCTTCTTGCTTTAACTTCTAAAACAGGCATTATGTTATTAATTGCTTCCTCAAATACCTCAACTGGATCTTTACCTGTTTTTTCTTTGATGATATCAAACGCTCCATACACAATTGCCTGAGCCGTTCCTTTTTTGCCATCTAGCATGATATTGTTAATTAACTTTGTTACCACTTTGTTTCCGTATATCGGATCAGGTAACACTTCTCTTTTTGGTACATTTCCTTTTCTAGGCACTGTACTTCCCTCCTTAAAAATATTTTTTCATCGGTACTCGACAAATTTTCATTGTCGTTGTGCTGTAGATAACCTATATTTGCCTCTCCCTTTTAGGAGAGGCAAATAATTATTTTTGCTTAGGTCTCTTTGCTCCATATTTCGATCTACTTTGGTTACGATTTTGAACACCAGATGTATCTAAAACACCTCTTACGATATGATATCTTACACCCGGTAAGTCCTTGATTCTTCCACCTCTAATAAGTACCACACTATGTTCTTGCAGATTGTGGCCTATACCAGGAATGTAAGCAGTTACTTCCAAACCATTTGTAAGTCTCACTCTTGCAACTTTTCTCAAAGCAGAGTTAGGTTTTTTAGGTGTTACAGTCTTTACAGCTGTACACACTCCTCTTTTTTGTGGAGAACTTTGATTAACTGATTTTCTTTTTAATGAGTTAAATGTTCTTTGAAGAGCTGGAGAATTAGATTTTACAGTTGAACTACTTCTACCGTTTCTCACTAGTTGATTAATTGTAGGCATCCATGCACCTCCTTTTCAAATTATTCTTTTATTATTACCGCTGTCGCAGCACCAACGTCAATCTTACAAGCTAATCCTATCTCATGCATAGTAGAAACATAAATTACCTCTACTCCTTTTTCAGCAGCTAAGTTTATAATTCTTCTAATAACATGTTGATCAGCATTTTCTGCGATAAAAACTTTTTCAACTGAATTTTCCAATAACGCTCTAGTTGATTGTTTTATCCCAATTTTTTTCTTTTCAGCTTTCATTAATTCACTGATAGGCATAATCATCCTCCTCTTTTTCCCAAAAGTATCGTCAATATGCACACCAAATATTTTAACACCACAAATTTTCGTTGTCAATAATTTTATACTAAATAATATCTTCGTCTAAATCAATATCCTCAGCTACGTCAATGGCAATATTCTTGTACTTTTTAATTCCAGTTCCCGCAGGTATCAGTTTACCAATAATTACGTTCTCTTTCAATCCTAAAAGTTTATCTTCTTTCCCTCTTATTGCTGCATCTGTCAAGACTCTTGTAGTCTCTTGGAAAGATGCTGCCGATAAGAAAGAATCAGTGGCTAACGAAGCTTTGGTTATTCCCAGCAAGGCTCTTGATCCTGTTGCAGGTGAACCGCCTCCAGCTTCTACTTCTTTATTCACTTTCATGAATTGCTGATAACTCACAATGGTTCCTGGTAATAAAGTCGTATCTCCAGACTCATCTATTTTAGTTTTAGAGAGCATCTGTCTAATGATAATCTCAATATGTTTATCATCAATTTCAACACCTTGAAGTCTGTAAACTTTTTGAACTTCTTTTACAATATAATTTTGTACCCCTTCCATTCCTACAACTCTAATAATGTCATGAGGATTTATCGAACCTTCAGTAATTATATCACCAGCTTCAACAAAATCTCCTTCATCAACTCTTAAAATTGAGCCATAAACAATTTGAGCACTAAATTCTTCGCCATTTTTGCCAGTAATCACAACTTCTTTTTTCTTAGGAGTCTCTCTAAAAGACACAGTTCCTGCTATTTCAGCAATTACCGCAAGACCTTTTGGTTTTCTAGCTTCAAACAATTCCTCTACCCTCGGTAGACCTTGCGTGATGTCAGCACCAGCTACACCACCAGTATGGAATGTTCTCATTGTCAGCTGAGTACCCGGCTCACCAATCGATTGAGCAGCAATAATTCCTACCGCCTCTCCGACGTTAACCGATTTGCCTGTTGCTAAATCCTTACCATAGCACTTGGCACAAACACCATGTTTAAGTTCACAAGTTAATACTGATCTCACTTTCAAAGAAGTATAACCTGCTGCATCAATACTATTTGCAATACTTTCAGAAATCATCTGATCTCTTGAACAGATCATTTCTCCAGTTTCCGGATGATATACTTCCTCAGAAGGATATCGACCAACTAAACGTTCTGTGAATTTTTCAATCAGACTTTTGTCTTCTCTAAATTCTTTGACAATAACTCCATCAGTCGTTCCACAATCTATTTCTCTTACAATAACATCTTGACTAACATCAACCAGTCTTCTAGTTAGGTAACCTGAATCCGCTGTTCTTAAAGCGGTATCGGCTAAACCTTTTCTAGCACCTGTTGTTGAAATAAAGTATTCCAGTACCGATAGACCTTCTCTAAAGTTTGATGTAATAGGTATTTCTACGGTTTTACCAACCGCATTAGCCATCAAACCACGCATACCCGCCAACTGACGAATCTGGTTCTTACTACCCCTAGCGCCCGAACTTGCCATGATAAACACATTATTAAGTCTATCAAGGTTATTCATTAACGCATCAGTAACATCTTCAGTAGTTTGAGTCCATGTGGCAATTACACTATTATAACGTTCTTCATCAGAAATCAAACCTCTAAGATAAGCTTTTTGATATTTTTCTACTTTCACTCTAGCTTTAGCAACAATTTCTTTCTTCTGAGGAGGAATAATCATATCAGAAACACTGATAGTAATTGCACCTTTAGTAGAAAATTTGAATCCGAGATTCTTGACATGATCTAAAGTTTCAGCTGTTATAGTGTTTCCTTTGACTGTAAATGATTGTGCAATAATATTTTCTAAACTTTTCTTATCGCATAAGAAATCGACTTCCAATCCATAAGGATCAACATTTCTATCAACAAATCCTAAATCTTGTGGGATTTTCTCATTGAAAATAAATCTTCCAACTGTACTTTCCACCAGTTGTCCATTATCATCTTTGTTTAACTTTATTCTTACTTTTACTTTAGAATGCAAACCAACAGCTTTAGTTTCATAGGCGATGATCATTTCGTCATAATCCTTGAATACTTTACCTACACCTGCTTCTCCATCAATCTCTACAGTTAAATAATACGCCCCTAAAACCATATCCTGAGTAGGAGTAGTTATCGGTTTGCCATCCTTAGGAGCAAGAATGTTATTCACTGAAAGCATTAAAAATCTAGCTTCCGCTTGAGCTTCAACAGATAATGGAACATGGACCGCCATTTGGTCCCCGTCAAAGTCGGCATTGTAAGCTGTACACACAAGTGGATGCAGCTTAATAGCTTTTCCTTCAACTAGAATTGGTTCAAATGCTTGTATTCCCAATCTGTGCAATGTAGGAGCTCTATTAAGAAGTACTGGATGTTCTTTTATTACATCTTCAACAATATCCCAAACTTCAGCTCTTCCTTTATCCACCATTCTCTTGGCAGATTTTATATTATGAGCATATCCTCCTGATACCAATTCTTTCATAACAAAAGGTTTAAATAACTCTAAAGCCATTTTTTTAGGCAACCCACATTGATAGAATTTCAAATCTGGTCCAACGACAATAACGCTACGTCCTGAATAATCAACTCGTTTACCAAGTAAATTCTGTCTAAATCTTCCTTGCTTACCTTTAAGCATATCCGATAAGGATTTTAGCGGCCTATTGCTCGGTCCAGTAACAGGGCGACCTCTTCTACCATTGTCTACTAATGCATCTACAGCTTCTTGAAGCATGCGTTTTTCATTTCTCACAATAATATCAGGTGCGCCTAAATCAAGTAATCTTTTTAATCGGTTATTTCTATTAATAACCCTTCTATACAAGTCGTTTAAATCAGAAGTTGCAAAACGACCTCCATCCAATTGTACCATTGGTCTTAAATCTGGAGGAATAACCGGAACAACATCTAAAATCATCCATTCTGGTTTGTTCTCCGAATTTCTGAACGCCTCTACAACATCAAGCCTTCTGATGGTTTTAATTCTTTTTTGACCTGTACTCTCTTTGAAAATTTCTCTTAGTTCCGCAGATAATTGAACAAGATCAATGTCTTGCAACAATTTTTTAACCGCTTCCGCTCCCATTTGAGCTTTGAATTTATTACCATACACATCTTTATACTCGTTATATTCCATTTCTGACAACAACTGTTTGTATGATAAAGATGTATCTCCTGCATCAGTTACTACATAAGATGCAAAGTATAAAATCTTTTCTAAAGACCTAGGTGACATGTCTAAAAGGATTCCCATTTTAGACGGTATACCTTTGAAATACCATATGTGAGATACTGGTGCCGCAAGCTCTATATGTCCCATTCTTTCACGACGAACTTTCGCTTTTGTTACTTCTACACCACAGCGGTCACATATAACACCTTTATATCTGACGCGCTTATATTTTCCACAATGGCATTCCCAGTCCTTAGTTGGTCCAAAAATCTTCTCACAGAAAAGACCTTCTTTTTCAGGTTTTAACGTACGATAATTAATTGTCTCAGGCTTCTTAACTTCACCTTTTGACCATTGTCTAATCTTATCTGGTGATGCTAACCCTATTTTTATAGAATCAAAATTATTAAATTCAAACAAGGGGCTTTCTCTCCCTTCATCATGGTTTTTTATTCTTCTTCATGAATAATAAAATTTTGTTCGATACCTTTTTCTTGCTCTTTACTATCAACATTGAAATCATCTGACGGAATCATAGTTTCTTCACTATTAAGTGATACAAATTCATCATCAGCATCAACTTCTTTAATTTCAATTTCGCCTTCATCGTCATTAATGATTTTCACATCAAGCGCTAAAGATTGGAACTCTTTAATTAACACTTTAAAGGATTCAGGTATACCTGGTTCTGGAATACTCTCTCCCTTGACAATAGCTTCATAAGCTTTCACTCGACCTACAATATCATCTGATTTAACTGTTAAAATCTCTTGCAGAGTATGAGCAGCTCCATACGCCTCGAGAGCCCAAACTTCCATCTCTCCAAATCTTTGACCACCCATCTGAGCTTTACCGCCCAAAGGTTGCTGTGTAACGAGAGAATAGGGTCCTGTACTTCTTGCATGAAGTTTATCATCAACTAAATGATGAAGTTTAAGCATATACATATATCCTACGGTAACAGGATTATCAAAGAATTCTCCTGTTCTTCCATCTCTTAATGCAAGTTTTCCGTTTCTTGGATATCCCGCTTCTTCTAATAAATCCATAATCTGATTTTCTTTTGCACCATCAAATACTGGAGTAGCAATTTTCCAATTGAATTTTTTCGCTGCTAAGGCAAGATGTATTTCCAACACCTGACCAATATTCATCCTTGATGGAACTCCCAATGGGTTTAGCACTATTTGAACAGGTGTACCATCTTCTAAGAAAGGCATATCTTCCTTAGGCAATATTCTTGAAATAACACCCTTATTTCCATGACGTCCAGCCATTTTATCGCCTACATTAATTTTTCTCTTCTTAGCAATGTAAACTCTTACCAATTCATTAACGCCAGGTGACAATTCGTCTCCATTTGCTCTTGTAAATACTTTCACATCTACAACAATTCCATTTTCACCATGCGGTACTTTTAATGATGTATCTCTAACTTCTCTAGCTTTTTCTCCAAAAATAGCTCTTAAAAGTCTTTCTTCAGGAGTCAATTCAGTTTCACCTTTTGGTGTAACTTTACCTACCAAGATATCTCCAGAACTAACCTCGGCACCTATACGAATAATTCCTCTTTCATCAAGATCTCTTAAAGCTTCTTCGCTTACATTTGGAAGCTCTCTAGTAATTTCTTCAGGTCCAAGTTTTGTATCTCTAGCTTCAGATTCGTATTTTTCAATATGAATTGAAGAAAGAACATCTTTTTCAACTAGTTCTTCACTAAGAAGCATCGCATCCTCATAGTTATAGCCTTCCCAAGTCATAAAAGCAATTAATAAATTCGTTCCTAAAGCAATTTCACCATTTTCCGTCGACGGTCCATCGGCGATGATTTCACCAGTTTTCACGTGATCGCCTTTATTTACCAACGGCCTTTGATTAATACAAGTCCCTTGATTAGAACGTTTGAATTTCAAAAGTTTATGACGTTCGTTGCCTGAATTATCGTCTCTCTTTATAACGATTTCATCAGCTGTTACCTTAGTAACAACTCCATTACTTTCAGCAATTTGCACTGCACCAGAATCCTCTGCAGCCTTATGCTCCATTCCAGTACCTATAATAGGAGCTTTCGCCTTAACCAAAGGAACTGCCTGACGTTGCATGTTAGAACCCATAAGCGCTCTATTGGCATCATCATTTTCCAAAAACGGAATCATCGCTGTTGCAACCGACACCATTTGTTGTGCAGAAATTTCCATATATTCAACTTCACTGCTTGCGTACTCTTTAATATCGGCACGCCTTCTAGCGATAACTACCTTATTGGCAAATCTACTGTTTTCATCTAATTTTTCACTCGCTGGTACAACGACACTCTTTTCTTCAATGTCTGCAGTTATATACTCGATCTCTTCTGTAACAATGCCAGTCTCTTGATCAACCAATCTATATGGTGATTCAATGAAACCGTACTCGTTAATTCTTGCATAAGTACTCAACGAACCAATCAATCCAATATTCGGGCCTTCAGGTGTCTCTATCGGACACATTCTTCCATAATGAGAATGATGCACGTCACGAACCTCAAATCCAGCTCTCTCACGAGACAAACCGCCTGGTCCTAATGCTGACAATCTTCTTTTATGTGTAAGTTCAGCTAATGGATTAGTTTGATCCATAAACTGAGATAACTGAGAACTTCCAAAGAACTCTTTAATAGCTCCAGTAACTGGTCTAATATTAATTAGAGCCTGTGGTGTAATCGTTTCTAAATCTTGCTGTATAGTCATTCTTTCTTTAACAGCTCTTTCCATTCTCATAAGACCAATTCTAAATTGATTCTGAAGAAGTTCACCTACTGAACGAATTCTTCTGTTCCCTAAATGGTCAATATCATCAATATTACCGACCTCAAAAGGTAAATTCAACAAATAACTAACAGAAGCCATAATATCATCAATTATAATATGTTTAGCTATTAATTCTTTCTTTCTTTTTTCAATTTCCTCAAGAATTTCTTCCTGCGTTTCACAAGTTTCTAGAATGTTTTTCAATACAGGAAAATACACTTTTTCATTAATGACAATATCACCGAGGTCTGCTACATAACCATTGATGTCAACAAAATTATTTCCAATAACTTTTACAATTTTATCAGATTTTAATTTTATCAGTACTTCTTTAACACCAGCATTTTCAATTATGCGCGCTCTCTTTTTTGAGATTTTTTGCCCTGCTTCAGCAAGAATTTCTCCAGTGATAGGATTAATAATATCTTCAGCGCTTATTTCTCCTTCAATTCTATTAGAAACACCTAACTTTTTATTGTACTTATATCTACCGACTCTTGCTAAATCATATCTTTTTTCATCAAAAAACAGATTGCTCAAAAGTGTAGTAGCGCTGTCGATCGTTGGCGGTTCACCCGGACGTAAACGTTTATAAATCTCAATCAACGCTTCATCTCTATTAGTCGTAGTGTCTTTTTCCAACGTTTTATACAGTCTTTCATCTTCTCCAAACAACGAAATAATTTCATGGTTTGTAGAGTACCCCATCGCTCTTATCAAAACAGACAACGGGATTTTTCTTGTTCTATCAATTCTAACGTAAAGAATATCATTTGAATCTGTCTCATATTCCAACCAAGCACCTCTATTAGGAATTACTTGAGTTGAATATAAACGGTTTCCGTTCTTGTCGATCTTCATTCCATAATACGGACCTGGCGAACGCACCAACTGGCTTACAATTACACGTTCTGCACCATTGATAATAAATGTTCCTTTGAAAGTCATAAGTGGAAAATCACCCATAAAAACTTTCTGTTCTTTTATTTCACCAGATTCTCGATTAATAAATCGAACTTTCACTTTTAGAGGAACCGAATAAGTTACATCTCTTTCTTTACATTCCTCTATGTCGTACTTTGGTCCCTTTTCCATTTCATAATCAATAAATTCCAATACCAAATTTCCGGTGTAACCCTCAATAGGAGAAATGTCGTTAAACGCTTCTGCTAGGCCTTCCTTTAAAAACCACTCATATGATTTTTTTTGGATTTCAATCAGGTTTGGTAATTGAATTAATTGATCAACTTTGGAAAAACTCATCCTTTCGGTTCTACCTAGTTGTACAGGATGTGGCATTCATCTTCACCCCTTATCAAAATTAGATTAATTTTATAATAATTAATCAATTTACTATAAAAAAGTTTACAAAAAAAATAAAAATCGCATACTATTCGCATTATGAAATGATATCACATATGCGTAGATGCGTCAATATAAATTAATTAATATTAATAATATTTTTAACTTTTTTAAAAGACCTCAGTTCACACTGAGGTCTTTTATTCAATTACTTAACTTCTACTGCAGCTCCAGCTTCTTCTAACTTAGCTTTAACTTCTTCTGCTTCTTCTTTAGAAACGCCTTCTTTAACAGCATTTGGTGCGCCGTCAACTACCGCTTTAGCTTCTTTCAATCCTAAACCTGTGATTTCTCTAACAACTTTGATAACACCAATTTTCTTAGCGCCAACGTTAGCTAAAATAACGTCAAATTCAGTTTGTTCTTCTTCAGCACTTGCTGCGCCACCTGCTGCTACCATAACTGGAGCTGATGCAGATACACCAAATTCTTCTTCACATGCTTTTACTAATTCGTTTAATTCTAAAACCGTCATACCTTTTATAGCTTCAATGATTTGTTCTTTATTCATTTAAAACACCTCCGTAAAATTTTAAGCTTCTTTTTCATTTTCTTCAATAATATTCGTTAGCAAGTATACAAAATTAGATACTGGCGATTTGATACTTCCCATGAATTTAGCAATAAGTTCATCTCTTGATGGAATATCAGCGATTTCAACAATCTTATCAACATCATAATATTCGCCTTCTATGACACCAGTTTTAAGTTCTAAATTCTTATGATCTTTGGCAAAATCTTTAATGACTTTTGCAGGAACTACTGGATCAGCATAACCAAAAGCAATTGCATTCGGTCCAGTTAAATCTTGAG
>LGVF01133797.1_pt1 | contig 11597 bp, 9 predicted proteins | sample 469901 | NCBI WGS metagenome assembly LGVF01 (sample SAMN03893561, study PRJNA290197) | marine sediment metagenome | material: sediment; isolation source: combined push core samples #3730, #5133, and #5579 collected at Hydrate Ridge | place: Pacific Ocean: Hydrate Ridge | reverse complement strand
TATGGGCAGGTGGTCAATTTTGCTGAAAGCCTGGAGACAGTGCCCGCGGATATCCGGGAGATCTCACCCCATATTTTTTTTGCAGTACCCCGCATCTGGGAAAAGTTCTATTCCAGTATAGTTCTCCAAATGAAGGATTCCACCTGGCTGGAAAAAAAGACCTTTGCATGGGCTGTGAAGGTGGGGGAAAAGGCCAGTGTTTTTAAGCTGGACCACCAACCGTTGCCCATATTTTTAAGGATCAAATACGCCCTGGCCCACCTCATGGTATTCAGGAATCTCAAGCGCATGTTGGGTCTTGAGCGAGGACGCTTCATGTTCTCCGGAGGCGCCCCTATTTCTCCGGATATTCTCAAGTTTTTTCATGCCGTCGGGCTCCCTGTCCGGGAAGTGTATGGGCAGACAGAAGATACCGGCCCTACCTCCATTCATCAGGGCAATGATATTAAACTGGGAACGGTTGGAAAGCCCATCCCGGGCATCAAGGTGAAGATCGCCGATGATGGAGAGATTCTGGTAAAAGGTCCTAATATATTTCAAGGGTATTACAAGGCTCCCGAATTGACTAAAGAATATATTAAAGATGGATGGCTTCATTCCGGAGATGTAGGTAGATTCGATGAGCAAGGAAATCTCATTATCACGGACCGCAAGAAAGATATTATCATCACATCCGGCGGAAAAAATATTACTCCCCAGTATATCGAAAACAAACTCAAGTTCAGTCCTTACATCAATGATGGGGTAGTTATCGGTGACGGAAGGAAATACCTGATAGGGCTCATAATGATCGATAATGAGAATGTCACCCAATACGCCCAGGACCAGCGCATCCCCTTTACCACTTACAAAAGCCTCTGTCACAATGAAGAGATTATCGACCTTATACAAAATGAAGTGGACAAAGTGAATAAAACCCTGGCCCAAGTAGAGACAATCAAGAAATTTCGACTAATCGATGTTGAGCTCAACACCGATGACCCGGAGCTGACTGCAACAATGAAACTAAAGCGGAAATACGTTAATGAACGATTTAATGACCTAATTGAGGGCATGTACAGAAGATCATCGTAGTAAATCAGAAACCAGTGAATCAAAAAATGATTCCCGACAAACCATATATATCTCAATAACATATTTTGGAGGTTTAAAATGAGTTTGATAAACAAGAATGTCCCTTTGGCTAACATGGATTTCCAGTGGTGGAATCCCACCAGAATCATCTTCGGCAATGGAAAGGTGAAGGACCTAGCCGACGATCTGGATCTGGATTGGAATTTTGACGGCAAAGAAAAGGCCATGGTTGTGACCGACCAGGGAGTAAAGGATGCCGGGTTACTTGACTATCTTTTGGATTCCCTGAAGGGAACATCCCGTGAGGTAGTGGGTGTATTCGACCAGGTGCTTCCTGAAGCAGACCGCGATCAGGTCTATGAGATAGCCCGGATGGCAAAGGAGGCAAAAGCTGAATTATGGATAGCCCTGGGAGGGGGCTCTGTAATGGACGCGTGCAAGGCCGCGGCCGTTCTGGAATCTAATGGCGGGGACCTGGAGGACTACGTCGGTCTTTATTTAGTCGAAGAAGAATCGAGGCCTATCATATGCATCCCCACCACTGCGGGTACAGGCTCTGAGGTTACTTGGGGTGCGGTCATCATGGACCGGAATGAGAAAAAAAAGCTGATTATCGGCGACTATAAGTTCATTCCCAAGCTCGCCGTCCTTGATCCGGAGGTGACCAGGACACTCCCGGCCCACTTGGTGGCTGCCACGGCCCTCGATACCCTGACTCATGCCATTGGCGCCATTGTCTCAGTGGATCGCCAGGATCTGTCCGGCTCCATATCTTTAAGGGCTATCGAAATGGTTGCCGATAATCTGGAGGAGGCCTTTCACAACAACTCCGAAAACCTGGATGTCCGGTCTAAGATGCTTATCGCTTCCACAATGGGTGGGATAGCGTTCCAGACAGCCCTTCCGGGAGCAGATCACGGTATCGGACACACGGCCGGGGCACTCTACGATCTGCACCATGGGCTGGCAGTCGGCATTGCTAACCTTTATGTTATGGAATTCAACATGAAGGCCGTCTCTCACATCTATGCCAGTGTTGCAAAGGCGCTCGGTGTAAAGGCTGATGGCCTTTCCGACGAGGCCATGGGAATGAAGGCCATAGAAAAACTGAGAGAACTCTATGCTAAAGTGGATATTAAGCTTACATACAAGGAATACGGATTCCCCACCGATGATAAAACCATCGAAGATCTCATCGAACAGAGCATGGATGACTCCTGTATGGCCTTTAACCCGGTGGGGATTAGCAGGACACCGGAGTTTGAAAAACTAATTAGAAATTGCGTTGGGGTATAGACTATGGGCAAAAGAATTGTCTTTGTCGAAGAACTGTGCACTAACTGCCATCTCTGCTCCATGTACTGTTCTTTGGCCTTTACGAAAAACGGCGTTTTCGAATACCGGCCCTCTATAGCCAGAATCCGGGTGGTTGAAAACGAGGATGATACCAAGTACGTGGCACATGTCTGTCTCCAGTGTCAGGAACCTGCGTGTGTGGACGCGTGTCCGGTGGAGGCCATCACCAAAGACACAGAGACCGGAACCATTATGATCAACGATGAAGAATGCAACGGCTGCGAGAGTTGCATTGAGGCCTGCCAGTTCGACTGCGTCTTTATGGTTGATGACAAGGCCGTTAAATGTGAGGTATGCGATGATCCCTTGTGCGTCAGGGCCTGCGCCACAAAGGCATTGAAGCTGATGGATGTTGATGATGATTACATAGAAAATCAGGGAATTTTATACAAAGAGGTGCGGCTATGAATGGGTGGATGGGTACTATATTACGGGTAAACCTGACGTCCGGCGAAATAATAAAGGAACCGCTGGACCAAAAGCTTGCAAGAGATTATGTGGGAGGTAGGGGGCTTGCAGTAAAGATGCTCTTCGATGAAATGAAATTTGATTGTGATCCCCTGGGTTCTGAAAACATACTCATTTTCATAAATGGCCCTCTCACTATAACGGGAGTGCTATCATCCGGTCGTTACATGGTAGTTACAAAAAGTCCCCTGACCGGCACCATTTGCTCCTCCAATTCGGGAGGATACTTCCCTGCTGCATTCAAGACCGCGGGTTATGACGCTCTTATATTCACAGGGAAGGCGAGAAGACCGTCTTACCTCTGGATCAACGATGATAGCGTTGAGATCCGTGAGGCCGGAGCTATCTGGGGAATGGATACCAGGGATACCTGTGATGCTATCAGGAAAGAAACGCACAAAGAGGCCAGGGTGGCCTGTATCGGACCTGCTGGTGAGAATCTTGTACGCTATGCGGCCATAATTAACGATGCATCCAGGGCCGCTGCCCGTTCCGGGGTGGGAGCTGTTATGGGCTCAAAAAACCTCAAGGCCGTGGCCATAAGAGGCACAAAAGGGGTAAGAGTGGCTGACCCTGAAGAGCTTCTCAGGTCCACCATAATATCCGACCACGCCAAGAAAGCCGATCTGGGTATTGCCTTCGGGGAGTTTGGCACACCACTTTTCGTGGATGTGATGAACGCCAATAATATCATGCCCACCAAGAATTTTCAGGAGGGCTTTTTCGAAGAAGGAGACGAAATCAATGGCGCTGAAATAATCGACCGCACCCTGGTGCGTACCAAGTCGTGCTATGGCTGTGCCCTGAACTGCGGGAGAAACACACGTTTGCCTGAGGGCTCAAAGTATCAAGGCCGTGGGGACGGGCCTGAATACGAAACATGTTACTCCCTTGGCTCCAATATTTGTGTTGGCGAACTGGAAGCGCTCACCAAGATGAACTATGTCTGTAACGAAATGGGACTGGATACCATGGATGCCGGAACAACACTGGCTACCATTATGGAGCTTTATGAGCTGGGCCTTATCCCTGAAAAAGATATCGGCTTTTCCCTGGATTGGGGTAATGCCGATAACTGTATCAGACTACTCTACATGATAGCGCGGGCCGAAGGGTTCGGCAGGGAAGCAGCAATGGGAGGTAGGCATTTGGCTGAAAAATATGGTGCTCCTCACGTATTTATGGGTTCAAAGGGCCAGGGCCTGGCAGGGTATCATCCGAGGGGCATGGTGGGGCAGGGTCTTCTTTATGCCACCTCGCCCGAAGGGGGAAATCACACAACCGGAAATACTATCCAGCAGGAAATTAATGGTATCCCTGAACCTATGGACCCCTTGACTCCTGAAGGAAAGGCCGAATTGGTCATCAGTCGCCAGGATGAATCCGCCTTTTTAGAAGCCTGCGGAGTCTGTATCTTTCCCTATATGTTAATGGAGGAAGGAACAGAGATAATTGCTGAGTTTTATAGCGCCGTTATGGGTGAGAATTATACTGAGACGGATGTAAGAAAAATTGGTGAGAGGATCTTTAATCTGGAACGGGAGTTTAATCGCAAACTCGGCTTTACCAGGCAAGACGACTCTCTCCCCAAACGATTGACTCAGGAGCCGCATACTGAAGGGATCGGTGAAGGCAATGTTGTCCCTCTTGAGGAGATGCTGGACAGGTATTACGAGCTAAGGGGATGGACTCAGGAAGGAGTGCCGACAGAGGAGAAACTTAAGGAGCTTGGTATTTTATGATTAGAGTCTTTATCTGGTTGGCCGGGCCCTTGAGAAATTTGTACAAGACATCGCCCTCGGCCAAAGGGGAAGAAGTAGATCTCCACGAAGGCTCAACGGTCGCTCAACTCTTAGACCATTACAATGTCCCTCACGATAAGGTGCACCTAATAGTTGTTAACCGGAAAAAAGCGGGGCCGGCTACCAGGCTCAAGGATGGCGACGAAATCAGGGCTATTCCCTTGGCTGCGGGTGGATAGACGGAAAATATCGACTATCAAAACTACAACACAAACAGGAGGAAAAAATGGTTACTTATTACAGCAAAGCGTGGTTGGAGGCGTGTGCAGAGACTCTAAACAATTCTGAGAAACACTTGAAAAAGGCCAGGAAACTGAACGGGAAATTCTTTTTCCGGGTATGGGATGGCCCGGATGGAAAAGATCGTATGGCCACATGGGAGTTCGATAAAGGAAAATGCACAAACACTTACTTTGAAATCCGGCCTGCACCGTGGACAGAGCTTAGAGAGCTTCCCTATGACGACAGTTATGTGACCAGGTTTTCTTGCCCTTTCAATATGATGGCCAAGCTTAATAAGGGAGAAATGGGCCCTCTTAAGGCCCTGGCTTCTCCTGATTACAAGGTTGAGGGTAAGAAGACCATGTTATTCAAGATGATGCAGGGCATTAACTCATGGAACGAGCATAATGCCAAGGTGGAATGCGACTATGATATCACCGAGACAGATGATGAGGGCAAAAACGTATAGCTTTTATAATATAAGAAACGTTTGGGGGCATAATGAGGGATGCAGACAAGACCATAGCGCAAATTTTTTGGTCCAGGGTAAAAGAGAAAAAACATAACCCTTTGTTCATTTACCACAAAGAAGGTGATTTTCCACCCTTTACCCACAAAGGTAAGTTGAGGAAAATGAGCTGGGAGGAGGTTGGGAATAGAGTGAAAAAGGTGGGGATGGGGCTTATCACCCTGGGCGCACAAAAGGGTGATAAGATATCCATCATGTCTACCACCAGGCCGGAATGGGTGATTGCCGATCTCGCTCTTCTCTCCATAGGAGGGGAGACAGGGAGTATCTATCCCAACAACCTTCCTGAACAGGCCCAATATATAATTAATGACCTGGGGTCTCGCTTTGTCTTTGTGGAAGGCGAAGAAAGAAGAGACGGGCTTTTAGATCTCAAAGATAATATCCCGCAACTAAAGAAAATAATTACTATCGGGTGCAAAGCCGGGGATGATCCTCTCTGCATATCCTTTGATGCCCTCATGGAACTTGGGGAGGCAAATGGAAACAAGCTCTCAGGTGTCTTTGACGATGCGGTGGCCGCTGGAAGGCTCAGTGATATAGCCTCATACATATATACTTCCGGGACCACCGGCATCCCAAAGGGGGCAGTCCACACCCATGAGGCCATAACCTTTACCGTATGCACCGGGGCAGCATGGCTCCCCATGGAGCCGGGATGGATCGACCTCTCGTTTCTTCCCATGGCCCATATATTTGAACAATTTGCAGGGCCCTTTCTGGACATCTATCGCGGAGATGTGATCATAGCCTTTGCCCGCGAGATTGATACAATTGCCAATGACTTCACCTTCGTCAAACCGCATTTTACAAGGACTGCGCCCCGGCTACTGGAAAAAATCTATTCCGCTATTTGGAGTAAGGCAGGCGTCCTGGCGGACTTATCCGTTTCAGGTCTTAAGGATGCACTGAACACTGCAAGACAGGTGAGGGTCAATGGGGCTTTGGAGGGGAAAGAAGTGTCCGAGGCAGACATCAAGAAGCTTGATCAATACGACATCCATAATTTCAAGCATATCAAAGATCTGATATTCGGGGGCAATATGCAATTCTTTGTTGCCGGTGGAGCCCCATTATCCAGGGAGATTAATGAATTCTTCTGGAATATTGGGCTGCCGGTCTATGAGCTTTATGGCATGACCGAGACAGGCGGTGCTACAACAAACCGGCCAGGGCATGTAAAATTGGGGTCTGTTGGGAAAAGTTGGCCGGGAGATGGCTGGCCGGGAGGTGGCAACAAGACAGGTCTTTCTCCTGATGGAGAGATAATCATGAAAGGCCCTAATGTAATGCTCCGTTACCATAACAAGCCGGAGGAAACAAAGGAGGCCATCAAAGATGGGTGGATGCATTCGGGGGATATCGCCGATACAGACGAAGATGGCTACTTCAGGATTACTGACCGCATAAAGGATATATTAATCACCGCGGGTGGAAAGAATGTGGCCCCGATTAAAATAGAAAGTCTGATAAAGGAAGATCCCTTGATCAGCCAGGTAGTAGTGTATGGCGACAGACGGAAATATCTGACTGCCCTTATTACCCTGGACTATGATGAGATTAAGGAACGAGCCAAAGACCTTAAAATAAAGGGAAGATATCGAGAGCTTACAAACCATCCCCTTATGAATGAGGAAGTGAAAAAAATCATTGAGAGAAAGAACAGGAAGCTGGCAAGGTTTGAAACGATCAAGAATTTCGTAACCCTCGATCATGACCTTTCTATTGAGGCCGGTGACTTAACCCCTACGATGAAAGTGAAACGAAAAGAGGTATTCAAGAAATACGGAAAGTTAATGGATGAACTCTACTCTGATTAGCAAGCCGGGAGGCGTACATTTCAACCTATGCGGTTAGACTGTTTCACCGCAGAGGCGCGAAGGACGCAGAAGTTACTTTTTTTGCCTATCTTACCTTACCTAAAGTGAGTAGTTTCTCTTTGCCGTCCTATCAACGGTAAAGAAAAAATATATCAGGATGCCTTCGAGAAAGGGGGAAGAGAGAGATGGATTTGATGAAACGGATGTTAAATGGATTGGCTGTAGTTTTATTAAGTATCTTGATTCTTGGTTGTGGAGAGAAATATGAAGCTCCCTCTCATGGTTCAAAACTTGCCCTCTCTAATGGGTGGAAGATTTACTACAAAGAGCAAGGACACAAAGACGCACCTGTTATCCTGTTTTTGCATGGTCTTGGCGGATCAAGTGAGTACTGGGATAAAAGCTTAGCTTCTCCTGAGATGAAAAAATATCGTTGTTTGGCTATTGACATGATTGGTTTTGGATACTCAGATAAACCCAAAGACTTTGACTATTCAATGGAAAAGCATGCGGAAACAATAAAAGAATTTCTTGCCCTGAAAAAAGTGAACAAAGTCACATTTATCGCACACTCCATGGGCGGAAATGTGGGAATTGAATTGGCTCAGATGCAGGGAGACCTTATTAAGAAACTTGTGCTGGTGGATACAATCCTTGCTTTAGGCAAAGACGGGAAATATGTCAGCAAAATAAACGTGAGACTTTCTGACTGGGGAGAGTGGCGATTTCGTCTCGTATTTCCAATACTCAAGCTGTTTGCAAAAAAATTAACCTCAGACTCCTTTGAGGATCCCAAACCAGAGATAATCGATATGGCATCCAGGGCAATGAAACAATCCACCTATTATGCCTTTCATCGTTCGTTAAAGGATCTATACCATCATGCCTATAAAGATGAAAAGCAGTTAGACGCCTTTAAGAATTTTAGAATACCTCATTATTACATCTATGGTACTACAGATAAAGGGGTTGCTTTAATGGCTGAGGATCTCTTCGGATCAAAACCCTGGGTACACGCGATTAAAGGAGTAAAACACTGCCCCATGGTCGAAGATAATGCATATTTCTGTTCTGTTCTTGCCGGGATTCTGGCGAAATAACGGGATTACACCAACAGGATCGCTTTTAACGTCCATTCTCCGAGAGGATGAATTGGCAATAGGATAAGGAGACCAAAATGCAGTATAGCCCGGAACAATTCTTGTCAATGTTTGAAGGACAGAGGGGTTGGGATCGGAATGCCCGGACCTACGAAGCCAAAGACGATGCCGTTCATATTGAGGACACAAACGACCAGTGGGAGTGGTGGTATTTCGATTTTAGTTTTGACAATGGTTACAAAGCCGTGGCCACCTTCCATTACCACAATATGATGATGGTACCCCATGTCCCGACAATGCAGCTTTTCCTGTACCCACCGGAAGGGCCACCCAGCTTCAAACTCTGGGCCCTGCGGCCCGGACAGGAGAACTTTGCTGCAAAGGACCACTGCCTGGTGAGGATGGGCGATCTTATGGCCGAGGATACCGGCGATGGGTACCACCTCGTTATGGATATGAAAGAGCTGGGTGTCGACCTAACCATAAAAAACGTGATCCGGCCATGGAAGCCAGGCACCGGCATCCTCTGGTCCGACCTTGATGACGGGATTGAGACAGGCTGGGTCATAGCTGTTCCCCGCGGACAAGCACAGGGGACCATCAAGGTGGACGGAAAAATCATAGAGGTCCAAGGTCATGCCTACCATGACCACAATTGGGGCAGCAGCCCAATGGAAAATCCTTTCCAGGGTTGGTACTGGGGCCGTCTTTTTGATCCCAAATATACCATGATTTACGGATGGGTCATCCCTCGAGAAGAGGGAATGCCGGTAGTATCCCCTTTCATGTTGGCAAAAGGGTCGGAGATCATAGTCAGTACGGACCGGATCTCGGTAACCATTGAGGAGGAAAAACGGGACGACCAGTATGGATTTGAAATGCCTATGCGCCTCAGGATCAGAAGCCAGGGGCCGGGAGTGGATCTGGATTGTTTATTGTCTACCAAGAAGGTCGTGGAGGCATTGCAAATTCCTCGCGGAGACGGCACCTTTCACTATTACCGCTTTTTAGCGAACTATGAGGCTTCAATTGAGGTGGATGGTGTAAAGGAGCAGGCCTCAGGTGAGACCGTTCATGAAATGATGGTGCTGGAGTAGACGCTATAATAATGATCATCCTTTCATTACTAAATAGTGCCCGACCGAAAACTGTTATTTTACCTCCCGCTAATAGCGGGGCGGCAGGCAAAAATTATAATCCTCGAAATACTCAATGTATTCCTGTGGTTATAATTTTAGCCTTCCTTGATCTTGGAAAAAATTCCTAGTTTTCGTTCAGACACTAAATAACAAGATGAGGACTAAGGAGGAGAAAAACCTTGGCGGAAAAGTATGTAAGTGAGCGAAACCTGAAATTTCTTTTATACGAGGTATTTGATGTAGAAGCCCTCACAGGGTATCCCTACTTTGAGGAATATGACCGTAAGATGTTCGATATGGTTTTAAAGGCCGCAGTGGAACTGGCAGAGGGCCTTCTCTGGCCTGTTTTTCAAGAGATGGATAGAAATCCACCGGAAATGTTGGATGAAGTGGTAAAGGTCCATCCCTCGGTCAAGACCATCCTTAGGGAGTTCGGATCCGGGGGATGGATCTCTGCCACAGTGCCCGATGCCCTGGATGGCCAGCAGCTTCCCCACGTAATTGCGGACAGTTGCCAGTTCGTCTTTTCTTCAGCCAACTATTCTGCAAGCGCCTATCCCGGACTTTGTGACGGCGTGGCCCGCCTGATTGAAAACTTCGGAAGCAAGGAATTGTATGACACCTACGTTTCTAAGATGCGTTCCGGTATATGGCAGGGAACCATGGCCTTAACCGAACCCGAAGCAGGGAGCTCGCTGTCCGACATTGTTACCACGGCTGAGCCTACAGATAAGGGTTACTATAAGATCCATGGACAGAAAGTATTTATTTCCGCCGGAGACCATGACGCGGTCGAAAATGTGGTGCATCTGATGCTTGCAAAGATAGAAGGCGCTTCTGCCGGTGTAAAAGGGATCTCGCTTTTTGTTGTGCCCAAGTATCGAATCGATGGAGACGGCAAACTGGTTTCAAACGATGTAGTGACCTCTGGCATTTTTCATAAATTAGGCTACAGGGGGTGCCCTATTGCCCAGCTTAGCATCGGGGACAAAAATGATTGCCGGGGCTATCTGGTCGGTGATCCCCATAATGGACTCAGATACATGTTCCAGATGATGAATGAAGCCCGGATAGGAGTCGGAATAGGGGCAACGGCTATGGCCTCGGCAGCCTACTATGCCGCCCTCGAATATACCGGGATGCGCAAACAGGGAAGAAAAGTCTCGGACAAGGATCCCACCCAGGCTCAAGTACCTATTATTGAACATGCCGACATTAAACGGATGTTGCTCTTCCAGCGCGCTGTAGTAGAGGGTTCAATCTCTCTCCTGCTGCAGTGCAGCAAGTATGTGGATTTGCAAAAAGTCAGTACCAATAATGAAAAAGAGAAATACTCCTTCTTGCTGGATATTCTTACTCCTGTAGCCAAGACCTATCCTTCGGAAATGGGAATTTTGTCCATAAGCCAGGGATTGCAGTGTTTCGGCGGATCAGGTTACTGCGATGACTATCCTTTGGAGCAGTACTATCGGGACGCACGCATTCATCCAATCCATGAAGGCACTACGGGGATCCATGGGATCGATCTTCTTGGCCGCAAGGTCATCATGCATAGCGGAAAGGCATTTGAACTGTATCTGGCGGAAATTCAAAAAACTATAGAAGGCGCAAACAAGGTTCCGACACTCAAACCACATGCACAACAGCTATCCGAAGCATTAGAAAAACTAAAACAGGTCACGTCTTATTTAGTGGGCGTCTCGCAGGATAAAGGACCAGAGTATTTTCTCGCAGACGCAACCCTTTATCTGGAACTTTTTGGGATTATTTCAATTGCATGGCAATGGCTTTTACAGGCCATTACTATTCAAAAGGCTTTAAAGAATGAGCTTCCAAAAGCAGAAAATAATTTCTATCAGGGAAAATTTTATGCATTCCGTTATTTCTTTGCCTATGAACTGCCCAAGACCGAAGGGCTGGTAAAGCGGTTGAGCAATAGTGATGGTTTAACCGTTGAAATGAAGGATGAATGGTTTGCGGACTAAACGACACAGTAAGGAGGAATAAGGTTATGGAGGTAAAAAGGATTACGGTATTGGGTTCAGGAACCATGGGCCACGGTATTACACAGGCTGCTTCATTTGCCG
>LGVF01244508.1_pt1 | contig 11599 bp, 35 predicted proteins | sample 469901 | NCBI WGS metagenome assembly LGVF01 (sample SAMN03893561, study PRJNA290197) | marine sediment metagenome | material: sediment; isolation source: combined push core samples #3730, #5133, and #5579 collected at Hydrate Ridge | place: Pacific Ocean: Hydrate Ridge | reverse complement strand
GAATATAATAACAGATGAAAATGTTTATACAAAAATAACACAGTGAACAGCCTTAAAAAAGCAACACACGTGCTCCACAGTGACTTAAAAAATAAATAACGGGGTAAACTATGCCCCTCAACTCTTTTTTTCATACAATTCAAAAACAAATTCTAGCAAAAAGTTATATATTTCACCGTAGTATGTGGATAAATACCAATTTGTCACTACCACAATAATTATCATTGTAATAATAGTTCCTATAAATTTAGACATGCTCATAATTATATCAACTCCTCATCAAACTTAAATAATACGCATCTAGCACTCGGTATTTCATCGCATTTTGTTATACACCCAGTCTCATATATATGGGCTGTTTTGTGGTGACACTGGACTATATCATCACATTCATCTGCTTTATTACAAATATACATCATATTTTTTTCACTCCAATCCTTAATTAGTTATTGTTTCCTTTTTTTCATCATTTTGATCTCATTCCAATACACACTTTCTTTTAGTCGGGTCGCTTCTTCTACCCATATCCCGTGATCTCGATATGTATGATACGTTTTTCCGCAGACTGGGCATTCAAAGTATTCATTTTCTGTGGTGAATTGTGCATTTGATCCATTACACAAACATATGAATTCCATGTTATTCAACCTCTTTAATTGAATATAATGTATTTCCCTTTTTTATTAGTTCCCTGGCTTCTACCACATCCGGATGATTATTAGGTCTCCTATAATGTACAATTCCATCGCATAGTATTTCAATCATGTTCAATTCCCCTTATAAGCTAATTTCCATCGGTATAAATGCCTCTCATATATATTTTCAATATCACTACCAACAACTTTTCGTCCACACGAAGGACAGCATCTTTCATCATCACAAATAGCAACCCCGCAACATTCAGTAAACATTGTGCTATTTGTTCCAGAAGGGTATAATGGCATTATACCGGCCTCGATGTTAGGATTTATATACATCACTTTCACTCCTTTTCTACCCATCCCCGACCGCCGCAAGTTGGGCATATATATATTTCAGTTTTCATCTTGTTTATATAACCTTGAATTATTGAATCTATCTTTTTTTCAAGTTCTGCGTAGTTGTCAGCGTGCACATCGAGCACTTTTCCAGAGTATTGATATTTTTTCTTTGAGATTTGTATTATTGATTTTCGTTCGGGATTTAGAGGATTGTTAAGATGTGGCACTTTGATTTTCACTTCAAAATGAAAATCGTAATCTGACGTTATTTGACAGTGATTTGGAATCTGTGTTTTGACTGCGGATCTAATATAATCAAATACACGATCTCCCGTTATAAAACATGGTAGCTTGTGCCTCACGATCATGTGTTTGTCAATATACCCTGGAAACTGTACTGTGTACGGATATTTATGTTTTAATAATGGTTCACAGTCTGAATCAATTAATTCTATCTTCATATCCACTATTCGCCATTCATCCAGTTCCTGCCTGTATACTGGTTCGTATAATCCTCTTATCTCGCTGTTTTCACATTCATCATCGCAACATCTAAATGCCTCTTTTGTCATGTTTGTAGGTGTTTTGTCAGTCTGTGTAAAACCATCTTTCAATTTATATTTTAATATGGTTTCACACCCGTGTATAAACTCTTCGACTGTTTCTGGTACAGATGAAAAAACCTTCCAGTCCTTGTGGAATGATTCTACTTCTTCAACATCAAATCTCAATTTGTATTGAGATAACCGACTACTATATTCCTCCTTTTCTTTGACATACACCCTCCCGTTTTTGCTTATTGCTACTAAGTCTAATTTGTTTATCATATTTACTCATCCCTTCTCATTTTAAGATTCATCATCACGATTTCATTTGCATAAGGACTTTCTTTAAGCCGTTTCGCTTCTTCAGCCCAAACACCTCTATTTCTGTATGTGTGATATGTTCTACCACACACCGGACATTCAAAATATTTATTCGGTTCGGTGAATATTGCATCTGATTTTGTACATAGGCATGTGAATTGCATTTTTATTCACTCATTCTAAATACACAAATCGCAATTCCTAATGCAGAACATGCAATTGATTCAGTGCATTGGCCATTATATAATTGATATGATGCCATTAATAACAAAAATCCAATTGTAATAGTGAATAACATTGAATAAAGTGAGTCTATTATTTTAGTTATTTGTTCCATTTCGATCGTCCTTTTCATAATAATCCAGCAGAAACTTAAGCGTGTCTGCCTGTGTTTTGTGCTGTTCTTGTGCGTTTAGCACGTCAAAGCGGATCTTTGTTTCATCGCTTACGTTTCTGATATTCATTTGTAACATTTTATTTATTCTCCTTCACTTCTTTTTCTTCGTCTTTTTTGTTGTAATCTTGAGAAATGTAATCTATATTTTTGTACATTTCAGATATTCGATCTGATAATTGAATCATTTAATTAACTCCACAAGTGTTATCTCTAAATCACAGTGAATGTATTCGTATATATTTGCTAATACGGCCATGTTTATTATGACTAAAACGCACCCGACAACAATAATAACAAATATCATTTGCGGAATGTTAATTTGTTCATATTTGTCTGTCTTTTCACGCATCAAATTTCTTGAATAAATTAAATATCCCATGTAAAATAGATCTAACAAAAACACTATGATTAATTGAAAACGTGGCCATTCCACGAATGCTGAAATAAACGTACTGTTTAGCAGGTCATATCCGATCATTTTAGATCACTCCAATATATGATATGCTGTTATTGATACCACCCATAGCATACCCAATACAAACATTTGCTTGGTTCGTGAATCCCTTGTGTTGAGTAGTAGCATTACATGCAACACCACAAAATAAAGGATCAATAGAACTGTAACTATATTATTTAACACATCAACAATCATATCTATTCACTCCTTTTATTCTAAGCATAAATCTACATTGAGTTTGTCTTGTACAACATTTATTTGATTAACTACGCTTCTTGACCAATCAAATACATGTGACAGTTTGAAAACCTGTAATCTACTACCCGTAGTAGGCGTGATCCAAGGACTATGCATCTGTTCTTCGTGGTAGTTCCTGCCGGCCTCTGTTTTGAATGCATGGCTGCACCCAAATCTGCATTTATATACATTTCTTTTACTGCTCATATTTTGTTTCTCTCCAATGTGTCTTTTGTAACCACACTATACATTGTCACAATGGTATATATAGTTGCCTATTTGGTTTTCAATTCAGTGCACGATTGCGGTTTATTATCCACTTGGTCATGTATCCCTTTCCACAATTCAGCGATACCGCTAACAGCATATATAATGCTACTAAGCTTAGTATTTCGATCCACAATTTGCTCACTCCTTTTTGTCAATTAAACTATTTTCGTGTCTCATGTATTGAGAAATTAATCCATTTAATACAGTTTTTCTCATTCTCATCCCACAAATAGGATCCGTTTCATTGAATGCGTTGATTGTCACGTGTTCTTTTTCGATATTTAATGTGTACTTGATTTTCATATTAGCTTACTCCTATTTTATATATTATTTCATCGGCGACTTCAAACAAATAATGGTGAAAAACAATTATAAGAATTATTAAAATAATGATCTTACCTACTAATTTAAACATTCTTTTTTCATCAAATTTGATCATATCAGTTAACTCCTATAGTAAAAATATACATATCGTTACAAAAGCATCCATGAAGATCAATGTTGTATACTGTTCTTGTGCTTTGGGTCCCTGGCTCTCCCACCATTTACAATATGTTTCGCTGCTCATGTTTTATTTATCTCCTAACTATCTCACTTTTCCTTTCTTCAAGTTATCAAATGCACATATTAACAATTGTTCTTCGTCAACAACACCACAAAATTTATTATTAAAATATATTGAAATCATTCCGGTGTTTTCAATTGATTCAATTTCAATTGTTTTGAGTTTTATTTTCATGATTGTTTTATCTCCTTTTGTCTTTAAAATATTAAGGGCCGTTTCGCCCTTATTTCATCATGCTATAAAATTTAATATGTTGTTTTGCCTCGCCCAAACCAGCCATAACCTGGCTTAGTTCCGTGTATTTAGGGGAAAATAAATTATCTTCATCTATCAGGCAATTAACCATCTGATCAATTTCTGCCTGTGCTTTTTCTATATTTTGTATTATTTTATCGGTTTGTTCGCTCATGTTTATTTTCTCTCCTTTGTAACCATTGTAACTATATTATACATTGTCACAATGGTATATATAGTTGCCTATTTGGTTCTTGATCATTTTGCCGACGTTAGCAATATGTTAGCCGATCTGTATTTATAAGATATATAAAACGACGGAGATAAATTAACCTGCCGATAAATAGTTACATAGTTCTCAAAATTGATTTGCTATGTTTTTGTTAAGCCGATCATTCTATATACTATAGGAATATGGTATATCTTACGTACACACCCTAGTGTTACGGGGGGGAAAATAGTTGTATTCGTATAGCAAGGCCGCTTGTATGCGGTTATACCGCATGTGGTTTTTAATGAAAAAATGTGCGTTTTTGTTTCCGACCGGAGGGAATAGTCAAAAACCCGATTTATATTTTAATAAGTAGATATTATAATTTCCAATATGGTTTTACATGCATATTACCAGGTAAACTTTTGAGCTTATCGTCCCAACATTTTTTGCATAAATTATAATGATCTGAATTACCAAAAGCTCCACCACAACATGTACATTTTGTAATCCCATGTCTTTTACGAAAATCTATTATATTTTTATAGTATTTACGCTGCATTTCGTCTTTCCATTTAAAAAGTGGATAATATTATTTTTCTGTTTTCATTTCAGTATCCGCTCCTAATTTCCCCGCTAATTTTAGCAGCAGTGGTGCGATCCAAGCATAATCCCTATAATACGTGTTATCCTCTGGTTCTCCACCTATACATGCACTCCCTATCAATTCATCGTCCACATATATACCTATATGTGCAAGTGGTCTGTCGTCGTCGTCATTTGGTTTCATACACACTTTTACTTTTTGAGTCATTTAATTAGTTCTCTATTTTATCCGTTACATTCATTTTAACATCTGCACCCAATTCAATTGCAAGTTGTTTCATCAGAGTGCCAATCCAGTTATAATCTCTATAATAACTGTTGTCTTCTGGTTCTCCGCCGATACTCTCACTGCCTAATAATTTACCTTCTACGAACAATTCTAAAATGGCAAAGCCGTCTTCATCAAGTTCTATATCTATTTGTACTTTTTTAGTCATTTTTCCTTTGTATTTGGTTAATGCGTCCAATGATACACCACCACGAACTCCATTTATGGATACAACCCATTCACCACAACCAAGCTGCCACGGTTCTGATTCAACTACACATTCTTCTTTTGTTACTGGACCACCTATCATTGAATGATAATTAACCAGCATACCTATTCTTATATCATTTTCGTTCATATTATTTCATCTCCTTTTATAAATTATCTTCTATATATCTTACCTCGGTTCCGCACGACTCACATTCAAACCATAAAATACCATCTGCTGAACACTCAGTCATTGGAGCACCACAATCAGGGCACAGTCCTTTTTCCACATTTGTTCATCTCCTCAAATCTCTTTATAAATCCCACGCAATCTTAACTGTGCTTTTCTGATTTGATCTCTATTATAATTTTTCCACTTTTTGAGCCAGTCAATTTTCCGTGTGTAAAATTCAACTGTATATTCTGATTCCCAGGAATACCATTTACCACATTCTATACATTGATCATCTCCACTTGTTTCATCCAAGAACCCCACAAGGTCAGTATAGGTAGCTCCGCAGTGCGGACATACCGGCGTATCTGTTTGATATGTGTCTATCTCGTCTTTATCAGTATCATCATTTGGATCATTAAATCGGCATATTGTTGTATCGTCTGTACATTTACTACGATATGGACAATGTATTAATTTGCATCCGTTACTCATGTATATTTCTCCTAATTTGGTAGGCAGATTAACTGCCTACTCAATCCCACCCTATCTGTTTAGATATTTCTGGAGTAAATCCGCCCAGTTCATCAAATCGTTTCTTGAACACTTCAAAATATGGAAGTGAACTATCAAAATATGGGTGTCCAGACGGTGCGAACCGCCACAATCTAGCCATCTCCACATGAGATATATCGTGTATCCGGTCCATTGTATCCTGCTCAAATTCGTTCATAATAATTCACCCAATAAAATCCTGTTTGGAACCATCGACCGAACAGCCCCAAATAGTCTCATGGTTTTTTCACAGTCAGCTTTGTTGTACTCCAATATATTATCCAGGATCACATCGTTGTGTGTCTCTTTCCATTCTTTGAACATCCCTGGGACCTTTTCGCCTCTCATGCCGTCATCCTCCGCCCTTAGAAGATGAATGCAAGCGTCCTTTAGGCCGTTGTGTGATTTGTTTTTATACAATTGAAGTTCACTCAGATGCTCATTAATTTGATCTTCAGATACCATCTCTTTGATAGATACTATATTGTTTTTGATAGTTGTTTCTGCTTTTAATCCAAAATGGATTGCGAACTTTTTCAGTCCTGCTGCATCCAAATCATTTAGAGTTCCAAGTTCATTAAAATCCAAATCAAACCATTTCGTGATGATTGGAAAAAGATCAATGTGATTATATCCCTTAAACGGCCAGGCAAGACCATACTTCAAAAACTTTGTACGTAGGTATGGGAAATCAAAACCAGGGGAATATAGAGTTCCCCCCTTAAATGTTATGATTGTTGTTGTTGATTTGTTCATCAGTTCGACTGATTGTTTTATTGTCTTCAAAACAAACAGTTCATCCCGTGTAGAACTTTGTATCATATTGAACTCACCGCACACGAATGATACTATTTCAGTTTCGAGTGGATGTATACCAGTGGTTTCGATATCAAAAGGTACGTCTTCAATCGGTCTGGGTTCTATTGGCATAACTGCATTTGGATTCATTTGATCTCGCCCCCCTCAATGAATACCCCTGTGCCAGATGGTTCGTCCTTAACCATCTCGATCCATGTCTGGTATCCATGTTTTGTACAGAACTCCTTGACAATCTCAAGATTCTTTTTATCTAGGTTGTTGCCGTGATGCAGGAGCATAACCTTTATCCCGTGTTCTGTTGGTTTATGCGTGAATATTGTGAGTGCTAAACATACCCATAATTGCTCTTTTGTTGAACACTGTGAAAGTGGTACACCATTGTAATTTATGCCGTTTTCATCGAAAGAAATACCATCAATGGGGATATCTGCGTTTTGGATCACGTACTCTTTCGTGTCTGTGATATTTTGCAGTTGTTCAGTTTTCTCTTTAGATTCATCATCAAGTTTGATATATTCTGCTTCAAAAGCAGATTTTTCTTTCATATATCGAACATGCTTGTTTGTTTGTTCGACATTATCTATAGCTCCTTGGATCAAACTTATTTTCGGGTCCTCATAGTTAGATATTGATGTTTCGAGATCTTTCGTTTCAGATTGGATTCTCTTCATTTCATCGGTTAGAGTGTCAATCATTCGTTGTTTTGTAGCTAATAATTCACTGTTCCGGTCCTTAAGTATGATATCCTGATTGTGCTGGTCTATATGAGCCATTGCAGTTGTCAATCCCTGTGACAACTTTGATAGAGACTGCTCTTCATCTGGTGCGTCGGGGTACTCTTCGTAATACCCCTCATACTTAGCTTTAGCAGCATTTTTCATCCGGTTGATTACTGTGCGGTCGTCATATGCCCTTTTCCTCTGGATCTCGAGATCGTTAAAATCTTCTTCAGTATCAATAGCAGAAATGAACAATTCCATTACCTGTTTATCTGTCATGTTCATTAATTTTGTAGGATCCGTGGGTAACTGACCAATTAATCCCTCTATCATTTTTTTAGGATTTGGATATCTTGCACCTTCTTTGCTCAATACTTCAATTCTACTTTTTCCAGCAGCGTTCCATGTTTTTGTTATACTCATATTAGTTAGTTCTGCAGATACTGTGGCCATACTCTGACCGTTTCGTACAGGGTTTTTGATTAATTTAGCATCATCAAAACTCATGAAAATCACAGCCAATGCTTTCATGAAACTCGATTTTCCAGCACCGTTCTCTCCCTCAACATTGTTTATTCCTGGCTGTGGGATGTACGTGAGTTGTTTAATCCCCAACCAATCTTTTATGTACACTTTTTCTATTACCTGTTCTACCATTTTATTCATCTCCATTCAATATATTCAATGCTTTCAAAGCGTCATCTCTCGCTGCCGTTGTACTGTCGACCAAAATGTTACGCTGGTTTTGTAACCTGTCATTTGCGGTAACCGGTTCATCTCTTGGATCCAGTGCGTTATCAAGCAGTTCGTTGATATCATAAACACAGCTTTCCAACTCAATTTCAAAATTGGATTCAATATCCACATTTGAAATCTGGTCCAGTAGATCTTTTATTTTGTGATAATCATCCTTTTTCATTATGATTTCTTCATCGCTCATTTCCATCAGCCTCACAATTCGTTAAATGGTGTGTACTGTTCTCCATTTTCAAACAACACCTCTATTTCAATCAGATCTTCTTTTAATTTGATGTCATTACCACAGCGTTTTTTCATTTTATCAATTAATTCTCGAATTTGATAATAATCATCAATATCTATCACTGCTTTTTCATTACTCATTTAGTTCCCTCCGGTTTTACGTTGCATGACACAGCTTCGTTTATCCGTTCTTTTATTTCTTTTGTCATCAAATATACAGCTGGAAAATCTCGGCTATCTCCAATGTCGTTCAACAAGTTTTCAGCCTCAACGAGTGCCTGAGTAGGGATTATAGACCAATCGCTCATTCTATGACCTCTACATCGCCAAGATCTGTCATTTCGGGTAATTCATATCCTCCACCATTTAATCCAGCATACGCTTTTCTGTGGCATTGCGATATAGGAACTTTACAGATCATTGTTGCCGGTTTCCCTTCCCATATTTTATTTGGCGTACCGTCCTTTTTTAGTTGGATATATTCTTTAAGGGTAACTTTTGATACGAATGGATAGGTGATATTCTTTCGGTATACTTTGCACCATCCTCCTAGGAGTGTCTCTTCTTCAAGTAAAAACGTCCCTACACGTTCATCATCAAGTGAACCATCCTCTTTTTTTACGATTATGCCAGCTTCATAGCCGTCATAGTCTGGCTGTTCTTGTGCCCTCTTTATGTTCCCATCTACTCCAATTACATTGTTTGCTTTACCACCAAATATGATTAAATGAGCTTCTTGTTTGAATGGATCAAGATTTTGAGCCTCACAGAATGCCATGAAATTGAATGCCTGTTCCATGGTTGCATCTGAATTGATATACTGTTGAATTATTTCTACACTAAGTTTCACTTGTCCCGTTAGTTGTACTGCAGTGGGCGGTTGTGCCATTGGTATGTTCGGAACTTCTTTGATTGGTTTTATATCTTGCTTTTTTAATATTGGTTGCGGTTTACTTGTTTCCGATTTGACTTGTTTCTGCTCTGTTTCTAATCCGTTCTTGGCGTTTCTGATCAATTGCTTTGCAGCACCTAGCTGCCCATTAACATCCTGCAAATATTCGCCTTCCAAATCCTCAGTATTTATAAAATATACTGGGATGTGTTCACCGGCTTTGGGCTGTGATTTTATATTAACAGTTGGGATCATTGGGTTGTTTTTGTCAATCAACTGATACACATCTTTTTGTTTTTCATCTGAATATCCCTTTTCTTTCAATGCAGCAACTATATCCGCTTTTTCGTCTGCCCATTTCATGATTATACCTCTGATCTAACAACAGTCGCATTATTCAAACGCACGAAACGAGTCACGCCACCTATTGATTTTTCAAATAAACTTTTCCCATAAAATGAAAGGACACCGTTCATTTTATTGATACCTGACACATCGAAGTATGTCAAAGTCTCATTTATTCCCTCTGCTGGATTTGTAACGACTATATAATCATATGTATTTACATGTTGTTTGTTATACCAGTCCATAACCTGTGCTACTGTTTTCATTGTACTTCCTCATTTTCTACATTTATTCTTTCAGCAGTGAGCTTTAATATATCACCAGTCTTAAATTTTCCTGCTAATCGGTTCGGTTTGGGAATTGTGAGAATCCCCCGTTCTTTCAATTCAATCGTAAATTGTTGTTTCATCATTTTAATCCTGCTTATTTCGGCAATATACTATATTACTGCATCATATATATACTTGTTTATTCTGTATAAATCAGTAAATATATATACTATAGAGTCGTAGTAGTATGTAGGGCGAAATGCCGAAGAGTAATAAAATGAGCATTGAAACAATAACCTTTGACGAACTTGATGAAATGTATGAACAAAACGAAGATAGAATTATTTTAGAGAGGAGTGGATGATCATGGTAGGGGGATGCGCTGATTGTGCAAACGAAAACAAATTCTGCACTAGACACCAAAAGAACGAAAAAAAAGTGTACGAAAATCCTCGGTTTGAAGGGAAACACGACACACAAGAATTTAGAATGGCAGTATACGATGCACGAAATAAAGATATGGTTATTAAAATCAACGAAAAAATACATTGCCCAACCTGTGGAGCTCGTTGTGTGGTTGGTGACCAGGATTATTATGAAGATTGGGAGGATTGGATTGAATATAACTGGGATTATCTTGTGTGGGTCCCTGGTGATCAATAATGAAATATTTTCACCCACAATTTGCTCCTATGTCAAAGGCATATGAATCATTGAAACACACAATATCTGTTTTCAAAGATGAAAAAAAAGATATTGATATGCTAAAAATAAAATTTGAAACAAAAGAACGGGCCGATGAGATTTGCAAATTGTTGTTGGGTGACTAAAATGGATTATCCTCTATTAATCAATTGTCTGATTTGTGCTGCACTAATCTATTATAGCTATTTAATAGGTGGCTGCATTAAAAAAACACTCGATGAACTCAAAAGGAAGAATAAACATGATACAGTATAAACATTTTGATGCATATGAAACAGAGATAACTATCAATGATACGTTTGCGATGGGCAGAATCGAGATATCAAGTTTTGAAGAAGAGTATGATAACTTGATGAAAAAGTATAGGATTTAAACTAAAATATTGTGCCCTTTACGCAGGGTACAATCAACCTTTGTGTACCTGGTTTCCCAACTCAGCCAGGTACATTTCACAATCATGAGATTTTACACATATTTCTATAACGATAAAAAGATCACTCGCTGCCCGTTGAACAAGGCAAGCCTTAACATTCCAATCATAAAACCGGATGAGTGGGGGCGATCCTGTGAGACATGTAGACGATTTGTAAAGATAATTCCAACACACCCTTATAATATGGTTGAGTGTACAACCGATCACATAAAACATAGGGATATCCGTGGATGCTGGAGAAATTGATTTGTTTTTAGGGCATTAATATATCAATACTGTAACTGATTTTAAGAAATCGTTGTGTGTATAAGGCGGAATGTTTATATAGTATAAACACATTGTATATATCGTGGACAAAGACCACAACACAAAGGAGAGAAAAGAAAATGAGCAGATTAAAAGCAATAATGA
>LGVF01347706.1_pt1 | contig 11608 bp, 9 predicted proteins | sample 469901 | NCBI WGS metagenome assembly LGVF01 (sample SAMN03893561, study PRJNA290197) | marine sediment metagenome | material: sediment; isolation source: combined push core samples #3730, #5133, and #5579 collected at Hydrate Ridge | place: Pacific Ocean: Hydrate Ridge | reverse complement strand
TCTTTTAACCTTTTTTCAGTATCATCGTCTTCTGTCCCTGGGTTCATAATCACCCGTTTAGGTGCCGTTGCAATAACGTCATCTATATGATCCTGGAATCTTTTCGGATTAACATACAACGTTATAGTGTCAATCTGTTCCGTTATACTGCAAACAGAATCGTGACAGTGCTGTTCTTCAACTTTTGTCTTAAAAGGATTGACCAACAGTACTTGATGGCCGTGATTGGTTAAAGACTGCATCGCTTTGTAGGCATATCTCGTAGGCTTATCGCTTGCCCCTAAAATTACGACTGTTTCAGCCATTTTTTACTCCTTGTGTCCTGTATAAGATATTCTGACAGAGTAATCCCTGTGTCGCGCCAACGATGAAATGTCGAAATATTGCGCTGGATTTTTTTGATTCTGGATTCCTTTAACTGGTTGTTCATAGTGGGCTATGTACCACCAGTTAAAGGAATCCAAGTGCGAAAAAAGACAAGCAAGATACGTCAGAGCAGCGTTGACGAGACACTAGTGCCAGATCAGTTTTATTTACTGCAGAATTGCTTAATTTTTTGAGCCAGTTCTTTTCCTGCCTGCTCCATTGCTTTTAAATCGTCATCTGCAGGAGTGCCTTGGAATTCTATGCTGTCCATAATATCCCAGCCAGCCTTTTCGGTTCTCGTTCTAAAGTCTTTTTCAGCACCGCCAACCCAGCCATAGGAACCAACACGCAGGACCTTTCTGTTTTTGACCTTTTTGATCATTAAATCCTCAATAACCTGTGCCATGGGAGGAAACATTTTATACTCGTATGTTGGCATCGCAAAGACCAAGCCTGCAGCCTTCCATGCGGCAGCAAGGATATGACCAAGATCATCCTGCGGAACACGGAAGGTGCGTACTTCCACACCTTCAGATTTGATGCCCTTTATAAGAGGAGCTATGGATTTGCCCGTGTTTCCATACATGGAGGCCCATATCAGACAGACCTCTGGCTCTGCAGGCCCCTTAGCGTAGGAGGCATAGCGTTTGTAATGTTCGATGATTGCAGAAGGATTTTTGCGCCACACGATTCCATGGGCAGGGGCAATAACATCAATGGCAAGAGAACTAAGCTTTTCAATTGCCTTTTCAACAAAAGGGGAAAAGGTGGCAACAATATTTGCGTAGTAGCGGAGCGACTCTTGTTCAAAAAAAGCAACTCGTTCATCTGAGAGTTGATCATCAAACGCCTGTTCATTTACTGCACCGTACGAACCAAATGCGTCACAAGGAAACAGCATTTTTTCAGACTCAAGGTAGGTTGCCATGGTTTCCGGCCAATGCACATTTGGAATCATGTAAAATCGTAGTACCATGCCAGCGCCTAAATCAAGGGTGTCCTCATCACCAACAATATCAACTCTGCCCATGGGAACAGAGCAGAACTGTTCTAAAAGAGGGGCTGCTTTGGCAGAACAGACAATTCTGCATGTCTTGTTTTTTTCAACAAATGCACGCAACATACCAGAGTGATCCGGTTCCATGTGGTTGACTATCACATAGTCCACCTCTTCCACATTGACCCCGGTCTGCTCAATCTGTTGTTCGAGTGAACTGGTCAATTCATAAACATCCTGGGTTAAATCTATGACCGCTGTTTTATCACCCTTTACAAGGTAGCTGTTAATACTCACCCCATTGGGAACAGGCCAGAGCCCTTCAAAAAGGTAGCCGTCTTCTTCAATGTTGACTTTGAGCTGGAAAACCTGATCGCTCATTTTGGTGCAATTCATTTTATACTCCTCAATTGTTGTCAATAAACGGCTGGAAAATTTCAAATAAAATATTAATAATCATTTTATGAAAAAGGGAAATAAAGAAGATCTCATGATTAAATAATTCATTCATATTTTACCCTTTTCATAGGGATATGGAAGCGAATAGCTCAGATATATTTGAAAACTATTTAAAATCACAACACAACTATTCAGCGAAGAACAAATAACCTCGCCTTACCCTCGATCTGTAACTGTTCAGCAGTGCTCCAGATGCGTACGAGCAGGCTGGATAACTATAGTAATGCTATGTTTTCCTGCTTGATCGTGCGCAGAGGTAAGCGCAGACTCCGTGGGGTGCTGTGGAATAGGTACACCACAACAAGGGAAAAAAGAATGAATGCCAAGGTGCGAGGAAAGACGGCTGCAGTCTGAGCTGCGATCCAGGATACAACCGCTGAAAAGGAAAAATATCAAAAGAAAAAAGAGCGGTGGTGAGCTGTGATGAAAAGCAGGGAAAATGGGACAGGAAAAAAGAGTACGGCAAGCGCATTGATCCATTGCTGCTGCACCGTATAAAGCTTCTATCCTGAAAAATAATAGAAGCTTTATACTGGTACCTTTTGCGTTAGGCAGCTTCCTTGTTGAATTTCTTGGTCATGGAAGCATTGGTTAGCTGAATAGCACCATTCTCCGCTGCAAGCATGATATGGTAGAAGAGTGGTGAAGCTGTTAAGAGAGGATGGGTGGCGTATTGCATGGTTGCCAGTTCCTCTGCGGTTGCCCCGGTTTGAATAGCAACGGAAATGGCGTTAACCATATCAGCCGTAGACTCTCCGCCAATAACATGGCCACCAATAATTCTACCGTTATCCTTTCGAAACAGCAGTTTTGCTTTCATTTCGATAATACAGTCCGGCAAACTTGCAGGATGTCGATTGGGAGTTATTGCTTCACCAATTACCACCTCAATACCCTCATCATGAGCGGCCTTTGAAGTTAATCCCGCTGCAGCTATGGAATGAGCGCCTACCTTTGTAGCAAAAGCGCCAAGTGCACCCAGGTTTTTTCGTTTAGAGTCATTGTACAAATTACTGGCTGCAATCATGCCTTCACTGCAGGCAACAGAGGCAAGCCTGATGCCGCTGGATTTACCGGTAATAAAGGATGTTTTTGTAGCGCAGTCACCAGCAGCATAGATATCTGGATCTTTGGTTTGCATGTATTCGTTAACCAACACTCCTTGACGCGGATCAGCCTGTAAACCACATTTTTCAGCCAGTTCAATATTAGGTGTTGCACCGATGCAGACAAGCACCAAATCAGCATCCAGTTCACTGCCGTCTGCTAGCTGGACCGCATTTACTGTACCTTGACCCTTAATTTCTTGTACACCTCGATTGGTCATAACGTTGATGCCCAGTTTTTCAAGTTCACCTTCCGCTTTGACGCAAAATTCTTCTTCACAGGCCATCATCAGACAATGAGGAAGCATTTCAATGATGCTGACATTGAGTGTGTTGTTTGCAGCAGCATCCGCACCAGCCATGAGAGCGATTTGTTCCGCCATCTCAACACCGATAAACCCACCTCCGACAACAACCACATTTTTTGCTGTCTGTAATGCCGTATACAGTGCCTGCAAACGACTTGGGTCTTTCTCTACGACAAATACGTTGTCCAGATCAATGCCTTTTATGGGGGGCACAAAAGGTTTTGATCCGTTACCAAGGATGAGCTTGTCATACTCAAGAGTAGTACCGTCTACAAAGGCAATACTATTGTGTTTCCGGTCTATACTCTCCACTTCCAGGCACATGATATCTATACCCATATTGAGGAAGTTTTGATCCGGAATAATATTCTTGTTCACATCTTTTAAGGTTCCATAAATGTAGGGAATACCGCATGGAACCGGTGTTTTCTCCACATTACGGATGACGGTGACTTTTTTCTCAGGATTACGTTTTATTAAAGTAACCGCTGCCATTAACCCTGCTGCCGATCCGCCAATAATTGCTACATCTGTTGATTTCATTTCGTTCTCCTGTCGTAGAATAAGTAATAAATAGATTTAATATAAGAGTAGATAAAAAGTAGTTTAAAATGAATGTTCGTTCTATCCGTTATTAAAAAATATAACTGTATTGTTAAAAATTATGTGGAGGAGATTTGTATTTTATCATTGCTAGAATGAATGTTCGTTCACTGTGCTGGCTAAAAAAAGCTACACAATATTATTTTTTAATTGATGCCCAGGAGCACTCCCAGATTTCCTCTAAATAGTGTGATATCGGTTTTTCGAGAAATTCATCCAAATCCAAACGGATAATACGAAGTGCTCCCCCAATCAGGCAGGCACTGGCAACCAAAGGATCCATGTTGCGAATTTCACCCTTTTCTACCCCTTCACCAATCATCTCCCGTATTATTGCAAAAGGAGCGGAGGAACAGATGGATTTTTCTTCAGGCATGAACTCCTTGTGCGTCGCATAGAGCAGATAGTGCATTTTATCTGGAGCCTTTTCTGCTAAATCAAATAAATAGTTGATAACTGCACGTCCCCGATCCTGGGTTGTTTGATGGGTGTTTCTTATCTCCACCATCGCCCTTTCCATATGGACAATTAAGTCGTTATAAATTGCCCTGGCTATGGCTTCCTTATTCTTAAAATAATGGTAAATGCTGCCAATGCTGACATTCGCTTCTTTCTGGATGTCGTGAACCGAGGTATTAAAATAGCCTTTTTCTGTAAAGAGCTTGAGAGCTGTTTCAAAAATTAAGCTTTCTAAATCCTGCGATCTCTTTTTCACGGGTGCTGTCATCTTCTTTTTTATCTCTGTTAAAACGAATGTTCATTCTNNGACATTAGATCTACTTCTGGTAAATGTCAATCTATTTTTTGAGGTGGAAGGGTGTTTATGGGGACTTTTTCCAAGTAGCCTTAGGGCCACCTTGGATAGGTGCAATTTTATTCAATCTCAGCGTTGTTTTCGAAAATATTCCCTCGGAACGCTGTAACCTGCACGTGAGGTAAGAACTAATTCTCAAGGGAAAAAGGAGGAGCCTTTGTCATCCTGTCTCCTCAGCGCTGTAATCATCTGAGCATGTGTTAATTTGTAGTAGCTCAGACTTGATTTGACAGTTACAGGAAGAAGGCGTGATCAAGTCTGACATTTCAAGCGATAAGTTTAATCTGAAATAGAATTTGCTATGTTGAGAGGTGTACAGAGAAGGTCAACTCCGGTCATGCAACTAAAAGCTCTCATTTTTTGAAAAGTTGACGGATGGCCTTGGTTAGCAGATACAGGAATAGTCCTAAGTTTCATGATTTCTGAAGTGGTTGACCTTACTAGTACTAACCACTACCATTGCAATAAAGTGCATCCCTGTAGGTCACAGTAGACACCTCAAATCGGAATGTCTCATGAAAAGATTGAGGTTCAGAAGGGCAAGGTTAAACCTCTAAAAGATGTGGTTCTTTACTTGAGTCAAAAAAAAATCAACCCCTTTTATCGAAAAATTAATGAGAAGCGAGCGAGTGGGGAGTGTCTATATACCCTAGTTTATCTAATGCTGCGATTACTGAAGTGAAAGCCACTTGCTCGGAACGAATACTTTTCTTTCTAAACCATCCATACCAACTAGATTCAGAATCTAAAGTTATATTTGATAACGAAGAAACAGATACTCGGTAATACATATCCACAATATTGTATTTTACCATTGAATATTTGAACTGATTTGGCTCAGAGAACAAGTACTCCATATAAGATACATTTAGACCTAACTCCTCCTTTATTTCCCTTGCTAACCCAGACTCTAGTGTCTCACCTGGCATTATGAACCCACCTGGCATATGCAATTTCCCAAAACCTGGTTTTTTAGCTCGTTTCAACAACAGTATTTCGTCGTTTCTGAAAATTGCAGCCACAGCCGCTGCAGCAGTATTGTGATAATATTCAAAACCACAAGACTCGCAATACAACCGAATGCCAGATTGGCATACTTTACACTTGCAGATTGGACAATTTAATTTTTTATTATCGATAATCAATTTAATATAATCCTATATATTCGTGATAAATAATTAGATATCCGATAGTGTGAGTAGGCACGGGAAATGATGCGAAATTTACATTTCTTGATCTCGAAAACCAATAGAAGTGGGCATTTTTCCATCATATAACGTTACCAATGGAAAATGCGGTTAAGTCAATATGTTATTTAAAGTAGCGCAATGAAAACTGGCATGCATGTTGCTCAAAACTTGCACTTTTCTAAGCCGGAGCGCCCCTTATGTCTCAAAAAAACCATTGCTTCTGAGGAGAAGCCGAAGAATTGTTTCTTCTCTGACTTCATAAAACATCAAATTGCGCGAAATAGGGTCCATCATTAATCGTGCTTTGTCTCACGATAGCAGCCGTCATTATATTCACATATAAATCAGCGTTTATAGCTTAATACCATTACAAATAATTTCAATGATGGGTATGAAAGCATGCTTAAACAGAGAACATCGGCATACAATCAAGGATCAGACATTTTCACAAGGTGCATTTTTTCCTCTATTCTTTCAATCAATTTACTAGGTATATTATTGCCTCTTATAATACTGTGGTAGGTCGATAATACATCCTTTTCTACAAGTGTATCTGCGTAAAAGTTATTCCAAAATTTTTTGTGAAAGTCCGGATTAGGCCAATTCATAGAATCAAGCAAGTCAGTTGGTAATCCGATAGTACCATTTTTGACACCATTACAGATTTCGATTAATGCCTTGTTTTTTTTTTCCTTGATAGGAGTGTTAACCTCCGGTATTGAGGCGTCGATCCTTTGAAGTAATAAGGCGAATTTACAAAATAGGTACTGTCGATACCCTTTATACTGAAAAGAGTTCTTTTTTCTTTGATAAATACACTCAAGAACCGCTAAATCCTGAGAAGCGCTCCGACTCATAATGGCTAAAGAATTATGAGAATGTATCGAAACTGGAAGCTTTATATTACACTTTAATTTTATATAGTTAGAGATTTTTCTTGCTAATTCGTTAGCGTTTTCGACATCCATAATGACCAAGTCAAGGTCACTAAACGTAGAACACGTTGATTCCTCAAAGTGAAAAGAGCCGTTAGAAAAGGATCCCTGTATACAATATTCCGCCACACCATAAACATCTAACACTTTGAGAACCATTTGAAAAAACTCTGTACGTTTCATTCTTAAGGATTTCTTGAATATTATTTACGACTAGAAAGATACGATGTTTATACGAATTCTTTTAAGAGGCGAAATGGCAAAATTGACAATAATAATTGAAGTTCAATGCCAGCTATATTGTCACAAATCAAATCAAAGTCAAACCTAAAATCGGCTTGAGAGACTTTTCAAGTAGCTACTTTGATTCACATTTGATAATTTTGTCTTTTTAGGAGATTGCTAGTCTATGAACTATTTATTGGAATTTAAGGATGAAATTTCCACTCTTTGTGTACCCTAATTATTGGTGTAATTTCCACTGCTCATATTGTTTTACCAGTTCGAATAAAAGCCGATGTAAAACAACTTATGTCATTGAGAACTGGGAAAACATAGTCATAGATGCAAAAACGAGTGGAATCACAGAATTTCGGCTGTCGGGGGGAGAGCCTACTGCTCCACCGCACTTCAATTCAATGGTAGAAATTCTTGCTAATCAAAGAATGCCCTATACCATTACAACCAATGGGACGTACCTAAAATCACAATTGAGCAATTTGCAAGGATACCCGCCATATCGCATTTGGTTAAGTTACCACCCCGAACATATAACGATGGCCGATCTTTCAAAATATGCAAAACTTATTAAGGAAAATATCAATGCAGAGCTTGGATTGAATCTGTTCCTAGAAGACTATCGTCGATTTTTTAATAATTTATATTCAATAAAAAAGATGGGGGTAAGCCATGTCAAAATTCTACAAAAGACAAGCATTGGAAGGTATTCCCACAATTGTTCTATTACCCCTTCTCAATCAGAGTACAGACGCATATGTGAATCCGCCGATCGTTATAATATAGAATGTCGAGTAGAAGGTCTCAAATCGACCGATCGTGGTGCAAGTACATGTATATTAAATGAAAGGATGCTTCTAAGCATATCTCCCGATGGCTCAGCATATCCGTGTTGCGTTGTAGTTGGTGATAAAAATTCTTGTATCGGGAGTCTGAAATATAAATCAATTAGTGAAATCGTTTATCGGTACAAAAAAAACGAGCCCATGTTGTACTGTCACAAGCTTTTACCTGCTATAAACGCTGAAAAAGAAAAATGCCCATTAAACCTAGATTAAGTTTAATATCCAATTCTCATAAAATACATAATCGGTTATCAAGATCATCAAGAAATTTTCGAAACTCTATCCAGTCATCAAGTAAAGGATCTTGAAATGGTACTAGGTTGTATACTTCAGACATCGGGATCAATATGCGAAATTTACTATCATCTTCTACTAATTTGCTAAGGAATTTTTTGCGCTTTGACTTCTCTGAGTACATTGCGGCTTTCAGAATGGACCGCAATTGTCGACGCAAACACTTTGCCTTTTTCTTTTTTCCTGCAAAATGATATTTTTCTGTATATACCATTGATAGAAGCTCTGCGTATCCTTCTGCCTTAGGTGTTATTATGTGGCGTGATATTAGCAGGTGTGCGGCAATTAGCCTAGTCCATCCTTTAAGATCATTAATGTTGCAATAAAGTAAAATTGCAGCTTCTGTGAACAGGGCTTGATATGTAGATTTTACCGGAAACGCCTGACCTGTCTTCCAGTCATATTCCGCTGTTAGAAATTTTTCTTGAGAGTTAATAGCGCACTCAAGTGCTTCATCTCTGTTTGGCCTTTCCATGCAACAGAAAAACTTAGCCGTTGCTTCCAAAAGTTTTGTTGTAATTACAGAGTGCTCATTTATTTTATTATTTAAAATAAGAGCCTTATTGCCTTTTGATATTTTCAATGCTAATGAAAAAGAAGGCTTAGCCTCTTTGTATCCCTTTTGAATTGCTTTTGTTACGCCTATCCGGTGTAGAGCCCCTCGACTCATTCTTGAGGTTTTTGGCCACTGCTTTAAAACTTTGTTGTAAAATGAATTCAACTCCTCAAGCTCTTCTTCCTGGCTGTATAGTCGCAAGCGAGCAACTTGCAAGTCCTTCCATTCCTCTTGAGAGGAATTTTTTGTTTTTAATAATTCGTCAAATTTCTGAATATCGCTTTTATTATATAAACCAAATTTTTGTTTTAGGGAGAATGAGGCGAACTTATTTAGTTCCTTTGAAATAATTGCCAAAGCTGAGGTGGCGTCTCCAGCATCTAAATATCCATTGGCATAATATGAATACTTTTTGATTTGATCTGGAAAAGTTTCACCTACGGATAAGAATCGGTTATGATGACGTTCATTCCATGTATTACCATTTACCGAGATACTACAGTCGCCTATCCAATTTTCTCTCTCCTTGGAGTAAATTCGAGCCCATCTTTTATAATAATTAGGCCAAATTTGTACTATCTGATATTGGTTTGAGATTCCGGCAGGTATCTTGCTTTCAGAAGCAGAAGCACTTCCAGTAGAAAGAAGCGGTACGTTGTTAATTTTCTGTTCTTCTCCCCGATGAGTGTGCCCATGTAATACCAAGTTAACATTTGGTATTATGTCCTTTGCAAAGTCACTACGATCTTTTAAATAAGAGTCATCGTTAGCGAAAGACAACATTGGGTTGTGATGCAGGACGGCAATTCTAAGCCAATTTCGTTCCTTGTACTTTTTAAGCTGTGACCGAAACCACTGAAGTTGCCGAGAACCAATTTTGCCATGATGGTCTTCTTTTTTATGGCTTTCATCCCATGTGGAATTCAGACCTGCAAAAACTGTTTTGGTTGATTTAATCTCAAATAATGTCCATGGTTGACTCTTTGTGAATACGAATCCATCTGGCGCGTTATTTCCATAAAAATTATTAAAAAATCCGAAATAGTTTTCCCATTTATCAGTGTATGGTAATTTTGGTTTTGAAGTGCTTTTGAAATAATCCTTACAACTGGGCCAGGAAATATCGTGGTTGCCCGGGACAATAACCAAATTATCCTTTTTTATCCGAAGTTGACTCATCATTTTATTAAAAAAATTAGACACGCTGTGAAACTCATTAACTTTGGCTTGTTCAGTTAAGTCACCGCTAACTACAACTACAGAAGGAGAGAGGCCGTAAAGGCTTGAGATGCTATTTAAATCGTACAATAACATTTCAAGCATCTTGTCTTCCTGTACGCCTTCTACTTGTATATCGGACATATGAAGAATTGTTATTGGTTTGTGCGTAGCCATAATGATTTTTTTATTTCTATATGTTATTTTTTGGATAGTGCTAAATTATTATACTCAGAACAATTGTTAGTTCAATTACCGCTTAGAACATTTTTTACGCGTTAAGAAAATCGGTTTGCAAATAATTGCGGCTTTCGGCTAGTATGCACTCTAATTTACTACCGAAACAGAGTCATTGTTTATAACATATTTGGTTAATTGTTTCATTTTTCCCACCTGAAGCTAGATGATGATGGACGCGATTTCTGAATATTTGTGCTATATTTTAAGACATAATCCAGGAACCATAAATCTAAAGTTGGATTCACATGGGTGGGCATCTGTAAGTGAATTGGCCGAAAAAACAAAAGATTATTCGCTAACTATCTCCCAAATAATAACGATAGTAGAAAAATGTAAAAAGGAAAGATTTTCATTAGATTATAAAAATAAACGAATTAGAGCGAATCATGGCCACACTGTTGACATAGATATCGATCTAAAATCTGAACAACCTCCTATGTATTTATTACATGGTACAGCCGACATTTCCGAAAAAGCGATTATCAAGGGTGGCATTAATAGCGGCAATCGGCTTTTTGTTCACTTAACTAACAATAAGAAGTTAGTAATGTCTGCAGGGCTTCGACATGGAAGAGTGATTGTTTTTATAGTAGAGGCAATAAAAATGTACAAAGTTGGTTACAAATTTTATAAAGCTTCAAGTGATGTATGGTTAGTTAAATATGTACCAGCCAAATATTTGCTCAACGTAATGAAATAATTGGCTGGTATGTTTCTTCCCTATGGTGGAGACGCTACGAAATGCTAGCCAGTATTATCTTAATAGTGACTTCTCTCGATAGGATTTTTTTCTCCATCGACTGAGTCGAGTGTGTCCATGTATATGAAATATTTCTATCTGTTGATCTATTGCGCTTGATCAAGTTTAATGAGAATTCCTAACCCTTCTTTTATTGATCCTCAGCCTGCGCGAATCTGGAATCTTATATATGTGTCGTGTTCGGTTAAAGCAATTGTTGCAAGGTTACCCATGAGTCTATTTAGGCTTATCCCTTTACTTTGTGCCAATATTTTCATGCGTTCATGTTTTTCGTTGGGTAACAGAACTGTAAGAGTAGCCATTTTAGACATCGTTTAAAATAATTAACGGATCAACGATGTTCAGCTGCGGAAACTGTAGCTCATATTCTTTGAAATCCTTGATGTTTTTTGTCACTATAACCTCAGCTCCGCCTGCAACTGCGAGTTCAACCAGATGATTATCAGCTTTATCACGTAAATTGGGTCTCCAACTATAATAAATGGTGCCCCATCGGCACACACTGAAAAAGGCGTCAAGAAGTGTGTGCCTTTCGTTTACATTGAGAACGGACTTTTCAAGCAAATGCGAGCTCAAGAAGAGCCTTCTTGAGAGCCAAGAACAGCGGAAACAAAGAATATGCTATCCAAAAGCATCATTTCTTTACGCAACACCAGGATTGTAATGGGCAATCTAAAATT
>LGVF01255696.1_pt1 | contig 11619 bp, 8 predicted proteins | sample 469901 | NCBI WGS metagenome assembly LGVF01 (sample SAMN03893561, study PRJNA290197) | marine sediment metagenome | material: sediment; isolation source: combined push core samples #3730, #5133, and #5579 collected at Hydrate Ridge | place: Pacific Ocean: Hydrate Ridge | reverse complement strand
ATCTATGCCAATGTAGACAGTAAAAAGATCACTGCTACTGAAACACTGGAACAGATAGACTCCATTTTGGAAGCAGCAAAAAAAGATGATATCAAGATCATTCTCAAAGGAGAAGAGGAGAAGAAAAAAGAACTTAAAAGTGATATGATGGCAGCCTCCGGGGTTGCGATGCTTCTTATCATGCTTTCACTTCTCTATCTTTTCAACTCTTTTAGAGAAACTTTCATGATGATGTCGGTCATACCTTTTGCTTTTTTAGGCGTACTCATCGGTCACTTTGCACTGGAGGTGAACCTCTCCATGCCTTCTATCATCGGTATGCTTGGTCTCTCAGGGGTTGTGATAAATGATGGTATTATCATGGTCATGAATCTCAAAAAAGCGAACAATATGGAAGAGATCTTCTTCTATGCATCCAAAAGATTCAGACCGATCGTACTCACTTCGGTTACGACACTCATTGGTCTGAGTTCTCTTGTCTTTTTCCCTACAGGACAAGCTGCCATATTCCAGCCTATGGCAATAGCATTGGCATTTGGACTTGCATGGGGAACAGTACTTAATCTACTCTATCTACCTGTACTCTATACCATTCTTAATCAAAAAAGACTGGGGATCTAAAATATAATCCAAATGATGCAGTAGAAATTGGGTTTAATATAGATAAATATGATATAATCACTTCAAAATAAAATTTGGAGCTTCCCCTCTCATGAATGATCACAATCTAGATGACCTTATCATCGATAATATCGAACCTAAAAAAAACAGTAAAACAAAAAGTTTTTTAACTATTATTGCCCTACTCATCGTTGTCTTGATCGTAGCGATCATACTTACAAAGATCATACTCAAAGACCCCAATGCAGAAAAAATTGCTTTTGAAGAGAACAACACAGAGATGATCAGTCCGGAACTTACTCTACAGAGTGCTGCTGAACCTGAAGCAGTACCCGAACCAAAGAGAGAGGAGACAAAACTCTCAACTATCATAGAGAGTGAACTTAATCCACCTGCACCGGTAGAAGAAGTAGCTCAAGAGACTATAGAGATCACAAAAGAAGTTATTGATATACCTGCACCTCCTAAAGTAGAGACAGAAGTTAAAAATACTGAAGAAGAGAAGCAACAAAAAGAGTATGATGAAGCCAAAAAAACTGAAATAAAAAAGGTAGAACCGACGCAGGAAACAGAACAAGTAGTTATAGAAGAAACCATACAAAAATCTATAAAACCTGTTCCGCCAAAAATAGTAGAAAAAGCAAAAGTAAAACCTGCAGGAAGACCGGCAAATGTACCGGTAAAACCAAAACCTGCCTCCGCACAAACGTATTACATTCAGGTAGGTTCATTTACCAAAACTCCTAGTACACGGTTCCTTGGTGTTATTAAAAACAGTGGTTTTAATTATAAGATCACACCTGCTGCGACAAATGGAACAAAAAAACTGCTTATCGGACCTTACAAGAATAGAGCTTCTGCCAACAGTGCTCTGGTAAAAGTCAAAGACCGCATTAACAAACATGCTTTTGTGATTAAAAAATAGGTTTCATTATGCATAAGACACTTCTTTTTGACCAACTAACCCCTGTTGCTCTTTATGGAAAGATAAAAGCACAATTTCCGGATGAAGTAACTATGCTCTTTGAAAGTGTCGTGAATACCTCTGATGGAAACTTTAGTTTTATTACCATAGGTGCGCAGGAACGTCTAAGCTACAAAAATAAAACAACTACGTACATAGACAAAACAGGTTCTAAACAAATCTTAAATGAAGATCCGTTTTACTTTTTGAAAACATATTATAACGCTGTAGACAAGGCACTCTATCAAGAAAAAGCTTCAGAAGTCGGTTTCTCTTTTGTAGATGGTTTTATAGGTTTCATCGCTTATGACATGGTCAAAGTATTTGAGCCTGTACTTGAAGAGAGTATGGATCACCTGCTTGACCCGCTCAATACCCCTGATCTTGACCTTGTTCGCCCTAAAATCATCATCGCGTACTCACATAAAAGTGCGAAACTTACGCTCATTTTAAATGATGAGTCTATGCAAAATGGACTTGTGTCCATAGAAAACATTTTACATGATACCTGTACTCCAATGCCACTTCAAGCTGTAGAACTTGAGGGTGAAGGAAGTTTCAGTATTGATGAAGAGCGTTTCAAAACACTGGTAGCTGAGTCTAAAGAGAGCATACGTGCAGGTGATATCTTTCAAATTCTTCTTTCAAACAGATACACGCAAAAAGGGAAGATAGACCCTTTGAGTTTCTACAGAGTATTGCGTTCAAAAAACCCTTCTCCTTACCTTTTCCTGCTTGATTATGAAGATTTCTCTATTTGTGGCTCCTCTCCGGAAGTCATGGTGAGACTTACAGAAGGCGAGATACTTCTTCGCCCTATAGCAGGGACAAGAAAACGCGGTAAGAATGCGAAAAGAGATAAAGAGCTGGAACTTGAAATGTTAGCAGATCCCAAAGAGTGTGCAGAGCATCTTATGCTTATAGACTTGGGTCGTAACGATGTTGGTCGTGTCGCACAAACGGGTACAGTTGAAGTCACCGATATGATGCGTGTAGAGAAATACTCTCACGTAATGCACATGGTCTCTGATGTAGAAGCACTGCTGGAAGAAGGAAAAGATATGTTCGACCTTTTCGCTGCAACATTTACAGCAGGAACGATGACAGGCGCACCAAAGATCAAAGCGATGGAACTTATCGCTGATTTTGAAGGTCTTAAACGTGGGTTCTATTCTGGCTCAGTGGGATATTTCTCTTTTGACGGAAATATGGACTCAGCCATAGCCATAAGAACTTCTCTTATAAAGCCGGATAGTATTACCCTGCAGGCAGGTGCCGGTGTGGTAGCTGACTCCATACCGGAACTCGAGTACCTTGAAGTAAAAAACAAACTGGGTGCCCTTCTGGCTACACTCAAAGAGATGGAAAGTCTTTAGAGACTCCCTCTTTTTACATTTAACTGAAAAACACCAATTTGACCTACTTCTTTGCATTCTTTAATAAGTATTTAAAAATCACCAAAGAATACAATTTCTTGGTCAATAAATAAAGCTTCTTTACTCAATATTGGGGCTACAGATTTATCAGCATAACTACACCCTACAATATTATCATTCAACATAATTTGTCTCTCTTTTCCCGCCATTTCAGGAGTATGTCCAAAACCTTTTTTAACTTCTTCCAACATCATATCATACCCTTTTTCCCAAGCATCAATATTATCAAAATTAACTTTTAATGCTTTTAATATATTCATACCTTCATAATCTAAATCTCCCCAAAAATAAACAGGTATATCTTCACTATTTTCTCTATAAAACCATGATGTAAATTTCTCAATACTCTCTTTTGTATGATTAGAGTTTAACTCTAAATACATTTTACTTCCTCTACGTTGTCGTATTCTTTTTGCACTTGCCATATATCCTGAAGCATAAATAATAACACTATTTTTAAAAGATACATGACCACTATCAGAAACCTCATGGAATGTATCTTTATTCTCAATAAATAATACTTCTTCTACGATAGTTGTTTGCATATAGACTAAAAGACTGATGGGCATATCTTCTAACTCAAAATATACTTTATAAGCATCTTGATTATCAAATATTTTTGATAACCCCCAAAAGCACCTAGCACTCTCTTTTCTTACAGAATTTGATTTTATATTTTGAGTCCATTTTAAAAGTTGTTGGACAACCTCTTCATCACTTTTATTTTTTACTTTAATGGGATTATTCTCTAAAAATGCTAAAAGATTCTTATCTAAAATATCTTCTCTAGCCAATGCATCCAGCCAAGTATCTCGAATTGTACCCCTGGTATAAAAAGTTCTTAACTTATCTTCAAATTCAAAATTAAAGACCAACTTTGCATCTCGTTCCGATAAAGGTAAATAAGATTTTTTCTTTGTCTGCCTTATATCAAATAGACCTAAAGATATGAGTAGATGAATCTTCTCTCCCAAGCGTGCATCTTCATCTACAATAGAAGGGGAGAATAATTCAGGGAACTGTTTAGCATTTATTGGAACAGTTAATTTATTGCTACGCTCATTCATTGGTTGTTTATCTAATTTATCTAGCAAGGCGTGACATACCTTAGCAATAGATATATCTTCTAAAAGTATTTCTAAGTTATTCTGCATAATATTCATCTGCTTCCTTTTTTATCTCTTCTAAAAGCAACTGTTCTTTACTCTCATAAAGTTTTTTTATCTCAATATTATTAAATGACTTAAACTCTACAAAGGTTTTATAGTCTAAGTCACCATTTTTTGATCCATATAAAGGTGCTTTTACAATATGATAATTTGAAGACTCCATATCAAGAAAAGAACCTACTTGTTTGGTTGGCATAGCACAAATAACTTGAAAATTTAAAGTATCAGTTAAATAACTTAGAATCTCTTTGGAACGTTTCTCATTTAACTTTAAAAAGCTCTCATCAATAATTGCTGTCTCTAAAGCATTACCTCTTGACTCTTTAGATTTTAATGAAGCTTGTAGGTTTAAAGAACGAATAATATAATATGAAGTCTCGCCTTGTCCACCTGAATTTTTTCCATTTCTACTCAAACTGATCTCTTCACCATCAACAATTTGAACAATATCATAGTTAGCATAATTCCTATAGTCTGCAACACGCATAAGTTCTTTTCTCCTATCACTATCATCAGACTCCATAAAAAGTCTAAATAGATATTCTTGAACTTCTGCAGTCTCATGTTGTGCTACTTCACCAAATAATCCCTCAGTACCAAAAGAACTTTTATTTTCATAAATGGTTTTGAAATATGCCTTATATTCCATCAACTCTTTATCAGCTTTTAAACGTATGATTTTATAAAATTCATCACCGAATTTATGTCCTTTCAACACACGGTTTAACTCATTAATATATGCCTCACCATTTATGATATTAATATGTATAGCTTGACAAAAATCATTAATAAACACTGTATTAAAATTATCTTTTGCCTGTTTTATCTTTTCAATATATTCAAATAACGTTGAGCTTTTTAAACGTGATACTTCTTTTTGAATAGAGTCATTAAATTCAAAAAGCTCTTTAAATTGTACTTTGTTTACTACTAATTCATTATAGGTTAAGAGATATGATAAATTGACCTTAGCACTGTTTAATTTTTCATTATTGCGAGATGCTTGAAATGATTGCCATATATTTCCAAGTATATCTTTTAAACTCTTAGGTTCGATTCTTTCATCTTTTATAGAAACAGACTCCTTTAGATCTAATAAATATAATTCTATATCTTCTGCATTATTTTTATAAATACAATAGATTTCTTTTAGATTTTCACTTTCCTGAAAAAGAAATTCTTTTCTCTTTTTAAGCTCTTGAGTAAATGTAGTAAGAATGGACTCTTTACTTTTTAAAAAATTTTCAACAGAACCCAACTCTTTTATATTTCCTTTTATTGTTCCATCGAAACGCTTATCTTTTGCCTGTAGCCGCTTGATTTCTTCATGTATCTTATCTATATCACTTGTATCTATAAGTGATTTTTCCTTCTTAAACGAGTGATAACTGCTATATATTTTTACTAACGGAGATATAAACGAGGTATCAAATAGTTCTACATTTCCTTCTAAACTGTGTAAAGCTTCATTAAAACTATTTAAGTAACCTTGTTTCCTTAACGCAGTATTGACCCTACTGTCTAAGATGCTATACTCTTCTTCTAATTTAACTAAAGTTATTTCTCGTGCTTGCTCTCCAAAAACATACCTTTTATCTTTAAGTAGACATGAGAACATCAAGTTATTACTAGAGGCTTTTCCATCTATCATAAGTCCTCTTTTTGATTTTCGTAACTCTTCAGTTGTCTCTATGCGTAACACATTTCCATAAGAAGAGATGAAATAAGCTTCTACTATAGGGTTGGTAATTTTTAAAAGATTTACTATAGAGTCATCATCCAATGATTTACCTCTAAAAGAGCATTCTTTTAAAACCTTAGAACCTTGTATGATTTTTAATCTTAAATTCTCTTTTTTTACAAACTCGATTGCCTCTTTTTCGTATTCTTCATCAACCAAAACTGCAAACCTATTATTTGCTAAAAAGCCTTCTATAGCTTCTGACCATAATTCATCATTGAGTTCAACAAATTCATATAACATCCTTGCATTTGCTTTAGGTAAATTATTTTTTAATGTATTATAAGCTGTTAAAATTTGATGAGGACAATAAGCTTTACTCTGTTTAAGATTTTCGATTTCAAAATTTAATTCTTTTTGTTTTATTGACCCATTACTAACTAAAACCAGTATTTCTTCATACTCATCTTTTAAATCTATAACTTCTGATTTATATGTTTCAGAATTCATTATTTTACTATATGTGAATGACAAGTTTATAAAAATATTTTCTAATTTTTTTAATGGCTCTTCAACCCCTTCAGTTTCAATGGTAATATTAGCAGATAAACTATTATTTGAGAATTCTTGAATTTCTTCATAAAAGTCTTCTAGCAGTCCACAAAGTATTGAATTGTTTTCCTTATGAAGAAAAATTGAAGCTAAATCTTTTCGATAGTTTTCAAACTTTTGAGATATTCTAAAAAAACTCTTTGTTGAACTGTTAAAATCTTCTTGACTTTTTTCTATACCTTCATCAATCCTTCTAAGTTGTTCTATCGTAACATTACCTGAAGTATTAGTTACCAACCCTTCTAATATTTTTGTATTAAGTTCTTTTTTTCCTTCTAGTTCTTCAATGTCTTGAGAAAGTTTTAACTGCTTTTTCTCACTCTTATCATATTCTTTATTGCGTTTATAAATTTTATCTTTTTGTATGGTTACTTTATAAAACCGATACTTATAATGCTCTACAATATTTTCAAACCACGTTTCAAGTAAAGTGTCTAACTTCCCATTTAATATACCCAAGGCTTCAACAGCATCTTTTACTTCATTTGAATCTTTTTCTAGCTTATCTAATGCACGAATGGCTTCAGAGAGTTTTTCTATCTCTCCTTTCATGTCTTTAGATTCTAAAAACTCTTGCCGTACAAATTCATTAATATTATCAACAGGCTTAGCATGTATAAAATTAGTAAATGCTCTAGCTGCTTTTTCAGAACGTATTTTATTACTACTTTCTTGTCCCCATAAATGCCCATAAAGTGTATTTAAATAGTCACCTTTACCATTACACTGTATAATATTTTCTGGTTTATATTTGTTAGACAATTCTCTTTTGAGGTCAATATGCCCATACACTTCATTATTCACATCTTTTAATTCATCAAAAGACAATTCAACACCTGAACAAATAAATAGTTCCATACTATTTAGAGTAGGTGTTTTCTCTCCATTGCGTATCTCTATACTTGACGAAGCAGAAACTAATGCAGTAAAGACCTTTTTTCTCTCTTTTTCACTTGATTCAAAAACCAAAGCGATAGTACTTAAACACTCATTCCGTGCAAATTTAAACCGGTCTTCACCTAGAAAGTATCCTTCAACTGTCCGATACTCTTTATTCCTTTTTTTATTTTGAACCTCATCTTGACCTGCATTATAAAGTACTATGTTTTTCTTTGCACCGGTCATTACTGTCTGTATTGCATCAAGCATCGTACTTTTCCCAACGCCTGTTTCACCAGTCACAAAAACTAAATTTCCTAAAGCATACTCTCTATTTTCTAGGTTTGCCCAATTAATAGTGATTAACTTTTTAATTTTCATCACTATCCCCCTTATCTAATTTCTCAACTTCTAAAAAAGGTCTNNATCTCAGGTAAAATAATTTGTTTGATATATGGACGTATTATCAGTGGTCTATCTTCATCTTCAAAAACACCTTTTGCAAACTTTACTGCCTTAAGTTTATGAAGTGTACGTAAAGACTCCTCTCTATTTGTCTTGTTTTCATGAGGGGTATAACCTATAGAGGTTGCCAATATGGTATTGAACTCTTCTAAGTTTACTTCAACACTTGCATCATCCAATACAAGACCTTCATTTAACTTTTGATTGTACAATATAGTTAACGCCAATAAGTAAGCGCTCTCTTCATTTGAAAAACGCATTGAGAGTGCTGATTTTACCTCTCCATCACTTCTCTCTTTTGGTGTATCTGAACTGGGGCATAAAGACGAATAGAATACAAGTCTTCATCGTGTTCTACAGATATATTAATAAGATTTAAATAATCTTTAACCACCGACTCCATACGAACAAACTTATCATAGTAACCCTCTTCAATTTTTTTATCTTCTCTGCATATAACACCATTTTCAAGAAGATAGGTGACAACATCTTGAAAATCAACAATATCTAATCCCATAGTCCTAACTTCATCAAACACACTATTATAAATATTTGTATTCACTATTTAACCTTTATTTTTCATCTTTTTTGTAATGATATACTCATCACTTTCAAAATATATATTTTGTATTCTCTCTCCCGTAGCCTTAAACTCAAAGTTATTCTGATTCTTATGCATAATATCTGTTGAATAGAGAGCAATCAATAAATCTTTGGGTTCAGCTACTTTAAACAGTGTATTACTAATTTGACTATTTATTTCAAAATGTTTATCTATAAATTCCGCTATCTCATCTTGAGTAAAGTTAAATGCCATGTGTTTTCTTTGTTCAAATTGGCTTTGAATATAAACTTCTTTAGGTATCACTTCATTTTCTTCTAAAACTGTTTTTACTTGTTCTTTTTTCTCCCGTTTTCTAACTATTACGGAGGAAAGGTCTAAAACTCTTAAATTAGGATAACGTAACTTCTCACCAATTTTATTCAGTAATTCCATCTTATCTTCTTCTAACTTTTCTTTTAAAATCTCAGCTATTTGACTCACTTCTTTATTTTTATTGAATATTAAAGAGTTGGTTTGACGAAAGATTATTTCACCTCGTTTAACATACGTTGTAATTTCATTTTTAAGTTTAGGCAGTTTACTGTCACAAGCGTTATGTAGCCTATCTTGAATAGCATATAAAATATTACGTAGAGGATTTTCTCTTTTTTTATAGGAGGGGACAAGTCGTATTAACTTTTTCTCACGTAACTCCAATTGAGTGTCATCAAGTAATTCATTCACTAACCTGCCGATCTCTAACCTGTGTCTATTTGCCGAGTCTTCACCAAATTTAATTGCCAAGTCAGTTGTAAACTTCTCTTCTAGAAATGAAATAAACATCCCACTAGCCTGAGATATATCTTTAATAGCCAAAAGCATTAATAAATTCTTTTCTTCTTTTAGGTCATTTATATTATCAGTTAAATCAGAAACAATATGCTTTGAAAAGTTCATGGCATCTAGCAGATCATAAGGGTCATTACTTTTTTGATAAGATTCTAAAAGAGAACGTGTACTTCTCACATTTCTTTGGCGTATATTTAAATGCTCATCATCATCCATACTTGCCAATGTTTGAGCCATTTTCTTGCCATTTTTAGTAAAGTTAAATGTTTTAATAGATGACCCTCTATCTGTAATAAACTCAACCCAACCTGTATCACTTAAACGCTTCACAACATAAGAGCTCTTCTCTTTATCGCTATCTAAAGAGTACTCATCATCCTCATCTTGCCAAGAGATCTCCTGCATAACACGTAAAATAATCTTAACAACAGTACGCCTATCTAATACTTCTTCAGATGAAAAGTCATCCCCATAAGTAGTATTGTAAAGAGAAATAATAACTTTTTCTATTACTTTCCCATTTTTACCTGATAGAGGTGAAAAAAAGTCAAGATTTGTTTCTGTCACTAACATATTACCCTCTATTTTAATTTATAAATTTGATCTTTAAAGTATATCTCAAAATGATAAAAAACCTCATATCCACCTCAATACAAAAACCCAAATAACCATAACGGAATTCGGTTTCCGAAGCCTCTTTCTATCTCATCTGAAGCTACAAAAGAGTGATTCATATCTTTTATCTGTTTAAAGGATTTATTTTCCCCACCTATCTCAAAAGTCAAATTTTCATTTACTAAAAAGTCTCCAGACTTTGGAGCAATAAGTTTATGTTCTTTACTTAATTGGTTCATAAAGAAAGTTTCTCGTACAGTGCCAATATTAGCTGTGGAAGTAAAAAGCAGGTTCGTATTGTCCAAATATATTTTTTCAGGTTTTTCTATACTGCCTAGACCTTTTGAACTTTTCATAAGCATTTTTATAAGCCCTGCATCTTCAAGATATTTCAAGTAGTTCTTCAACGTTCTTTCATCTCCCACACCAATGATACCCTTTAACTTTTTCATATCAGGAGTAAATGGTACAGAAGCTGAAATAACTTTGAGAAGAGACTTTAATTTTTTAATGCTGTTACCCGTCAAGGAAGGATAGATAGCCAATAAATCATTCTCTATAGTCGTATGAATATTTTGCTCCAAGGCTAAATAAAACTGCTCTTTGTCATTGTACTCAAAATAGTATGGGTAGTATCCAACTTCCAAGTATTCTTTAAAAAGTACTAATATTTTCTGATTTTTTTTAGCTAAAACATCAACTATAGCTTGTGCTATGCTTTGATGTTCTGTTAAAACTGTTTCAAGCTTAAAACTTTCTAGCTCAATATCTGACTTTATCTCTATAAACTCACGAAAACTCATGCCTTTCATTTTGTAAACCAAGGCTCTTCTACTTAAGTCATGACTCCCTTTATGTATTTCTAAGGCAGAACTTCCTGAAACTAAAAGTTTTAACTCTCTAAAAGTATCATTAATGCTTTTTAACTCTTTTGACCAGTTTTGGTACTTATGAATCTCATCTATACAGAGTAGTTCTCCACCCATTTTTACAAACTTATCTGCAATTTCATAAAGAGAATTCTCCCCTAAAAGGAAATGGTCTGCTTGTATATAAAGGGCTTTATCTGTGTAGACATCAGGGTAGCTCTGTTGAATGTATTGGGTAATAGCAGTGGTCTTGCCAATCCCTCTTTGACCAGAAATAATGGAAAAACGATTAGAGAGTGACTCTTGTTTTAAAAAATACCGTACATAGTCTTGTCTATAATTTATAATATAATTTTGGCTCAATTGAAAAAGTTTTTCTAACATACTCAGGCTCCTTAATAGTATTATATCACTATTATATTATAATATCTTAGTAATATAATACTATCGAATCTTTTTTCTGCAACCTTTTACTTGTTAAAGCCAAAATATAACGTAAGTTTCATCTTGTATAATAATAAAAATTACTAAGGATACTATATCTATGTCCAAACAACTCTTTGCCATCTTTGGAAACCCTGTCTCACATTCCAAATCACCCCTTATGCATAACCTCTCCTTTCAAGGATTAGGATTTGACGGCTGTTATACACGTTACTTACTGGAAGACGGTGCAACACTCAAGAAAACTTTTTTTGATCTTCAACTTAAAGGTATCAATATCACTGTACCTCACAAAGAACATGCCTATCATGCCTGTGATGTACTGGACCCATTTGCCAAGAAAGTAGGTGCGGTCAATACCATCGTTGAGAAAAAGGGAAAACTCTACGGTTACAATACCGATGCACCGGGGTTCTTAAAAGCGATCTCTGAGTTTGAAAACATCAAAACTGTACTTTTCCTGGGTGCGGG
>LGVF01010128.1_pt1 | contig 11621 bp, 14 predicted proteins | sample 469901 | NCBI WGS metagenome assembly LGVF01 (sample SAMN03893561, study PRJNA290197) | marine sediment metagenome | material: sediment; isolation source: combined push core samples #3730, #5133, and #5579 collected at Hydrate Ridge | place: Pacific Ocean: Hydrate Ridge | reverse complement strand
TTTTTGGGAGGGGGTCTCCAACAACAACATAGGCGCCGCATTCCATCCCTTTTTCAAATACGTTTTCCGCCCAATCAATAAAACGCACATCTGCCATGTGTTTTAATCTGATATCTTCCTCCTTAAGGTAACCTGCCCCGCGATGCATGGCAACTGCTTCTCTGTTTATTACGTGGAGGAAAACCACATGGTTAAGACCGGCCTTTCTTAGTTCCATCAATGATTCCAGAGCATCCAACCACAGTTCATCAAAATTGGTTACAAACAGCATCTTTTTAAATTTCATAAAACTTCCTCCTAAACCACGGTTTATAATTGATACAGAATATTTATACTACAGTAGATATCTTATATCAATCCCATCTTAAAACTTGCCAAAGATAATCAGAAAGTGCGTAAATTGTCAAGGTTTTATTGCGTATTGTTTTCATTGCGTATCTGAGCATATGTGTTGAGACCTTTGCACAACTATTTGCCAGTCATTGCGAGGCGCTTTGGCGACGAAGCAATTCCATTGATTACAGGGAGTTACTGTGAACCCTGAACTGTGAACCTGACAACCTGAGTAGGTACAGAAAACGATATAAAAAAAACTTTGCTGTATGGTATTACGACAAGAAGTGTTCATTATTTGCACATAGGATTATGTAAAGATATAAATATGTTCCTAAACTAGAGTTATTGTCTGTCCAACTATCGGACATATTATGTCCGGGTTATTGATTGCTCTACTTTTATGATTAAATAAATACTTAAAAAAACAGATAGATATGCATAAGAATCGAAAAGGCATATATATTGCAATGCATCAATATCTTTAAAAATATAACAATTGATAAGGTCGGTAAAGATTCTTGAAGCAGGTATTATATATATTTATGAATTCTCTTTGTTGACGAACTCGTAAAAAATCGAAAATCGAGTCGCTCCCGCGAACGCTGGAGTCCATAACCACTTGAAATAATCCGCAGAGCCCTTTGGCGGATTTTCGCAGGAATGACAATCAAGTGGTATGTTGGACTTTGTGTGACGCCTTCATTGTTGGCCTCTATGACATAAGGGGAGGTTATGGACGTAAAAAAAGTTATTTATGCTACAGATTTAAGAAAACCCACCTTTCGTGTGCTGGAGGGATTATCGGGTCTCAAAAATCTTGGTTTGCAAGAGATCCTTCTCCTTTGCGCTACTGGAAAGGAAGGGGGAAGTGATTCGGACAGGTCAAACGATGCAACTCTTGATCTGTTTGAGGAATGGAAAAAGCGATTAAGTGATTTAGGAATAAATGTAAGTATTAAGATTAATCCCTGCACCCTCTCCGATAGTGTTGTAGACATAATCCAGAGAAACAACATGTCGCTTGTCATATTGCATTTTAATAAAAAAGAGGGCCGCTCCTTTTTTGGTGGTTCGGCCCTGGAAAATATGATTAAAGCAGCCAATATTCCTGTCCTTGTTGTCGATAAGGACGAAAAGGGATTGAATTTTGGTTCAAAGGGTATGTTTGAACGTGTTTTGTTGCCGGCTGATTGGTCGCCGGAATATAAAAAGGCGTTGCAGGATGTAATCGATTTTAAGGAATTAATAAGCGAACTCGAACTTGTAAATGTTATATTCGAAAAATTGAGCCTGCGCGATGTGCAACAGCTAATGGAAGAAATGATTAATACCCGCAAAATGTGTATGAAACTTGGTATTTCAGCAGAATATCACATGTATGCGGGAGAAATTAGTGAAGAGATCCTGCGCGCGGCACATGAATATGAATCTACCGTGATAGTTATGGGCGCAACACGCAAGCGGAAGTTTAAGGATATTTTTAAAGGCAGGCCGTCGTATCAAGTAATAGAAAAAGCTCCTATACCTGTGTTGCTGGTTCCTTAGCGAGCTGTTTTTACAAAAGATATATAGGCTTTAAGATAATGATTTTGGGAAGGCTAGAGGGAGGAAGGCGTACTCGTCGTACGTCGACGACCGATAAGGCACCCAAAATCTTTATCTTAAAGCCTATAGAAAGAGGAACGAGATGGAAGTAACAGTACTTGTTCAAGCCACATATAGGGCCTTTGAGATGTTAGACAAGGCAAGAAATAAAGCCACACAGGTTTTGGATACTGCGGCAAGGCTCACATCTGAAACCCAGGCCGTACATCGAAAAAGGGTAGAGGCAATATTTACTGGCGCCAAACAAACAAGAACCAAAGCCATCAGATTTATTGCAACATTTATCATCATGTTCGGTTTTTGGCTGCTTTTGTCAGGGCACTATGATTTATTTCATATCAGCATCGGAGTTCTTTGTTGCGGCCTGGTGTCATATATATCGCATGATCTACTTTTTGCCAATCCAAGGGCTGGAGATATGCGCGTGATAGTTAAGAGGTTTATTGTTTATATTCCCTGGCTAGTGTATCAGATCGCGTTGTCCAACCTGCATGTTGTCCGACTGGCCCTGGGGCCAAGAAGGCTTATTGACCCGAAGATAATACAGTTCAAGACAAAACTGGAAAGTGATATATCCATGGTAACACTTGCAAACTCTATTACTCTTACTCCAGGGACTATCACAGTAGATGTTAAAGACGGCGTATATTATGTGCACGCTGTGAGCAAAAAGGTTGCGGAAGATCTTATGACCGGCGAAATGGAGGACAAAATCGCTCATATATTCATGGAAGCCGACCATGTGTATGTTCAGGATGTTCTCGATATGGCGCCTATTTTTGTAGAATTAAAGTAGATAACATAGTTAAATTGAGGCCGAACAATATGATAATCAAACGCACAGTAAACATGACCAAACAATCGGATGATGTTATTGTTAAGACGGTTTCCCGGTTATTAATACCTTTTATACAGATTTATGCTCTCTATGTTATTGCGCACGGGCATTACAGCCCTGGAGGAGGGTTCCAGGGAGGAGTAATCTTTGGGGCAAGTTTAATTCTATTGGTACTAACCTTTGGTCTGGACAATATTTTGCGCAGGATGTCGGAAAAATTAAACACCATTTTATGTAGTCTTGGAGTCTTCATATATGCTGGAATAGGGTTGTTGTGCATTATACTCGGAGGTAATTATCTGGATTATGGAGCGCTTGACAAGATATTTCACGTAGGGATAGCGCAGGCAAGGTCGCTTGGTATTCTTGGTATTGAGACCGGTGTAGGAATCGCTGTCATGGCTGTGATGGTTTCGATATTTTTAGACATATCTACGGGAGGACTCCCTTCAACAAAAGAGCAGGATCAATCTGGTTAATATTTAAGGATTAAACTTGAGAATACAGGATTTCAATAAATGGTCTGCAAAGATGAAGCAGGTTTACAATATGATATTGAATCTTGCTCCCACTGATACCACAGTTTTGGTTCGTGGCGAAGAAGGGACGGAAAAAGCATTGGTGGCACGATCTATCCATTTAAACAGCGTGAGAAAAAATCACCCCTTTGATGTGTATAACTGCTCGGCTTATCCGCAGTTTATTGTAGAAAGCGGTCTTTTAGGTCATGAAACAGGCGCCTTTGAAGGGGCGGTATCTCAGAAAAAAGGATGCCTGGAACTAAATAATGGCGGGACAGTTTTTTTGAGTGAGATTGACAAGATGTCACCGCTGACCCAGATCAAGCTTAAAAAATTCTTGCAGGATGGGTCAATACAAAGGCTTGCAGGAAAAGAAACTATAAAGACAGACGTCAGGATTATTGCCGCCGTTACTACGGATTTAGGAAAAGAGGTAGAAAGGGGAACTTTTAACGAAGAATTTTCTTATATGCTGAATGTGATCAATATACATATACCATCTTTAAGGCAGAGAAAAGATGACATTCCCCTTTTAGTAGAATACTTCTTAAAAATGTTGAATGTAGAAATTGGAAAAAATATTAGAGGGGTTACATCTGATACTATGCAGATGTTAATGGACTATTCCTGGCCGGGCAATGTCAAGGAGTTGGAAAACTCAATACAACATGCCTTCCTTCTGGCAGAGGGTGAAGTAATTAAGCGTGAACTCCTGCCTTCCCGCATCTTAGATGAAGTCTTAACAGAAAAAAATGAAGGGATAACCTCTTTTGAGGAAAATGAAAAAAGATTCCTTATGAAGGTTTTGCAGGAGTGTAACTGGAATAAATTACAGGTTTCAAAACAGCTCAATGTGAGCCGCAGCACATTGTATTCAAAGCTTAAAAAATACAATTTAACATTAAAACATTAATTAGAAAACAAATTTTGTCTTGGGCAGGCTGATAAGCTGATTGTGAGCGAAGCGAACTAAATTCGGGAGCAGCGATATGGGAAATTTTTATCTTGGTGTGAGCATTTTTCTTTGCTTGCTTGTTTTCATTTGTCTTTATCGGGTGGTATTCGGGCCAACCATTATTGACCGTATTGTCGGGGGCGGGGCAATCGGCACAAAGACATTACTCATTTTAGTGCTGATGGGATTTATTTACGGCAGGATAGAGATGTTCCTGGATATCAGTATGGTATACGCGATATTAAACTTTATTGGCACTCTGGCTGCAGCCAAGTACTTTGAAGGTAGAGGTGAAATTTAATGGAAGTTGTAAAAATAATATCCATTGTCTTGATTATAACAGGATGTTTCTTTTTTGCTACAGGCACCATCGGACTGATACGTTTTCCTGATTTTTATTCACGTATGCATGCCACTGGAAAAGGCGACACGCTCGCGGTGCTTATATCACTTATCGGTCTTTCCATATATCATGCATTTTATCATGGCGCTATTTTAGACAGCATAAAGATAGTCGTTATTGCAGTTTTTATGTTTTTGGCGAATCCCACGGCGACCCATGCCATTTCCAGGGCTGCTTTTCGGTGCGGCGTCAAACCTTGGACAAGGGAGAAAAACAAATGATCTGGCAACTCGATCTTATATTGTGTATTTTTGTTATTATCTGCGCAATCGCGGCTATCAGCATAAAGGACCTTCTGGCTGCTGTTATTATCCTGGGAGCTTACAGCTTCTTTATGTGTATTCTCTGGACCGAAATGGGAGCGGTGGATGTTGCTTTTACCGAGGCTTCGGTCGGCGCAGGAGTCGGAACTGTATTGTTTATTGCAGCGGTCAGTAAAACCAAAAGGAGGTCAAAGGATTGAGAGTTATCGCAATAGCCATAATACTTTTAACAGGTGGATTGCTTATCTATGGTGTTGAAGATATGCCCGGCTGGGGCGACCCTGATTCTCCAGCCAGCAGCCATGTTTCACCGAAGTATATAAAGGAAGCCCTGGAGAAAACAGCGACGCCGAATATGGTTACCGCCGTCTTGGGGGATTACAGGGGATACGATACCATGGGTGAGACCGCGGTTATTTTTACTGCCGGGATAGGCTGTATTCTGATGTTGAGAAAAAAGCGCAAGGGAGAAGGAGACTGATATGCTTGAGTACATAGTCAGCAAATACAACTTCTGGGTCTTTGTCATTTTGCTGCTGATCGGGCTTTACGCAATGGTGGGAAAGAAAAATCTGGTTAAGAAGCTGATCGGGATGAATATCTTTCAGTCTGCTGTGATTCTTTTTTACGTTTCCATCGGAGTAAAGAAGGGCGGAGCAACAGTGCCGATATTCTTAGGGGATGCNNCATGCGGCGCACGGGCATGGACACGCTATTATCGATGTCGCCAGTTATATTAATCCTCTTCCTCATGTCCTGATGCTTACGGCAATAGTTGTTTCAATTGCCACAACAGGTGTTGCCCTTGCGGTGCTTATNNNNGAAATTATGAAAATAAGAAAAGACACGGGAGTTTAGATATGGCAACACATTTTGCTGCTCTTGTAATAATCATTCCTTTAATAGCCGCTCTCTTTGTGCCGGTTATTGGATGGTGGAAAAAAGGATTGTGCTACCCATGGGTCGTTGCTGTTCTCGTTCTTCCACTTATATCATCTATTGGCATTTTAAATAGAGTAATAGAGAGCGGACCATTTTCATATTTTCTTGGAGGATGGGCTCCTCCGTGGGGAATCGAGTATGCGATAGATTATCTCAATGCATTTGTTCTGGTCATAATATCTGTTATTAGTCTGATTGTTTCCATATATTCCAAAAAAAGCGTTGAAAAGGAAATGCCTGAAAAGGTTGTTCCGTTCTACACACTTTTTTTGCTCCTTGTTACAGGCCTTTTCGGGATAGTTGCAACAGGGGACCTGTTCAATGTATTTGTGTTTTTAGAGATTGCAGCCCTTTCATGTTATGCTCTAATGGCTATAGGCAGGGATGGAGCTCCTTTAGCCACGTTTCGATATATCATAATGGGTACAATCGGAGCCTCCTTTTATCTCCTTGGCGTAGGTTACCTGTATATTATTACCGGCTCGCTGAATATGCTGGACGTGGCCCAGCGATTACCCGAATTATATCATTCCAAAGTTGTATTGACGGCAGGCATTTTTATGGTAGTTGGCATCGGCCTGAAGATGGCAATTTATCCATTGCATGCATGGGCTCCCAACGCGTATGCCGATGCTCCTTCAACAGTCAGCGGTCTGGTCGCGCCCTTAATGACCAAGGTGGCGGCATACATGATGATACGGGTTATGTTTACTGTCTTTAAGCCTGTTTTCTTCATAGAGGTGATCCCTGTTACAACCATACTCACATGGATGGCGGCCGTTGCCATAATCATAGGTTCAATATATGCCATTGCCCAGACCGATCTTAAGAAGATGCTGTCCTACTCAGTTGTGGCACAGATTGGATACATTGCTTTAGGAATAGGGCTGGCTAATAAATCCGGTCTTACCGGTGCTGTGCTACATATTCTTAATGAGGCATTTACAAAAGGGTGTGTGTTTTTGGTCGCAGGGGCTATCGTTTATAAAATGGGGGCGTGCAATATTAATGAATTTAAGAACCTGTATAGAAAGATGCCGTTTACTATGTCAGCATTTCTAATCGGCGCTTTTTCCATGGTAGGCATCCCGCCTACATGCGGTTTTTTCAGCAAGATATATCTAATTATGGGCTCAATTGATGCCGGGAACTGGGTTTTTGTAGCTGTATTACTGTTTAGCAGCATTCTCAATGTGGTCTATTTCTTCAGAGTTATACAGATCGCAACTTTTGAAACGCCGATGCCTGACTATTCCCGTGATAAGGCTTATGAAGCGGTTGCCATGGATGAAGTTCCATTAAGTATGCTTATCCCCATACAGCTTATGGCTGCCGGAATAGTGCTTTCAGGTATTTTTAGCACAAAGATTATATCAACGGTAATTCAATTTGTTATCCCTGTAAGTTTTTAAGTAGGAGGTCATTGAGTGGATACGTTGACAATAGCATGGTTGTGTGTGCTTTTCCCCTTTCTGGGGGTAATTTTCACTTTTTTGCTGGCTAAGGTGCATCCAAAGCTCAGAAATGCTGCGGCTGTATTTTTCCCATTTCTGTCCGCCCTGTGCAGCCTGAAGCTCTTGACGCATCTGTTTCATCCGAAAACGTTGCCTCTCGAGAGTTCGGTAACGTGGATTAATATACCTTTTGTGGTGGAATTCGGTGTATTGGTAGATCCGCTCAGCATTATCCTGGCAGTTGTAGTTGCTGTCATAAGCTTTATTATTGCCGTGTACTGCCTTGGATATATGAAGGGAGATCCGGGAATAACCAGGTTTTTAATGATGGTAAACCTTTTTATCGGGAGTATGCTCCTGCTGGTGCTTACAAATAATCTGGTTTTTCTTTTTGTCGGATGGAAACTGGTTGGTCTGTGCAGTTATGCTTTGATCGGTTATTATTACAGGGATGAGGAAAAATACTGGATAGGCGGTCCCGCTCCAACCAAGATGGTTTCTCCAAGCCACTGCGGATTAAAAGCATTGGTGGTAACAGGCGTGGGCGATCTTGTCATGTTAGGCGGCATACTAATTATATTTTACTATGCCCGGACTTTTAATATCATGGAGCTTTACACGACAGCCTCTATCTGGATGCCGGAAATGGCCAAGACGCCGGGTATAATCATATTGACTACTGTGCTTCTCCTTGCAGGCCCTATTGGAAAATCAGCTCAGTTCCCCTTTCATGAATGGCTTCCGGAAGCCATGGCAGGCCCGGGTCCTGTTTCAGCTCTGATTCATGCGGCGACTATGGTTAAAAGCGGGGTTTATCTGGTCGCCAGGTTTATCCCCATGTTTTATTACGGCTACTGGGTGGCCGGCGTCAGTGAAGCTTCTTTATTTTTTACAATAGTGGCATGGGTGGGCGTTATTACGGCATTTGTTGCGGCAACCCAGGGTTTGGTCGCCTTAGAGCTTAAAAAGGCCCTTGCATTTTCCACTGTAAGCCAGATCGGCTACATGTGGATCGGTCTGGGTATGGCCGGGTTGAGCGGATCAGTATTGGTAGGCGGTACCACATCCGGGATATTTCATCTTGTAAGTCATGCTGTGTTCAAGGCATGTCTCTTCCTGTGCGCCGGTTCTGTTATACATGCAGCTCATTCAATTTACATGAATGATATGGGTTCCATGAGAAAATATATGCCGCTGACGTGGATTTTTATGCTTATAGCCGCTTTATGTTTGATGGGGATTCCGCCTCTGCCTGGTTTCTTCAGCAAGGATGCCATCTTGCTTTCCGCTCTTGAAGCCCATCATCTGCCGATATTTATTATTGCGGTAATTACCGTGGTTTTAACGGCATTTTACACTACGCGTATGGTCGGCATGGTTTTTTATGGGCCCGAGAGCAAGCAGATAAAACATATAAAGAAAGAAGGAGGATGTATTCATGAAGCTTCCCCAACCATGTGGGGCGCATGCGGCGTCCTGGCTGTAATTATTATATTCCTTGGCCTGGTAGGGCCGCATGTAGAGCATCTCTTAAAAGAGGGTTTTCACTCAAACCTTGTCGGAACGCTTGCTTTGCCGGTTGTGCATGGTGGAGAACATCCGTTTAATTACCATCTGGTAGTTTCGGTGCTGTCGATAGTTGCTATACTTCTTGGAGCTGTGCCTGCATATTTTATGTATATAGCGCAAAAATGGGATCCCAGGGCTATCCTGGACAGGTCATCAACTCTCCAGGTTTTTCATAAATTCTTCTGGAACAGATGGTTCATAGATGCTTTTTATTTAAAAGTTTTTGTGGACGGATTATTGAAGTTAGCCGACTTTGTGGCTTATACTGTTGAAGACGGGTTTGACAATCTGGTTCACAAGAGAATCCCCGCTCTTATTACGCAGAGATGCCCTGCGGTGCTGTTTAAACTGCGGACTGAGTCGGATGATCTTTTGTATAACATATCTTATATTATTATTGTCTTTATTTGCCTGCTGTTTGTGGTATTAAAATAATTTTTTATGACATTACGGGGATAAAATGATGCCTCATATTCTTTTGCAAATAATAATTGTTCCGCCAATTGCGTCTTTATTCATACTGTTGACCAGGCATCTGATTGGAAGAAAGGCTGGCTGGATAGCCGGTTGCAGCCTTTTATATTCAACAGCGCTTCTAATTATGGCATGTGTAAAAGCCTATCATGGTGAAGTGATTGTTGAAGAATATCCGTTTATTGATTCAGCAATCACCTTTGGACTTCTTGGCGATGGATTGAGCCTGCCGGTCGCGTTGATAATTAACGGCCTTTGCACCGCCCTTGCATTTTATGCGATGCATTATGTAGATCATAGAATAGAGGCTATATACGGCGATGTGGATGAGCGCACATATTTAAACCACTATACACGATTTTATTCTATGTTCCTTGGTTTCCCCATGGGGTTCATGGGCGTTTGTCTTGTNNGTAGCCATGATATGTCTTATGTGGGCTGTTGTCGGAGCATCATTTTTTATCGCAGGAACACTGCTCACCTATCATCAAATCGGTAGCTTTAATATAGCGGATTTACCTGCTCTTGCGGGAAATCCAATGACTTTTTGGATTATATTTTTGCTTCTTATTGCCATTTTGATCAAAATGGCAGTTGTGCCTTTTCAGGTTTGGATGCCTTGGGTTCATGCAGAACATCCCACGTGCATAGCAGGACTTCTTGCTGTTTATGCGAATATTGCGGCGTATGTTTTAGTCAGGGTAATAGTCTTTCCTCTTCCGGCTGACTTTAAGGCTTTTTCCCTACCCCTGATGATAATGGCGCTTGTTACTATGGTGTATGGTTCTTTTCTTACAATGGCACAAACCGATGTAAAGCGCTTTGCCGCCTGCTCCACTATCAGCCAGCTTGCGTATTCGCTCCTGGGAATATCAGCCCTTACCATAGCGAGTGTGGAAGGAGGTATGTTTTTCTTCTTAGGACACATTATGGGGAAAACCATTCTATTTTCAACAGCAGGAATACTGGTTTATACAACAGGTACAAGAGATATGAGGCAGATGGGCGGACTTGCCCAGAAAATGCCTATTACAGCGGCTCTATGGATCATGGGAGCTTTAATGCTTTCCGGCTTTCCGCCAATGACCAGCTTTCCAGCAGAATGGATTATGTTCACAGGCATATTTAAAACAGGAGTTCAGACCATGCCCACCGGACTCATGGTCGCTATTTTGGGAGCCGGCGCAATTATATTAACGGTCGCATATACGTTCAGGTCAGTAAAGATTATATTTTTCGGGCCATTAAATCCAGATCTGGCGAACGATAAAATCAAGGACCCACCTTTAACAATGAGCATACCGCTTCTTATGATAGCAGGCGTATCAATAACCCTGGGGTTGTGCCCTAAACTGGCGCTTAATCTTTTTAATTACGTGATTGGGGGGATACCGATTCCATAGATATGCAAAGTAACTCTATTCAGCCGCAGATTTACCCCCCCTTCCCGCCAAGCTCAATGTCATTCAGAGTTATGGGCAATCTGTTATTGCAAAACGAATTAAAAAACAGCATGTTAAGATTAAAACCTGCATCAATTTCCTGTCGAATGAAGTTTTCATTTTTACCATGAAAATTCAATAGATTTAATATGATATTTCAGGTCCCATGCCAAAGACCGCTTTTTTGTAAAAAAACTTGGCTTTGACGAACAACCTTAACCAGCAGTGTGAGATGCCTATTTGACAGGCATTTTAGGGAATCGCGTCAAGAGAGGCTTAACTGAAAATATTTTATGAATCGGTTTGTATGGGGAACTGATCAAGAGGAAACCAACAGAAAATGGACAGAAAAATGGGCATGGCGCCCAATTTTCTGTGCAGGATGAAAGTTATTCCGGGTACTATAGACTGTCAGCCGGATACAAAATACTACAGAATTAGGTTCTGGTTGACGGTTTCATCCAAAGTGACAAGGTTGTCATAAAGGATGATCTTTTTAGCAATGACCCGCTACGCCATAGGGTCTTGCGACGGCTGGGCGCTGATTCTGGATCATTCCATCTTCTTTTAAAAACCGGCAAAGAGCCGATTGCTCAAATTATGCGACGACATCTGACCGGCTATGCGGTTACTTTTAACCGGCGGTATCGCCGTTACGGCCGTTTATTTTTCTCCGAGGCGTATAGGCTCTACGAGCCGGAGGCAAAATCGCTACAAATCGATTTTGTGTCAGGAAAACACTTACCTCGCCACCAGAGGTACCGGTGATCCTATTGGAATAACAGGAATACAGCTCTTCCTTGTTCTCCCGGTCTCATC
>LGVF01659697.1_pt2 | contig 11625 bp, 9 predicted proteins | sample 469901 | NCBI WGS metagenome assembly LGVF01 (sample SAMN03893561, study PRJNA290197) | marine sediment metagenome | material: sediment; isolation source: combined push core samples #3730, #5133, and #5579 collected at Hydrate Ridge | place: Pacific Ocean: Hydrate Ridge | reverse complement strand
TTTAATAAACCAATGCAACCTAAATATCGTTTGCCACGTACTGACTTTGATTGGCTTACGACTGATGATGATATAGTTGATAAATATATCGCTGATCCATTATGCGGATTTGCTTATACACCACAATTTTATATTGAATTTTTAAAAGGTGTTGTTGAAGTAAATAAATCAAATTTCATTATGGAAACAAAAGATGTTCCGATTTTATTTATTTCTGGAGATGCTGACCCAGTGGGTAATCATGGTGAAGGTGTTAAGGAAGTTTATCAGATATTTAATGGTCATGGATTTAGCCAACTAACTTTAAAGTTAGTTGAAGATGCACACCATGAAGTTTTGAATGAAATCAATAAATTAACCACTTATGAATATCTCCTTAAATGGATTGATTCCAGTTTATAAAGTTTATATTCTGAGGACTTTTTATCTTGCCAAAGAAAAAAAACTGTGATACGGTAAGGGAGTATAAGATGAATATTCAAAGGGCAAATACGTGGAAACACGTAGACGCAAAGTTACAGAGCTAAAGGTTATACCTATGCTGGCTGGGCCGCAATATTTAAGGGAAATTATTTTTTGACGATTGCACTCGAAAAATGTTTCTTTTAGTATCTTAATGATATTGTGTAAAAGCGTAAACGCCCTAATTTAGGGCGTTTTTATTTATTTTATACAAAAAATACTAAAGGAGGATTTTATGGGTGAAAAGCCAAATGGAAACTTCAATGTTGGTGTGGATCTTGGTACATCTAATCTTCTAATTTATGTTGAAGGGCGAGGAACTATTTTTAATGAACCATCTTTTATTGCAGTTGATAAAGCTAGCAGTAAAGTTGTGTCAGTAGGTTTTGAAGCAGCTGAATTAGTTGGTAAGGTACATGACAAAGTTGAAGTTGTTAAACCACTTAGTGGTGGAGTTATTTCTGATGTAGAAATGATTCGAGACATCTTGATATTTACATTCGATAAATTGTTTGTGAATAGTGCAGAGCAAATTCATAAGTTACTAATCTGTATTCCATCTGATATTACGGAAACAGAAAAAGCAGCTATTTTACAACTTGGTAAAGAATTAGGTATTGATGATACTAGAATTGACGAAGAGATTAAAGCTGCAGCAATTGGTTGTGGAGTAGATATTTATACTCCAAGCGGACATCTTGTAGTTGATATCGGGGGAGGTACAACTGATTTCGGAGTACTTTCTTTAGGAGATGTTGTATTGTCGAAAAGTATTAAAGTAGCAGGAGATTATTTTGATAAGAAAATTATTGATTACGTGAAAGAGGTTCATAAATTAGAAATTGGACCGCAAACCGCGGAGAGAGCTAAAGTAGCTTTAGCTTCATTAACGGGAGAATTACCTAAAGATGAAGAAGGAAATACACTTACTTATAGTGCAATGGGTCGTGATTTAGTAAGTGGGTTACCGTCTAAAGTAGTATTAAAAGCAAAAGAGATAAGAAAGCTTTTAGTAGATTCATTTGAATCAATTAGAGCAACACTTATCGCAACTCTAGAAGCAACTCCACCTGAACTAGCTGGAGATTTAGTTGAAAACGGTATTATTGTAACAGGTGGTGGCGCACAAATTAAAGGTGTCAAAGAGTATCTAGAAGAAGTAACACATGTCGAAGTTCATGTTTCACAAACACCAATGACTGCAGTTGTTGAAGGTACTAAGAAATTGTTGAAAATGAACAAAAATCACTATTTCGGTGAATTTTAGGAGGATATCAATATGGCAGAAAAAATTGGATTAGGAATAGATTTCGGAACTGCGAACTTACTTGTGTATCTAGAGAAAAAAGGAATAATCTTTAATGAACCAAGTGTTATTGCATTTGATCGTGAGAGTGGGCAAGTTGTTGCTGCTGGAAAAGATGCTCACAAAATGCTTGGTAAAGTACATAACAAAATTAGCGTTATTAAGCCACTACGTAATGGTGTTATTAGCGACATGAAAGCCGCAAAAGCATTATTAGAATATGTTTTTTCAAGAGTAGAAAATTTTACGGAAAAAGACTTAACAAAAACTTCATGTGTGATGTGTTGTCCTAGTGAAGTAACAAAAATTGAGAGAGATATAATTTCAGAATTAGCATTAAACATGGGTATAAACGATATCTTAATAGATGAAGAAATTAAAGCAGGAGCACTTGGTGCTAATGTTGATATCTTCCAAGCTAAAGGTGTTATGATTGTTGATATCGGTGGTGGAACCACTGATGTTGGTGTTTTATCATTTGGAGATATTGTTCTATCAAGAACTATTCGTATGGCTGGTAACTTTATTGATACTGAAATTGCGAAGTTAGTTAAGCAAAATGAAAAAGTTGAAATTGGAGAATTAACAAGTGAAAGATGTAAAATTGATTTAGCAGATTTACGTAAAGACAGAAAAAATAAAGTTGTTCGTTACGCTGGTAGAGACATTGTTAAAGGAATCCCTAAATGGGTTGATATTTCTACTGAAGATGTGCACACTGTTATTGCTCCAATATATTCAGATGTAGTAAAACTTATTGCCGCTGTATTGAAAGATACACCGCCAGAATTAAGTGCTGATATTTATCAACATGGTATTTTATTAACTGGTGGAGGTGCCTTAGTTAAAGGCGTTGAAGAGTTTATTAATGATCGTATTAAAGTCCCAGTTAGCGTAGTCAGCAATCCATTAACATGTGTTGCAGAAGGGTCAAAATATTTACTGAAAAATCGTGGCGATTATTTAGTGAATCCTTTGAAATTATAATGAGGTGATGAATATGCCAAAAGATTTTAAAAATAAAGTAGTGAACAAAAAGTATATTAAAATTGGGATTGATTTAGGAACGGCTAATTTACTTGTCTATGTTGATGGCGAAGGAATTGTCTTTAATGAACCTAGCGTAATAGCTATGGAATATGCAACAAATGAAGTTATCGCAGTAGGATTTAATGCTGCTAGAATGATCGGTAGAGGACATCATGGAATTAAAATCATAAGTCCTTTAAACCAAGGTGTTATAAGTGATATGGATGCTGCTAAAAAATTAATTGAAATAGCAGTTAGAAAAGGAGAAGCAATTGATGTTAATTTGAAAGCTTCGACATTACTAATATGTTGTCCTAGTGAGGTAACACAAATTGAAAGAGACGCAATGATTGATTTAGCACATAATCTAGGTGTGCCAGATGTCTTTATCGAAGAAGAAGTAAAAGCTGGAGGAATCGGTGCTGGATTAGATATTTATGATAGTGTTGGTAGTATGGTTATTGACATCGGTGGCGGTAGTACTGATATTGGTGTTTTATCACTTGGTGATATTGTTGTTAGCGATACATTAAGAATTGCTGGTAACTATCTAGATCAAGAAATAATTAATTACTTACAATACCAACATGGTATTTTAATTGGTAAGAAAACAGCACAACGAATCAAGGAAGAAATAGGAACTCTGAAAGAAGTAATTACTGATGAAAGATTTACTTATGCAAATGGTCGAGATATTGTTAGTGGTTTACCACGCAAGATTAAAGTATCTCAAACAGAAATTAGAGATATCTTTATAGAACCATTTAAAAGCATTTGTAATGCTATCTTAAAAGTTTTACAAAATACACCACCAGAGCTAAGCGCTGATATTATTAAAAGCGGTATGTTAATTAATGGTGGATGTGCATTGATAGAAGGCGTAGATGAATTCTTGTTTAAAGAAATTGGACTTGATGTTCATATCGCTAAAAACCCATTAACTGCTATTGTAGAAGGAACAAAAGTATTACTTCAAAATCGCGGAAATTACTACGTAAAACCCGTCGATTAATAAATGGTAAAAAACAAAAAAGTATATTTTGGACTTATCCTTCTTCTAGCACTAATCGTTATCAATTCAATAGTTAAATTAGACTATTTTATGATTGTCCTTAGTGTTTTAGGGATTGGATTAATTGGATACCAACTTAGAGTTAACGAAGACGTTAGACTTGTAATTACTAAGAATAAGATAAAACGTAAATACAAAAAGAGGAATTTGAATAACTATTATGTCATACTACTTGAAATCACAAATTTATCTACCTATAGCCAATTCTACGATATTAAGTTAAGTGATTACATAATGAATGAAACTTATAAAATACTTAAAAAGAAAGTACATAATAACGTCTTCTTATACTCTGCAGATCAATTAGTAATCATAAATGAATTTGAGAATAAAACTGTAATAAATCAACTGCTTAGAAACAACGAACAAAATGATATTACTAGACGGATTATTAGGTATGTATCAAACCATAAATTTAAACCGTCAAATTCAGATGAATCATATCACGCAAAAATTACTGCTGGAACAGGCTCAGTAAGTATAAGGGAAAATAATAAATCAATTGATTCTTTAATCAAATTAGCCCACTTTACGATGCTTAAAGCAAAAAACGAGAATAAGCAGTTAATTGTTGCTACAGAAGAAATAAGAATTATAAAAGAGGATATTGAAATATTTAATTTAGAAATAGATCAAGGAATTGAGTATGATGAATTTAATCCTCATTTTCTCCCAATAATAGATCCAACCACTATGAATGTAATTGGTTGTGAAAGTTTATGCAGATGGGAAAAAAATGAGTATCGAATAATTGAAGTTGCAAAATTCAAGAAAATTGCAGAAGAGAAAAACTTGTTTGAAAAAATTGATAAACTTATAATAAAGAAATCATTTATAGCATATCAAACTTGGCAAAAAAAAGAGCTTATAAAAAAAGATTTTATTATTACTATCAATCTAAGTCTCCAAAGTTTACTTTCGATGAAAGCACATGAAATCGTTGTACTTGCACAGCAATACAATATCGATAGAGAATGTGTTGAATTTGATATAAGTGAGCAAGACATCTTTAGAGACAACGCTCTTTACGCAATTGAAAAACTAAAAGAAGTAGGTTTTAAAGTGTCAATTGATGCCTTTTATTCTAATACAACTGTATTAAAATCATTAATCAATATTGGTGTAGACACTCTAAAATTAGACAAAATAACTTTACCAGCTTCAGATATAAAAGCAGCTGAATACCGTTTTTATAAGACATTAATTAAGTTCTCGAAAATTATGGGTTATAAAGTAATGTCTAAAGGAATTGAAAATAAAGTTCAGCTTCAAGTTGCTAAAGAATTAAAAGTTGATTTTGTTCAAGGATACTATTTCACCCCACCTCTAAACGATACTAAAATTCTAGGTTTTTTGAATAAGTATCAGGATGGTATTCTTGTTTGAAAATTGAAAAGGAAATTTTTTTCCTTTTCTTTTCTATATATATAGGGAGTTTTTACTAAAAAACATTAAAAAACTAACCAATAAATGGTAGAATAATAATAGATGGGATAAAAGGAGGATATAAAATGGCGAAATCAAAAGAAGAGATTCAAAAAATCTTAGAAAACAATTATATGGACGTGCAAAATAAAGAATTTAGTGTTTATGATAAAGTAAAGGAAGTAGAAAAAACTTTTAGTAATGCGGTTAAGGGACTAACTACTAAACTAAAAAGTAGTGAAAAACTTATTATCAAAGAGGAAAAAGGGATTAGTGGAGAATATGCTTCTCATTTAGTTGGTATTATTGAGAAAAATGAGACTCATAAAAATGATGTTTTAGCTAGAAAAAAAGAGAGTGAAGTTATCTTTCAAAGCAGCTTAGAAGAAGCAGTGTTAAAACATGGAGAAGCAACAAAAAAAGTAAAAAATCACATCGCTGGTATTAACAAGGAAAATAAAAAACTGATTGCTTCAACTTTAGCATCATATCAAAAAGAGATTGAGAATGCTAAAAAAGAAATTGTAACTATTAATGAAAAAGGTGTTAAAGATCAGAGTACCTTTAATACAAAAATTGATGACTTACGATCAAAACACGAAGCTAAAGTCGAAGGATTAAATGATAAAGAAAAAACGAAAATCGAAAAACTTACAGAAGCATCAAATAAAAAAGTTGAAAAACTACAAGAGAACATAAAACAAGAAAGAGATAAGTTAGATAAAAAACTATCTATCTTAAATCCAACTTATGAAGAAGAACTAGAAGAGATAGATGAAAAGATTTCTGATGCTAAAGGTGAGTATGATACTAAGCATGAGAATATCCGTTCTTCAGCAGATAAAAGAATTGCTGTTCGTGAAAAACATATGCAAAGAGCAATGGATGATAATGATCCACGCTCAGCTAAACAACATAGAAAAGATATTGATAAATTTAAGAAAGAAGCTGATCGTGATTTAGTTCTTCTTAAAAAAGCACATAATCAAGAACATAATGTTACAGTTGATTATCGCAAGAAATTTATTAAGGAAAATCTTGATAAATTATCTAAACTAGAAACAGAATACTCAAGACTACGTGAGGAAAAGCAACATCAAATAGATGATGTCTTAATTTTACTTAAGACTGATATTGAGAATACTAAATTTGAGTATGAAAAAGTTCAAGCAGAAGAATTAGAAAAATACAATCAAGGATTCACTGAAATAAAAGAAAAACAAGTTGAAGTATCCAGAGATCAAGAATTAGATGTTGTTAGACAAGAAGCATCTCAAGTTAAATCTCGATATAGTTTTGAAAAAATGAATGTTATTCATGTTGAAAAATTAAATGAGAATCTAGAAATAGAAGCGAAAAATTTACGTGATATTGATATTAAGAAATTACAAGATGATTATTTAGCAAAAGATATATTAGATAGTACTAACGCTAAACTAGATAATGAACTTGAAATTGCAACTGTTGAACTTGCTAAAGATAAAAAAGCTAATGAAGAAAATGAAAAAATCGCAGTTCACAATATAGAATACAAAAAATATTCAGCTTCAAAAGATGAATATTTTAGCTATCAACAATTACAAGAACCACTATATACAAAAAGAGCAGAAGAATTATTAGCTTATGAAGAATTAGAGTCCAATAATCGTTATGCTTTAAAAGTTGTTTTCTTAGAAAATTTACGAAAAGAAACAGATAAAGATCATGCAACTTTAGTTAAAAAAATCGATAATGTTTTATTAAAAGAAAGAACTCCTTTTGATAAAAAAATTGAAGAGCTTGCAGGACCACAAAAAGAAGAACTTGAAGCATACATTGTAAAAGAACAAGAAAAAATTAATACTTTGAAACTAAAAGTTGATGCTTTAGATCCTAAAATAGATAGAAAAGATAAACGTCAATTACAAGATAATTGTGATAGATTAGTATCTAGCTTTAACAAAGAAAGAATTAATAAAGAACAAATCATAGCGGCATCAACAAAATCTTATGGTGTAGCATTAGAAGACGCTGTTAGACGTAATGAAATCGCATTAGCTGAAGCAAAAGTATTTAATGATGCTGAGAATAACAGAATTAGTTTAGCGATTGATTTATTAAACACAAATAAAGATAATGAAATTGCAGATGCTAAGAATAGATTTAATGAAACAGTAACCGGAGTAAACAACTTTATTAATCAAGCAACTACTAGAAATCAAAGTAATACTGAAGAAAATTTGGTTTACTTAAATTCATGTCTATCACATAAAGAAAGTACAATTGGGTTAGCTACAGATTTATTTGAAAAATCAAAAGAAGTACTAAATAATACTTTAAATCAATATATTCAAAAATTAGCTTCTGAAAAACAAGCACAATTAAATGATAATGATGCAAATCTTATGTCACAAGAACAAAATTTAGAAACTTTTAAAAACGCAATTAGTAATAAAATCAAAGACATTGAAGCTAAAACAGAATTATTAATTCAAGCACAAAATAATAAAACTAGTGAAGAAAACAATAAACTAGAGCAGAAATGCACTGGTTCAGTTAAGGAAATTAGTGAAACTTTAGCTAAACAAGTTTCAGAATTTAAAACGATTCTTCAAACGATTAGTAAAAAAGTAAGTAGTGAGAAATCTCATTACGATTCAGAAGGTAAAAGAGTTCAAAAAGAGTATGAACAAAGATTAAAAGAGGATTTACAAAAAATTAGTGCAAAATTATCGCAAGACATTTCTAATATTAAATAATGATGAAAGAACTCTTTCAAAAAAGAGTTCTTTTTTAGTATAATAATAGTAGGTGGTTAATATGAAATTTAGCTATAAAAGAAATTTATGGATAATTTTAATCTTAACAGTTGCCCTAATAGTTAGGGTAGCTTTTGAGTTAGTGATAAAAGCATTTAGAATTGATTACTCATTTACAGAGTTTATCATTTTAGGATTTAGATATTTTACTACTTTTTTTGCAATTCTTATTTGGATTAGAATTGTAGCCAAAAGTGAATATTCAATATCAAAATTACCATGGTTACTAATATTAGCTATTGAACCATTTACGGGTCTAGCTTTATTCTTAACTTTTGGTCGTGACTTTAGAGAGAGTTCAAGGTATAGAAGACACCCTTTAATAGTAGATGGTAAATATTTATCTAAAGAGCCGAAAACAGATTTTAATTTATATGAATATAAAAGTATTGATTCAGAAGTAACTGATATTTATAAAACAGCTTATAATATGACTCATCATCATGCCTATATAAATGATTCAAAAGCAGAAGTATTAAAAAATGGTTCAACCTTTTTTCCACGTTTAATGGAAGAACTTAAAAAGGCTGATAAGTTTATTTTAATGCAGTTCTTTATTATTAGAACAGATGCAACAGGTAAACAGATACTAAATATTTTAAAAGAAAAAGCAGCTAGTGGTGTTGAAGTTAAATTAATCTATGATGCACTAGGAAGTGCTTTTCTAAGTAAAAGGTTTATGAAGTCTTTACGAAAAGCGGGAGTGGAAGTAGTTGCAAATGATCCTGTACATATAGGATTGTTTGATACAAGAGTAAACTACCGTAATCATCGTAAAACAACGGTAATAGATGGTAAAGTAGCATTTATAGGTGGTATGAACTTAGCAAATGAATATTGGAATAAAGCAAAAAGATATCCTAAATTTAGAGATACACAATTACAACTAGAAGGGAAAATTATTAATTCTCTTACTTCTTTATTCTTTAGAGATTGGTATTATATTACCGATAACTTTGTTGATGAAGAAAAATTTTATTGCGCTGAAAAAGTATCTTCTGAAGCATTAATTCAAATTATTCCATCTGGGCCGGATTTCAGATATCCACCTATCAGGAATACATATGTAAAAATAATTAACAACGCAAAAAAATCCATAAAAATTATGACTCCATATTTAGCACTAGATAGAGAAATGATCACCTCTTTAATTATTGCTTCTAGAGGAGGAGTGGAAGTAGAAATTATCGTTCCTGGAAATCCTGATAGAAAGTCAGTTTATGAAATTACAAGATCATTTTTTCAAGAACTTCTAGATGAAGGAGTTAAAATATATACATATAAGAAAATGTTTACTCACGCAAAAGTTTTTATATGTGATGATATAATCGCATCTTGTGGTACATATAATCTAGATAATAGAAGTGCACGAATTAACTTTGAAGCAACAGCGTTATTATATAAGACTGGAGTTTCTACTTTGATAAGTGATTTCGATTTAGACCGCTCTAAATCGAAACTTGTTGATGCAGTTAAATGGAGTAAGAGAAACTATGTCCAACGGGTATTTGAAGGATTAATAGGACTTATGGCACCGCTTGTTTAACGAAATACATTGTATTTCGTTTTTCTTTTGAATTTTGCTTTTTTATTGATATTTTTGGATTATTGTATTATAATTTTCTTAATTGCTTTGAATATCAAATAAAAAGGAGCTTACTATGTTTAATACTGATTTGTATAATACTTTTGAAATATTTTCTACTTCACATTTATTTGCTGCTTTAGTTGTCTTTGTAATTATTGGATTTACGATTTACTTTAGTCCAAGGATAAGAGAATCTAAATATGTTGATATTATTAGAATTACACTTGCATCAGCAATTATTATTCAAGAAGTACTTCTTAATGTATTTCGATTAGCTGTTAACGAATGGGAAATAGGAGCTAGTTTGCCTTTACATCTTTGTGGGCTTGGAGTTATTACTAGTGCAATTATATTACTTACTAAATCTAAGAAATTGTTTGTTAATACCTTTTTCATATTAATGATTGGAGCTTTCATGGCAATCTTGACACCATCAATTGAAAATAATATTGGCTTTCCTCATTTTAGATTTTTCCAATTCTTTTTCAGTCATGGAATGATTTTTCTTAATTTTACATTTATTTTATTCGTTATGGAATATCATAAGGAAGTTAAATATCGACATTTACTTAATAACTTTGTAGTTCTACTTGCTTTAGCAGTTGTGTTATATCCAGTTAACTTAATAACTGGTGGAAACTATTTGTTTTTAATGGGTAAACCAGGAGAAGGTACTGCAATTGATTTATTTGGAGTTCATCCGTGGTATATTATTAATGTTCTTATTTTTGGGGTTCCCGTCTTTTTCCATATCTTCTATTTACCATTCTTCATTAAAAATATCATTAAAAAAAGGAAAGCTCTTTAATTTGAGCTTTTTTGTTTGATTTTAAAACCTTTTTTTTGTAAAATATAGGTATGCCATATTTTAAGGAGACATTATGAAAAATGCAATTGAAGTAATTGATTTAGTTAAAACATATGATGATATTGAAGCAGTAAAGAAAATATCTTTTGTAGTTGAGAAAGATTCGTTCTTTGCTTTTTTAGGACCTAACGGTGCTGGGAAGAGTACGACTATCAATATTATTTCGACATTACTTGGTAATGATAGTGGTGTTATTAAAGTATTAGGGTTGGAAGTAGGAAAAGATGATAATAAAATAAGAGAGAAAATTGGAATTGTATTCCAATCTGCAATGTTAGATAAATTACTAACAGTTAAAGAAAATTTATCAATTCGAGCTTCTTTTTATAATCTCAATAAAGCAGGATTTATAAAAAGAATTGAAGAGATTAATGAGTATTTAGAGATATTGCCTTTCTTTGATCAAAGATATGGTAATTTAAGTGGAGGGCAAAAAAGGAAAGCAGATATCGCAAGAGCTTTGCTTAACTGGCCGGAAGTTCTAATTTTAGATGAACCTACTACAGGGCTTGATCCTAAAAGTCGTAAAGATATATGGAGATTAATTGCAAAACTTAGAAGTGAAAAAGCAATTACTGTCTTTTTAACTACTCACTATATGGAAGAAGTAACTGATGCAAATAATATTATTGTTATTGATAATGGTGTTATATTAGCTGAAGGTAGTAGTGAAGAGTTAAGAATAAAATATTCTAANNNAGTATTATCCTTGATTCTTGTTTTGATGGATTAGATCTTGTTAAAAAATATAAAAATCATATTAAAGAGTTTGAGATATTACGTGGGGACATGGACGATGTATTCTTAAATATCACTGGTAGAAAGTTAGGTGATGACTAATGAATGTGTTATATAATTTAGTTTTACGTAATATTAGAATTTACTTACGTGATAAAGCAGCTGTCTTTTTTAGTTTTCTAAGTGTAATTATTATATTAGCTTTATATATATTATTTTTAGGTAAAATGCAAACTGATAGAATTGCTTCTCTTGGAGTTGATGGTCTTGATTGGCTTGTTAGTTCATGGATTATGGCTGGTATTTTAACTGTAAGTACAGTTACTGTTCCTCTGGGAG
>LGVF01093273.1_pt1 | contig 11626 bp, 8 predicted proteins | sample 469901 | NCBI WGS metagenome assembly LGVF01 (sample SAMN03893561, study PRJNA290197) | marine sediment metagenome | material: sediment; isolation source: combined push core samples #3730, #5133, and #5579 collected at Hydrate Ridge | place: Pacific Ocean: Hydrate Ridge | reverse complement strand
GTCACGAAGGCGGATAGCGTCTCCCAGCTTGACCTGGGGTTGGCCGGTGACCAGCAGACGGCCCCGCAGCGTTCGCCGCTGGATGGCCGTCAACGCCGCTTCAGCGGCTGTGCGGGCTGCATCGGCTGTGCGCAGCGCCGCCCGCTCCAGTAAAAGCTTGGGATCGCCAGATCCGGCGGTGCCCTTTGAACCGCTGAAGTCTTTGGTCAGCCAGGCCCAGGCCTCTTCACCCTGACTTCCGGTCGGACTCTCACCCCATGCCTCCACCAGGGCAGCACGTGGGGGTGCCTGAAGAACGTCCAGCTCGAGGATGTGCTTGGTGTACTCAAAGACATGGACTGTCTTTCCGCTGACGAATTCTTCAAAGATCAACTTACCATCGGCGTCGATGTAAAGGTCAAAGCCGCATAGATCGGAGAGGTCGCGCATGTGGTGGTAAACGCTTTGGCGACTATCGATCACGTAAGCTGGGAAGTTGATCCCGTCTTCGGCCGTGGCCACATCCACACTGGCTTTGTCAGCCAGGTCACGGACGATCTGACCGGCTGTCTTGCTCTCATAGGTCTGATCGACAAAGGTGCGCAGCAGAGTCTGGCCGACACTGTGCCCCACTACACGCGCCGTCGTCAGGCCTGGCTCGACCATGACCACCGTCCCGGCCATCACCTGGGTCAGCTCGTCGTTGTCGGCATAGCCGAGTTTGACGGTCGCCTCGTCATCACGCTCGGGGTTGAGACCGTTCATCCGGCCCAGTACTAAGGTAAAGCTGTCGGCCGGCGTCTCTATATCAAGGGCCACGGTCAGGTCGATCACGGTGCTGGCCTGCGGCTCGTCGGTTGTATCGACGATCCTGTCACCGACGGTGAGTTTGTAGGCTGGTTTTAGCATTGCAAAGTCCCTGACAGCCGCCTAACGATCGACATTGATTTCATCGGAGAGGTCCAGCGGCCCCACTTTCAATTCTGCTCGAAGAAAACCGTCTGGGCCGCCGCGGATAAACGTGTCTGTAACACTTTCCGCACGCCTCTGGCGAGCATCGATAGCGTGCAAGACCTTTGTGGAGACGAAGCAATCTCCACTGACTCGCCTAAGTGTCACGGTAACCCGTTGAACGAAATCCCGGTCAGGCACCGAAGATCGCGCCCCTTTCACGGCTTCAAAGGCATTTAGGCGGCCATACCCATACCATTGACTGTGCCCGCTGGCACGATAACGGCCGACCGCGTCGGTATTTCCCGAGTCGATTTTGTCTGCGGACGCTTCAAGGATGTAGCGGACTTGATCCCAAGTCAGATTATCATTCACTGACACCATCAAAGCGGCGACTGCTGCTACCTGCGGAGCAGCAGCTGACGTTCCGCCGAACTGTGTCGTATAATCAGAATCGACCCGTTTTGGATCTCTGCGCGGCGGAGTCGCTCGTGGAGCGTTGTAGCCCTCTGTATCACCCGTGCGATCCGTGGTTGTGATTGCATTTCGGCCACCATCGCTCGGTGCGCAAAGATTGATCTCAGTTCCATAATTACTGTAATCAGCCCGGACATCTCCATCAGTACACGCGCCGACAGCGATTGTTCTCTGGTAAGCCGCCGGGCCGCTCTGTGTACTAACAGGCAAATTATCGTTACCCGTAATGAAGACCAACACGCATCCTTTACCCGTTCTCCCTGTATTCACGGCGTGATCCAAGGCTCTGCGGATGGGAGCCGCTAGAGGTGGTGCCGTTCTCCAACTGTTGTTGAGGACAGCGGCACCATTATCTACCGCGTGACGGATGGCGGAAACCAATCTGGCGCGAGGCGTACCACTTGGGGGCGCGTCGGTGATGCGGAGCGCCATGAGACGGCAATTTGGCGCGACCCCAGTGACACCAATTCTGTTGTTAGCGTCCGCTGTTGCAATCCCCGCAACTGCTGTGCCGTGATTTTCTGGGGTATGTGGCGTGGGACGAGGATCCATGTCGCCGCTGAAAAAATCGTGATTCATATGGAACTTTGCGGCGCTGGCAAAATCGTCATGATCCGTGTCCACGCCTTCATCTAACACCGCAACTACAATAACCTGATTGCCTTGGGTAATGTCCCAAGCCTCAGGCGCGCTGATGCGCGGGAGGTGCCACTGATGGCGAAAAAGTGGATCGTTAGGAATAAAAGGAGAGTTTATAGAAACTATCTCAATGAAATTTGGCTCGGAGTACTGGGATAGACCGCTTTCAAAGTAGCGGTTAGCCATATCCAATGACCCACGCATTCCCGGCTTTCGAACTCGTAGCAGAAATGTGTTTGGGCCTAAATTTAGCGACGGATCTTCTATAACTTCGACGTCATTAGCCGCATTAAGATCGTCGATAGCCGACTGTGTGACATTCTTCTTGAAAGACGCAATGAACTGATCGGTAATAATGACCGGTGTTTCATTCAAGTAGTAAACTGGACTTACATATGCGATCTGGGGGCTTCTGTAAATTCGTTCGGCAAAGCGTTTCATGGGAACTCGCGCGGAAGGGCCGCGTTTGTACAGCACAATGCGGAGAGACTTGAGTTCAGGGCTTGCTATAAACCGGGCTAACTGATCATCGCCCCGAACTAACTTTTTCAGGTCCTTTGGCGGCAACTCCCGCTTGTAGGCGATCGAGAGGGCGTCCTTGGACGGGCGCAGGAAGATTTTGTCGCCGTTCTCAGAGTAATAGAAGTGGGATTCTGGCATCATTATGTCCTTTCAAAATGTTACTAACGTTTGATCAGGTAACTTTCGATCTCCAAGGTGATTTCATCACGTGTCTCTCCTGGCAGGTCAGCTCGGAGCCGGAATGAGCGCTCCCAGCGGGTACGCGCTATTGTCGTGTCATATGGTGCTCGGTCCAAGACAAACTCTAGGTCGTATACTCGAATCACTACAGTGCGGCTAATTCCTGCAAAGGTGACGGTCACCGTCATCTCACCACTGTCCGCTCTGGAGATAGTGCGACGGAAAGGATCGGCTGGCACGATATCGCCTGCGGTCCATTGGATCATGTTAGTAGGTATACAGTTAGGTAAAGCTGATCGGGGCGTTATATTCGCTACGATTATAACTACATCGGTCGCGTGCTGTTCGGCGACGTATATATTGCTTCCCGATTCACCTAACCGAATCGCGCCCTGTACTTCGACCTCGAAGTCCACGACACTGATTCGCGTGCGGTAAAGATGTATCTCCGTAGTTGTACCGGACGCTGTGTTTATCGTCATTGCGAATGTGGTATCGATTGTGGTCAGGCCAGTTGTCGTGCGAACCACATTGCGCCGCAAAGGAAAGCCAGGAACTGGGGCTCCCCCCGTCATAGTAACTGTTCCCAAGGCGAGTATGGCAGGCGGGATTTTCGCCTCAACCGTTATGGGAGCACCCGCATCGTCATGCAGCACGACGTAGTTGGGGCTGTAAGGCCCGCCGATCTGCGTCGCACCGCCAGTTACATTTACCGTTAGCGGTATACACTCCTGTTGCGCGCCTTGGGAGGCTCGGGCGGTGTCAACCTCCTCGTCAATCAGGCGTGTGCCGGATCTCACCAGGCCTTCGTGCATGAGGCGATCGATCGTGCCGAGTTGTCCAGGTTGATCCTCCAGGCCCTCGATGTTCAGGTAGAAGCCGAGTGTCTGAGCCAGAAACGCGGCTGATTCGCGGTCGTCAGCGCGATCCTCCAAAGCACAGCCAGGTGTATCAGAGCCACTCTCGAAGGACACAACGTAGCTTGCACTCGGAGCAGCGATGTCTTGAACAAAGAAGACATTGAGAACGTTCGGGTACGTACAGTGGGTCAGCAAGTAGCTGAACTCTGCCTGGGTCACGTGCGACTGGTGTGGGGGAGGTGGTTCGTAGGTCTTGTGCACCACGTCCTTGACCTCAAACCGAATCCGGGCCTGCCGCCATATGTGGTTTACCTGGTCAAACAACTGCCGGACGCTTGCTTCGGTTCTGGACGTCTCATGGACCACGCCGTCTGGTCCGATGGCCGTCATGAGGTGGGCTACCACCGGCAGCTTGATCTCCCGCAACACCGGAGCATCGATGACCACCACCTCCAGACTAGTATCGTCCAGGGTTAAACGCTTGCATACCACATTGCCTTTTGCGTCTTCATAGCTTCCCTCAGCCAGCCGTATCAGCACATAATCCCGGCGCCTTCTCGCCGTCACCTCAAGCGTATACGCATCGACCGGCATATCTTGAAAGCTAAGACGGCCGTTGCTACCAGTGCGCGAAGGCAGAGGTTCACCCCGTGACGTTTCGTTGTCTTTGAACTTGCCGTCAGGGGCGATAAGGACGAATTCCCGATTCCCGACAGGATTATCGTCCTCGTCGTGGATGAAGACCTCCACCGTGATCGTCTGCTCATCAACAGTCCGCCGGATACACCACTGGCCTGCTCGGGCTCTTTCGCATTGGTACGTACCGAAACAGCAGCGGTCGTCTGGATCACCCGGTCCCAGGCACCATATAGGTCCCACTGCACCTTGCTGTGGCAGGTTGAATGTAGCCGGCTCCGGAGCCTCACATCCATCGGGAAGCGCGTTCGACGCCACAAAGAGGAACTCGACGCGTCTATAAGGCCGCCAGGCAGTTCTCCTAGTGGGCCTCGGTTGCGGCAGTGGTGAATTCTCGCCGCAGCCCAACCACTTGAGAACCCCGCCGTCGCAGTCGGCACTGGCATTGGGGAGAAAGCGGTTCGCGGGAACCGCTAGTGAATCTTGGGTCAGATAATCCTCAATAAGGTGCTGCCAAACGGCGTTATCCACGTTTGTTCCAGGCGGCAGTCCTTTCTGGCATCGGTAGGCGCGAACCGCATCATCGGTCAAGCTGCCATGATTGCCATCCACCGGCCCGGGATAGAAGCCTAGGTCCTGGAGCATGTGCTGATATTCACGAACTCCCCAGTCATCCTTGATCTCGGGGGTCTGCCGTCGGGGCCGCTCCTGGCGCAGGGCATGCCACTCAGCCAAAGCAGCGTCCCGGTCCCTGCCCACAGTCAAAAAGGCATGCGCGCTGCGTGCACGCCGCTCGGACAGGGATTGATTGTAGTCCTCAGTATCGACTTTGTCCGTGTGGCCGACAATGAGCAGTTTCTCGCTCTCATGCGCACGATCCGAGGCATATCGTGCTACCTCCTGTAATACTGACCGCATACATGGCTCAATGAAAGCGCTATCAAATCGGAAGTGAATAACAAAGGACTTGGCAATAATTGTACCAGGATGAAGGGTAACGTTGGTACGAGTGGTTTCTCCTGCCTGAACATCTGTCGGGGCTGAACCTGTAATAGCCGCTGATGCGCTCGCCACCGCCTCGACCGTGTATTGACCAGCAGGAAATTCCTCTTCTGTCCAGGTATTATCGGTGCGATTGGACAAAGTGCGTAAAAGCTCTGTACCGTCCTCTTGAGTGCCCCTAATGGTAAGCGTAACCTTACTGAAATCAAAGGTCGGATGGTCTTCAACACTGACTTCGACGATGAGGATGCCAACACCCTGGTCGATGTTCTCGGCCGGGTTTTCCGGTTCTTCAATCTCAGGCGGCTCTTCCTCCGGCTCAGGTGGCGGGATGAACTCGCGCAGGGTGAAGGCGTATTCAAAGCGTTCTGGCCTGCCGGCCAGCTCCCGCACGCCCATTTCCTCGATGAGTACCTGGTCAACCCGGGTGGCGGTGGTGATGTCGGCCACGAAGGAGATCGGCTCAGCCGCGCGGAATTTGTCTCGCAGGGTGTTCAGCCCTTCGCCCGCCTTCGGGCCGGTCAGCACGCCAGTGAGGGTGATCTGGGTGGCACGACGTCCCAGGCCCTGGAGGAAGTCCCCTTCCAGGGCCGGCACACCGTGCTGGATCAATACCTGATCTCCATCGACTTCGATTTTCTGGACGTGCTCTAGCTCGACATCGTCGAGCATGGGCCTGGCCATACCACCTCTCCTGTCACATCGGCCTGCCGAGGAGGTGCTTGTACGACCTCCTCTGGCAGTTTTATGCCTTTAACGAGTTGAGATGTGCAATGATGGCGTCAATGAGGCTGAGGATGTCGCTCTTGACTTCATCAAGAGACGGCAGGCCAGTGACGACGTCAGCCACACCCAACACGTCATCAATCGTGTCGGCCTCTTCCGGTAAGAGGTTCTTGGCTGCCTCCAGGAAGCCCTTGACCTTTTCCGTGAAGCTTGAAGCCTCCTCCAGGCCCGGAATGGCGCTCACATCCAACTTCTCGATCTCTGCCTTGAGTTTGTTCATCAAATCAATCAGCTTGTCCAGTAACTCTGTGATCTGGGGAATCAACGAAGTCAAGGCCCGGATTGCAGGTTGGATGGTAGAGACATTTTCATCCAGGAAGTCTTTGAAATCCTGCAAGACGTCTTTAAGTTCCTGATAAATGTTTTCTGCTGGCATGTTTTATCCTCCTTGCTCGAGTTTGTGGGGCTATCCGCCCCCGCCGCGTTCTACATCTTGGTTAAATTGCTGGAGACGGGCCAAGAGATCACCCAAAGGGGACAAAAACCGTTCCAGGCCGGTCGCAAAATCCAGTCCAATATCGAGTCCATCCACGAGCTCGTCAATCAGGTTTTGCGCGTCATCCAGAATATCCGCATCCAGGAATGACGTGTCTTCAGGCTCAACAGGCTCGATGTACTCGCGTAACGTAAGCACGTAAGCGAAACGTTGCGGCTTGCCGGCCAACTCCTGCCATTTCAGATCATCAATCACCATCGCCTCGATCTCGGCGTCGGCAACGATGTCGGCGACAAAGGCTACCGGCTCCCCAGCACGGAACTTGCTGTCAAGTTCTTCAACTAAATCCAGTGCCTCAGGGCCGGCGGCCACTCCCCACAGGACCATGTGGGCGGGTCGGCGGCCCATGTTCTGCAACAGGCTGCCCGCCATGCCCGGCGGCTTGTGCTCGGCCAGGACACGGCGATCATGCGTAGCGATTTCCTGTACCTGGGGCAACTCGAGATCATCCAGCATTGGCCGCATGGTGGCCTCCTACACGTCTATGCCGTGGCGGCGGGCTTCCTCGTCAAGGATGCGCTTGATTTTCGCTGCCAAGGCACTCAGATCATCTTCCGTAGCAGCGGCTTCCTCGTTCCTTGCCGCTCCCAGGACGATCGCTGTCGCTGCCGGGGAGGGCGGCTTGTCCGCCACCTGGGGTGAGACAAGGGGTGGCAGCGAGGTCGCCACGGCTGGCGGAGCGATTCGAAAGGGTGATTCGGATTCACCGCCCATGTTTTCCATGTCAGCCACTGTCGGCTGAATACCCGCCTGTGAGTTCCCAGTCGCCTTCGCCCCGAGCATGTGCCAAAGCCCGGTATGGTCGGTGGCCGATGCTGCAAGCTGATCCGGAGACCCTATAGCTGATGGACCGCCTGGCACTGCATTATGGTGCACCTTACGGTCGGAGCCATCACCCTCATCCGCGCGTACGCTGACCAAACGGCCCAGCAGGTCTTCCGAGGCAGGCGGTCCATTGAGCGGTAATGCCCACTGATCTGCCAGTGACACCGTTTCACCGAGTCGTGGCTGACTAGTAGACGATGTGTGCAGAGGCGCACTGAGCTCGTCATGCTCTTCCTGAAGCAGGGAGCCTCTAACTCGCTTGGCCAAGTCGCGCAACCAGTCCCGATGGTATGCCGGGGCACGAGGGACGGAGGGCGAGGGGCCCGCCTTGGGCTTCATAGGTTCACTGGTCGGTTGGCGCCGGGTACCATACGAGCCCTGAGCTGCGGCCGTTGCACCAGCCAGACGATTGAGCAGCGCCTGGCTGGCCTGGGACGCAAGCTGGATCGGACCCGGTGTCTTTTCCCATACCTGATCCCCTTGTTGCATTGTAACTGAACTGCCCGAAGGGGAAACCTTGGCCCATCTTTTGCTCGCCTGTACCATTTCCTGATCGCGTGCATCTCGGTATTCAGGCCAGGCGAATCGGGGCTGCCGAGGCCGAGTCTTCTCCGGCTTCGATCCGGCAGGGCCGGTAACCAGGCCGGTCAGCTCTGCCAGGGAATGACCCAGCAACGCCGTTTCACCGATATCTTGCTGGACAGGTGAAGCCTGCTGCGGCGTGCGGAACACGTCAAGCCCGCATTGACCAAGGGAGCAATCAGCCCACCGGCCCAGATCATGCAGCCAGTCCCTACGTGTCTCTGGGTACAACTCCGCACTGGCATGCGGCTCCAGTTGAAACGGGTCCGGTCTTGATTGGTGCGGTGTCTCTTCTGATACCTGACCCCCCTCTTGCATTGGAACCGGGCCCCTCGAAGGAGAGACATTGGCCGGTCCTTCGTCTGTCAAGGCCTCTTCCCGATCGCGTGTCCGCCGGTATTCCGGCCTGGCTGGCTGAGGTCGCTCAGATCGAGGCACGTCCGGCTTCAGTCCAGCCCGCCGAGCAACCCTATCCGTTAGCTCTGCAAGGGAGTGACCCAGCAAAGGCTCGTGACGCAACATAGCACGGATTGCAATTTCCCATGACTCAACCCAGACACAGGCCCGCTTCAGGTCATTCAACCGTACCGTGCTTCGCTCTATCTCACTCTGCCACCATACAGGTAACCGGCCGCCAACCAGGGCCGCCTCCTGTATTGACCCAAGCAGACCTCGATTCCACTTCATACCGAATCACCGTTTCTGTGGGCCATCTCCATGTAAAGCAGGATTTGGCCAATGGTCATCCCGCTGACCTCTTCCGGTGTCCAGCCGAATTCTTTCGCGAGGACGAAACAGGCGCGCGCAAGTGGCGCCTGGACAAGCTCCTCCAACGCATCGCGTGGCGTATTTATGCCGCTGATGGCATTGATACGCTCCACCAAAAAACGGGCCAGACCGGCCGGCAGTCGCGTGACCTCTTCAAGCTTCAATTCCGGTTCAACAAGGGCCTGCTGAATCATCAGCGCGGCCGACAGACTGTTGTCGTTGCGGACAGCCTTGCCAATGCGCTGCAGGTCGCGCACGGTCAACGGGCGGAGCACTACCCGGGCATCAGCCGGTCCATCGGCGCTTGTACTCATGAACTCCGCCGGCATCTCCACCTCGTGGGTCAGTGCGCTGCCGGCCAGCAGTTCTTCAGCCGTCAGGGGCATAACAGATTATTCTCCTCCTGCCTCTTCTTTATCCTCGACGGTTATGAAGAGGCCTTTGAAGGTCACCGATTCCATCACAAAGTCGTCCTCTGGTAGATTATGGGTCCAGTTTTCGAACTTCGTGCCATGCACAGTCAGTGTGCTGCTGGTGCCCGGCACAGCCGGATCCTTCAAATCGAGCATTATGTTGAAAGAAGGCTGTGGGTAAGGTTCCGCCTCGCGGGTCGGCAAAGCACCCTTTCCTAAAAGCAGCTGTAGCAGGGCGCCGTTGATATAAGCCCGGCCGATTTTGCCGCTGATGTTTATGTTGCCGGGCCTCAAGGCAGCCGGATGGCGTTTGCCAATTTCATGGAACAACTCCAGCTCCGTTTGAACGTAGACTTCTACGTTGGTGGCCCGGCCCACTGGGCTGAGCTGGTATAAGTCAATTATCTCACTGGCAGCCTGCCCCTCAGGGGTATCTTCAACGGCCAGGGTCAGTGTTGCGTCAGAACCGCGAAAAACATTGGTGTTTGGCATTTCAAGACCTCCTTATCCCAGGAACATGACTACTTTAATGAAATCAATGCTGAAGGTAGGACGAAGCGTCATCGTCACTTTGGCGATACCGCGAATCTCCTCATCCCGCGTAGCAGTTACATCCAGTTCGTAGCTAATCACCATCTCGTCGTCCACCATGCCGGCAAGAAAGCCATTAATGGAACCTTTAAGGGCCTTGCGTACCCGGTCGTTGTTGAGTAAACCGATGTACGGCTCAGATGCCGACCGCACGCCGAACTTGGCAAAATCCACAATGCGGCGAGTGGTTATCTGGTGCCAGGCCGTGTTAGTGGACGTGGTAATGGCTTTGACGACCCGGAAACCGCGCCGCTCTTCCAGCCCGAGCACCCTTGCATGGATCAATTGCTCCAATTGGGCCGGGGTGAATTTGGTCTCCAAACCGGCCACGGAAACCGTTTTGTTGGTGAGGCTGACATGCGGGTCCCGTGAGCTGAGCATCCCGGCAATGGCAGCCGCGGTATAGGAACCGGGCAACATGACTTCCTCGCCGCTGGCGGCATCGGTGGCCTTGATGCCAGGCGCTACAAAGATCACCCGGTCACTGTTCAGTGTGTGGCCAGTGATCTGAGTCAGTGTTGCTCCTTCCTGGCTTCCGACCACGGCGATCCGGTCGCGTTTGATCTTATCTGTTGAGGCACTTTCAACATGCGATGTCAGTTCGTTGCCAATCACCGCGTGGTCCTGACCGGCAGCGACAATGATGTGCGCGTTCTCATTGAGCAACTGTTCGAGTCCCAGTGCGTAATCCGCATCACTTGCATCCGCACCGTTACTTCCGCCGGTGAAGGCGGTTTCGGCAGTGACACTGGGCGGCTCGGTGCTCTGGGCACCTGCTGTTGCATCTACGAGGACAGACCCGGCGTTGACCTGCGCTACCAAGTCATCACCATCTGAGACAGTGTACACCTCCTCGGTTGCCCCGTACCTGATGACATTGACATCAGGCGTCGCGTCCTCAACCTCGATTGTAATGCTGTTACCCCAGGTTCCATGGGTTTTCGCACTAAGGTTAGCAGCAACACCTCCGGAACTGGCCACGTTGTGAAACGCCTTGCGCGCTACAGTGTATGTACCCCAGGCAGCAATCAAATTCTCTGCATCCACTGTTGCCTCTGTCTCCGTTACCCTTACCGCAAATACGGTTGAAGCCCTGCTGGCATACGCAAGTTCCAGCGCCCGTACCAGTGTCAGCGGATTATCAGACGTCTCCGGATTGTCGAAGGCATCATATGCCCCAAAGACCTCTCTGGCCTCTGCATAGCTGCCCAGAACCTTAACCTCTCCGACCCGCCCCTGGCGGGCGGTTCCCACAATGCCTATGTTGCCTACTGTGACTGCGCCAGGGACAATAAGCGCTTCCGGGCGCACCTCTATGTAGACACCTGGTAAAACCATTTCGGCCATATCTCTTGTCCTCCTTTTCAGTAGCGATAGGATTCCCGCTACCAGTATTAATTGAAGTGATGAAGCAGTCCTTGCTTTACGATCGTTAATCGTTACCTTTGCGTCACCTGGAGGTACACAACAGCGACCTGATCGAAGGCGTCGCCCTGGTAAGTGAGCTCCAAACGGTCGGCCTTGTCCTGCAATTGAATGGCTGGCTCAAAGCCGAGCAATGAGGGTTCATAACTGTCCGACATTCCGTCTTCGTCCCAATCGCCCAGTGTCACAGGATCGCCGGCGGTGCTGAAGGCAGTCAGAAAATCGCTTAGGGAAGAAAAGGTCAACTGTCCATGGCGCTCTGTCGCACCTGGCCCGGCGACCGCTGTCAGGAAATCTGCCAACGTGGGATAGTTCGTTGGCGGGCCAACCGCGCCATCGAATGTTCGCATAAGGGTGATTGCCCCGCTTGGGGCTATGCCGGGCACGAAGACCAGCGCTGACACCCTCCCAACGCTGAAGCGGCCACGTACGCCCAGCGCCGGCGCGGTCTCGTTATCCCAACGGATCATCTCGTCGGTCACGATAGTGGACTC
>LGVF01343544.1_pt1 | contig 11627 bp, 9 predicted proteins | sample 469901 | NCBI WGS metagenome assembly LGVF01 (sample SAMN03893561, study PRJNA290197) | marine sediment metagenome | material: sediment; isolation source: combined push core samples #3730, #5133, and #5579 collected at Hydrate Ridge | place: Pacific Ocean: Hydrate Ridge | reverse complement strand
ACAAACTATTCATAATTATGTGGAACGAAAGGAGCATTTCGGTCTAGAAGGCTTGATCAACAGTTATCATGTTTCACCGAATACCAGCCTGCAGGAACAAAGAAAAGAGAATCTGGTGAAGCGTCCCCTTGGAAATCTTAGCCGTAAACTCGAAGAGATACGCAGGAAAGAGAGGGCTGAGGCAAGAAAAAATCCAGAAATCAAACCAGCTCAACGAAGTCTTCCTTTTACAGTTGAAGGTAGAGATGGAGCCAAAAGCATTTCCTCAGAAGAACAGCCGTTTGTAGAGCAACACGACTGGATCGAAAGCCGTTACGCAGGTGTGTTTATCTATATCGTCCATTTGTTTTCTCAATCAAAACTTCTATCTCTTCTTAGTGGACATTTTGGCAATGGCTATAAAATATTCATGGTTTTCATTTTGATGGCAGCCAGGAACATACGTTCCCTTGAGCAGTTAAAGAATGTCTGTAGCCGTGAGGCTGGAATTATCCTCGGCCTCGGTCGTATACCTTCTAAACCTGTGGTATGGGATTGGTTTTACCGTGCAGCACATTTAAATGTAGCTCAAAAGATATTGAATGATTTTTTTCGTTATCAAATTCGTGGAGGCTTGGTTGGGTGTTTCTTTCTTTTTACCGATGGCCACTTACTTCCATACACAGGTAAAGAGCAGGTACATTGTGGGTACAGCACCCAGAGGAGTATTCCACTCCCGGGCCAAACAAACATGGTTACTTCCGATGCCACTGGCCGCATTATTGATTTTGACATTAAGGAAGGAACAGGAAATTTGCGTGATCATATTTCAGTTTTATCTGATAAGTGGAAGGACGATATTCCCAAAAGTGCTATACATGTTTTTGATCGGGAAGGATACGGAAGTGATTTCTTTTTTAGTTTGAAAAGTAAAGGCATTTGCTTTGTGACTTGGGATAAATATGTAAATCATGGTCTTTTAGCGGAAATAGAAGATAAACATTTTACAGAAGAGCTTGAATTCAACGGTAAACAATATCGATATTTTGAACGAAGCAAAGAGTTTACGGTATTAACTGATGCAGGCAAAGAAACATTTTCATTACGGCATTTTATACTCTGGAACATTGGAGCCAAACGTAGGACAGCCGGACTTGCCGACACAGGGAATCACGATATAACGGGGATGATTGTATAGTTGGAATTTTAAATCGTTGGGGGGCTTCTGAAAATACTTTTAAACACATAAAAGAAAGGCACCCTTACCATTACCATCCTGGATTCAAACTCCTTACAAGCGAGAAGCAGTAGGATGTTGCCAATCCTATCTTAAAAGGATTGAAGAAACGTATTAAAACAACCCGAAACGGCCTTGTCAAATTAAAGGTTAAGCTTGCTGATGCAAAGCCTTCGCTGAATAAAGATGGATCCACACGAAAAAATAGTATTCGCAGCACCTTGAAAAAGAAAATATCTGCAACGGAAATACTGCTTAAGGACATGCGAGAAAAAGCCCACAAAGAACCTGATCGGGCAAAAACCTCAGACCTTGAGGATTATCGGGAATATAAACAGATTGATAATGAAGGGAAGAAACTTTTTGATTTTATAACTTCCAGCGTGTGGAATTCTCGTAAGGATATGGTTGACTTGTTACGACCAGATTGGAATCAAGAGAATGAAATAGTTGATTTGTTCTATGCAATAACAGAATGCAAGGGATGGATTCGTAGCAATAAGGAAGAAGTGCTGGTTAGATTGGAACCACTCGAACAACCACGCCGCCGCTTTGCACAAGAACAACTCTGTCGAAAGTTAACATACCTTGCAACCAGATTGCCGCTTGGAAAATTGTTAGTGCTGGAAGTTGGCGAAGATCCACGGTAAAATTGAACTGTCCAAAAAACAAGCCGATTATGAGGGGTACTTACTATGTCTGAATTCGACTCAAGCATGATGTTTTTGAGGCGAAAATGACGACAGCGTACTCGGAGTCTTCTAACCGTGCAGAGAGTTACAGTGAAGTGTTCGATAATAGGTCGTCAAAAACCATACTCATTACCCTTAAGATAAGGGTACTACGACGCAATCTTCGTTTTCAACTTTCGGGTAATCGCTTTTGATAATTTTTTATCTGCAGGATTTAATCCGAAAAAATACAATAAGATAACGTACAGAAGGAAGAAAAAACATGAAGCAATAACCGCTCCTGTAATCGTTGAATCACCTAACCAATTTCGAAAATACCAGGAGATAAAAACAGATACGAATGCAAGGAGCATTGGCGGCACAATCCACTTGTCAAACGGAAAAAAATTATAGAGTTTGCAAACGATGGACATTCTGACAAAATTTGCAATTAATACTGCAACAATAGTAGCTGTCGCAGCACCGATAATCCCATATTTTGGTATTAATACATAGTTAAGACAGACATTAATAAAAAGCGCTAGCAACGATACAGGTAGGGCTAGTTGATAATTCTTTGTCATGGATAATGCAAAACCTACTGAAGAAAACAGGGCAATTACTAATTGCTCCCCGGATAGTAGAATGATAGTCGCTGGCGGCAGGGTAAATGCTTTGCCGAAAACCAGAAGCAGGTCTTTACCCAAAAAAACGAAAAGCAGAAAAAGAGGAAATGAACTTATCACCATCCAGCGGGAGTGCTGCTGCATTGCATGAGCCATGCCCTTATGGTTCTTGTCTGCAGCCAGCGTTGCAATAGTAGGTCCAAGCAAGCTGTTAAATCCGGCATTAAAAAGAACAATCACTGGAACTGCTAATTTTATAATTGCATATTTTCCGAGGTCTTCAGGACCGTTAAAGTATCCGATCATAAAACTATCCATCTTGCTCATTAACTGGGTTATTGAACCAGTTATTGCTAAGACAAATGAATAGCCCCAGAAACTGCGGATATTGATTCTGGGAAGATGTTTCGGTGAAAAAAGGTTGTTCAGTACCCATTTTCTCGAATCATACAGTAAATAGCAGACTGTCAACAAATACGAGAACAATGTTCCCCATATAACTACCCTCAAATCGAGAGTGAATGTAAATAGGGATATAATCAACAACAACCTGATGGAGGGCTGGATAATATTTGTGGCAATCGAACTTTTCTGAACTTTAAAATAGGCTCTATAGCAACCATTAAGGAGCTCAAAAAAAGTTAAAAGCGGGACCAGCAGAACCATAACTCGGAATGCTGAAGGAAAGCGTTCATCGGGATAAACGTTTGTTGCAAGATAATTTTCGCCCCAAAACCATACGAACAGTACCATGAGCAAGGATATGGTACTCGAGATATAGAATGCATGAACGATATAGCTTGACTGCAGAAGAGGATTGTCTTCACTTTCACGAACTTTTCTGATAACCCCAATCTGAAAGCCCGATCGGCTAAACATTGTACCCGTCTGGCACAAGTCTCGACACAGAACAAAAAGACCATAGCCTGCAGGACCAATGGCTGGTGCGATAACCAGTCCCGACATAAAAGCCAGTATTCGGGCAACGATCTTGCTGACACTTACAACCGCACCGGCTTTAAGCACGTCCTTTGCCTTCGGTTGCATAGAACTTGCCACGTTACCCGTTATGGATATTTAAACTAAAGGTGTTTTTTTGCAGGAAACTTAACAATGCGTACATAATTGTGAATATTATCAGATTTCTTTCGTCTGTAACGGTAAAAAGCGTGACAAATCCCAAAGAAAAGGCAAACAAGGCAAAGCTTGCCGATATAGCAATATTAGTTGATTCTGTGTGCTCTGATGCAAAAAATGATTTAGCAGCCTTATGCACAATCCCTATCATAAAGAGGAACAGGCCCGCTAAGCTGAACAGACCGGTTTCATAGAATATCTTGAGATATCCGCTTTCCGGCTGATTAGGAACATACCTACCTGCAGCCTTTTCAGCTCGCAGTTCAGGATCAGCCCGTATTATTAACTCCTTATAATTTCCAGGACCAATACCGGTGACCATGTCACCGTAATTCTGAAACGCCCGCCAGCTTTCATGCCAGATATTGACCCTGATATTAGCGGATTGACTTATCCCGGTCATCCTGGCTCCAACCGAAGACTCAAGGACCATGGAAGTTATGGGGCCTTGAAAAACAAGGAGCATAAGAACAGACAGCGGAAGGAGAAAAAAAAGAAATATTTTCTTTAAACTGCTATTTTTGTTGAAAAAAACGACAGCGATAGCTGGTATTAAGAATCCCGTTATTATCCCATTTTTTGATGCGGTCAATAAAAGTGCGACAAAAGAAACTAACAGACTCACACTGACTAAACGACTACCGGTTCTTCCTAATGGAACATTCCGGCAGAGTAATAGTGTGAAAAAGGTGATACCAACAGCTAGAAACTGGCTTGCTTTTTGTGCATCCTGAAAAAAACCGGCACAGCGTGTAAATCCCCTTAATGCATTTACGTTTTTTCCTGAACCTGACAGATTAATGCCGGTAATAAATTCAAAGAAAATAGCTAAGGAAATAAAAATTAAAGCTAACGCTAGGTACTTGACAATATTGTAAAATGCGTCTTTTTCTGACAGAAAATCATATAGGATGATGAAGAACAGATAGTTCAACATCAATACTTTTATAAACAAATCAATTGAATGCAGCGGATTAAAACCTAAAAAAACAGGTGGCAAGGCAGAAAGTAAGAAAAGAAAAACAAGATTGTCCGGAAAAAAATTGATTGTACCTTTTTTCTGTAAAAGACGAATGATCAAGACCACAAAACAGATAATAAGCAGTACCGTAAAAACACTAAAACCCAGCCGCTTTGGCGGTAGAGTAATGCTTATAATAGGAATCAAACTAAAAATTGCTACTTTGGTAGAAGCAAAGACATTTGGCCTTGAGAACAAATAAAAACCGCAGCAAGCGACAAATAACAATGCGCCAAACTTTACATATGAAAATGCGGTAAACTTATCCAATAAATTGATAAAAAAAAGATTACCAAAAGCCAGTAAAACAGCAAAAAGCAGAAGTAAGAGACGCCCCTTTCCCGATTGTAGCGAAAAAGGGGTAAATGCCTTCCCCTGGGGGAGTAAGTTGTCATTTTTCATAGGACAAACAGTTTTACACGAAAGTATAACGCGTATATTTTCACAGATAATCAAAGGGAAAAGGAAGAAACCAATCCCACAGGAGCTAGGTATTCGTATACTTTCTTGTTAATAGTTAACGATACCAGATCGTCCAATTTATGACGTATCCTTTTTTGTTGGAATTTAGTTTTGGTCGACTATTTCCAACAGGACACGTCATTTCTATTTTACGTCTCTCTCAATCACCACTTTCAAGCTATCGGTGACACCAAAACAGCTACTTCTGGCCTGCCTCAACCTCATTTGGATACTTTATGTGTATTGCCGCAGAGAAATTCTAGAAAAAAGACAAAGCCTACCCCGCCAAATAGGCCCAAGATAGCACCTAGGAACATGTTCCTCATCTTTTTAGGAGACACAGGGAATGCTGGCAGTTTTGCCTGCTCGGTAACCCATACATTCACCTGCTGAGTATATTCAGTGACCCCCTGTTGCTTAATGCGCAAGTTCAAAGCATCGGAAAGAGACCTGTTCATGTCTACTTCTCGTTTAAGAATGCCGTACTGGATGAATTTCTCATTCAGGTCAAGAACCTCATTTTTTGTTTGATCAAGATGCTTTCTGGCGTTCAACTCATTATTTTGTGCCAGTTCGTATTCATTGTTGATGACCTGAATGCTTTTTTCTGTTTCTTGTTTCTTTTTTCGCTGCAAATTCTTTAAATCAGCCTGTGCCTGGATCATGGTGGGATGCATTTTGCCGTACTTCTGGGAGAGTTCAGTGATGTTTTGCTCCGATTTCAAGATCTGATCCCGTAGCGACTGCAACACCTCATTTTTTGCGAGAACAGGAATAGTATCAGCACTCTTATTGGTTTTTCTCAGCTCGGCAATCTGGCTACGCAAGACTTCCAGTTCTTCTCTCTTGGTCTCTGCCGCTGTCATCCTTCTACTAAGATCAGCAAGCTTCTGGGGGAAAATCGCTATACGGTTTTCTACTGTGATAATGTCATGCTTCTTCATAAAAGCCTGAAGGGCTTTTTCGGATTCGTTCAGCCTGGTTTTTTCTATGTCTTCTTTTTTTGTCATCCCCTTGATGGCGTAGCCGGAAGCGTTGAGACTAATAGCCATAAGCTCTTCCATGTATGCCTGGGGAACGGTATTAGCAATGAGTCTTGCAAACGCAGGATTTTCAGACCTGTAGCTTATGTTCAATAACCTGCTGTTCGCAACCGTCGAGACAGAGATATTCTTTTTTATGCTGGCGGCAAGAGTATCGGCCTTTGATGTTTCCAGGGCCTCACCTGCATAACCAGCCTCACTTGCAGGGCCAGAAGACAACAGATCAGCAACAAATGACTTTATAGAGGCAACCGTAGCCCTCACAGCAGAAGGTTTGTTTTTATCTGTAGGGGAAAAAGTTTCGTAGTTGGTATCTAGCGCCAGAATTTCCACCACCTTATTGCTGACATTCTGACTTTTAATTATCTGGCCCTGAGTTTGAAAAAATTCGGGCTCATACCGATTTGAAAAAGACCTCCCTATCTGCAGAGCAGGATCGCTTTTCTCCACCAGTATCTGAGTGGATGCCTTATAAATGGGGGTGGCTGAAAGAGTGCTGATAACCACAACGATAAAGGTGATAAGAAAGAAGGTCGCTATAATCCCTTTTCTTTTCTGTATGACCCTTAGATAATCACGTAAATGTATTTCCTGTCCATTTTCCATTAAAATAAACTCTCCGGCACTAGGATAACGTCTTCTGACAGTATAGGTTCATCCATCTTCACTTTCTCAACAACCTGCTCACGACCATCTAAGTTACGGATGATGGTTACACTATGCTTTGAAGCTTTGCTAGAAAAACCTCCGGCTTTTGTAATCGCTTTTATAACGGTCATGTTTTCTTCAAACTTATACACATCAGGTTTCTTGACCTCCCCTGATACATAAAACACCCTACTTCTGAAATCCTCAACGAACACATTCACCTGGGGGTTGATAATATAACCGTCTGCAAAAAGTGCCGTAATTTTATCGGAAACCTGAGTGCTGGTAAGGCCGACAACTGCAACCTTATTCAACAATGGAAGGTTGATTGTCCCGTCCCCACTAACACGGACCGTTGTTGTTAAATCGTCATGATCGTAAACAGTTATTTTAAGGATATCATTTTCTCCAACAGTGTAATCTTGGCCCATTGCCGGCGCAGCTAATAAAAGGAGAAAAAGAAAGCTAAGAAGAATGTTTTTGATCATAAAATTAACCTTGGTAAGTGTTGTCAGGTTACTGTACTACAGTATTCTTTTACCACCCACTGGGTCCTACTACAACCCTCAACTGCCAAATTTTTCCTCTTTCCACAGGAAAAGTCCATCTTTTGTTGCGGGATCACAAGTATTCGACGCTTCCACCGTGACGATCACGGTGGCTGTTCTTCCACCGTGATCGTCGGGGTTGGCCGTAAAGCTAGTGGCGGTGTATCAGGGGAGCTGATAGGGAAGCTGACCTATAGGACATCGATTTCCACCGATAAATACGAGATCGGCAGCAGGCTTACTGTTCGCTTGAGCATCTTTCGCTTGAACATCAAAATGGACAGTGGCACCAGCTGGAAATTCGAAATCAATCCCGTCGTACCAATGCCTCACCATTCCCATACCAAATACAATCTCTTGAGCATTGGAGGTGTCCAGAGTATCATTTGACTCAAGACTGACAGGAGTTACACTGATAACATCCATATCTGAAACGATGCTGCCTGTATACTTTAGCCACCCACTGGATCCTGCTACAGCCCTCAAGTGCCAGACATTTCCTTCTTTCCACAGAAAAACTCCATCCTCTATTGAGGGATCATAATTTGGTTCTCCATATGGACTACAAGTAGTCGACGATTTTACAGTGATGATCACTTTTGCAGTATCAGTGAAGCCAGTGCCGTCATCGATTGTATAGGTAAAGGTGTCCGTACCTGCAAAACCTCCTGGTGGTGTGTAGTCAATAAAGTCATCGCTTGGATCACCCGGCGAGGCGTTGTTGTTAATAGTGGCTATACCGCCCTGTTCCGTGGGGTTATCTACTGCAGTAATGGTCAGCGCATCACCGTTTGGATCGTAGTCATTCACCAAGACATCCACCGTCGTTGCGGTATCCATATCCGTACTGGCGTTATCATCCACAGCCACTGGCGGTTGAGGGTCACTCGAAGAGGATTCCACAACCGGGATGATTTGATCAGCTTCAAGATTTCGCAGCACCTGAATAATCCCACTTGGCCATTGTACTTCTAAGCGCTGTATGGTTTCGTTTTGCCCAAGGCCGAAGTGGATGCGCTTATGATTTTGTGAATACTTGTGCATACCGCCACCTTGCTCACGCAACTGAGTCACCCCCCCTGCGGTCGCAAGCACACGAGCACCAATACCGTCTCTATTGGAAGTCGTGCCGACTAAGTCGATTTCAATCCAGTGATTGTTGTTCCCGGTATTTTCAAAGAGCTGAATAGGTCCTAAGTGATCAAAAGGTGAGGGATACATCCCATTGGCAAGGAACAAGTCCAGAAAGCCATCACGGTTATAGTCCGCAGTGATTACAGCACTCCCGGTTCCCAGTAAGGTTCCTGCCGCTCCTCCTGCGTCAGGGACTTCGGTGAAAACACCTGTTCCGTCATTCTCTAAAAGAATATTAGGTGTATTCGCAACCTTTAGAGAGTTCATCACATAAAGATCGACATCCATATCATTGTCAAAGTCAGCTGCAACAACACTTCTTCCTCCTAAGCGTTGAGTAATTCCACTTTGTTGTGATGGTACTTTCTCCAACTGGGCGCCATTGTGAATATAGAGAGTGTCTGCATTCGCCGGATACATGTTAATATTCAACGGATTAAAATCCGTTATTGGATTATTAACGCTTTCAACGGTAAACTTGCACCAAAACCTTTCGTCAAGAGATTGTGAAGATACAATTTTCCATTCATTCGAAGCCGCATTAAAGCCGATATAAACACCAACATCAACGCCCGGTGCATGGGGATACATGCCCTGCACATCCGGATCGTTAGAGTTTAGTACTAAATAGACCGGAATTCGAGGCCACATGCCCCATATTCGCGGGTCATCGGAAGCGATGTAGGATGAAACATCTGCAGCAGGGAGTCCCGAAGAACCAATATAGAAAGGATGGTCTGCAGACCCAAGCGGCACTGAAAACAAAATTCTCACCGTACCATTGGCTTTGAATGTTATTCCTTTCTCACACCCACATCTATCACTTAGAATATTCGTTGCCAGTTTACGGTTTGTTACCTGTACGGCCTGTTCAGCTCCTCCGCATCGTGCCAAATAAAGATCCGGGCGAAGGTCACCGTTGAAATCTGCGAATGCTGCGTCAGCACCATATCCAAGGTCAAGTGGGAATATTTGATTCCGATGATCCGTGAAAGGTAAGGTCGTCATGCTATACACATGGTCAGGAAATGATGCGCTCCCATCAACACTTACAAGATCCAAAACCCCATCGCCCGTAAGATCGGACAACATGGAATAAGTAGCATTATGATCGTCAAATCCTACCAGGTAATTTACATTTTCAAAATAACCCGTTACTTCACTCTGTTGAAATAAACCAGCATATCCTGCCCCACGCATTGAGAACCCCATTATATACACATCCAAGAGTCCATCATTATCGAAGTCCAGCCACAACGGCATCCGCCCTCGATTTTCAATATATGAGACGCCGTATTCTTCAGCACGTTCGTAAAGGATTCCATTATCGTTTACAAAGAAAGGATTGTATTGGGTGTAGGTACCGGCACCGATCAGCACATCCTGGTCTCCGTCGTTGTCAAAATCTGCCCACGCAGCACCATGAGTGTCCCACCTTTCATATGGCTTTTGATCCCAGATACTCTCAGAAATCTCGTCAAATGTCCCATCCTTCCCATTAAGATACAGGCTAGGCGCTTTCGACTCATGATTGGTAACCCAGATATCTGGCCAACCATCCCCATTATAGTCTGTCCATTGTGCACCCCAGGTGGGGCCGGTATAGGTTAGACCTGCCTCTTGTGTAGTCTCAGTAAAGCTTATCTCAGCTCCAGCGAGAGTAGTTAGCGTTGCAGACACTATGGTTACAAAAAAAACCATAAGAAATAGTTTACGGTTATAAACAGAATTCTTCAAAAGGGAGAATACAGATGTATCGTACCTTTTTTTAAGACAGTTTACTTTTGTTATCAACGTGCTACCTCCTTACTGTTTAGAGAATTAACGGGTAAGAGTTGTGCTGATGGTTCAGCAGACCACGCGGTCGATCCTGCAAATTCGAAAATTAGCTCATACATGTTATAATGCAAAATACAAGCCAGACAAAAAGGAAAGACTCAGGGAGCCAAGATCTGCTTCATGGGTCTTGTTGTTGACTTTCGGGTTCTGCCAGCCACTGGAACAGCCGAAAGTAAAGCCGCACTTTCCATGGTTATTCGCAGGGCTCATTAAAGTGGATGAAACCACCGGATGTGAAAAATCAGAAGCTCAAGTCAGCGCAGAGCTAATACCGAGCCCGAAAAAGGTAATAAAAAAACTAGAAAAACACCAGGCAAGCAGATTAATGATGCGGGGTTGTTGACATACTGAGCCTTCCGATGAGCTCTTGCTTTTTGTGCATTTTCCGGTAATGCGAAAAACAAATTCGCATTACCGGAAAATTGAACCAAAATCTATCAAGTACGTTTAGTATAGAAAAAACAAATAACCTTTGTTACTCGATCACAATTCGGCTCTCCATACGGATTACAACGTTTACCGTGACGATCACGGTTGCGTTTCTTCCACAGTGATCGTCTGACTGCACCATAGTCCCATTCATAGGACACGATCGAACCATCGTCAAATGATCCAAAAGCATCAAGGATTACGTTTAGCGGAACCACTCACCAGGTTGGATCGGATGCAAAACTAGCCACTGGCAGTATGTTCGAGTCTTAAGGCAACTGAGAGGGGAGCTGATCCGCAGAACATTGATTTCCACCGATAAATACGAGATCGGCAGCATCCCCGCTGCTCGCTTGAACATCAAAATAGACAGTGGCGCCAGCTTCAACTTCAAAATCAATCCCGTCGAAATAAGGCGCCGACATTCTCATATCAAATGTAATCTCTTGAGCCTTGGAGGTGTCCAAATTGTCACTTACCTCAAAGTTGACAGGAACTACACTGACAAAAGCCATATCTGAAACTATACTGCCAGTGTACTCTTGCCACCCACTGGACCCTGCTACAGTCCTCAAGTGCCAAACATTTCCTTCTTTCCACAGAAAAATCCCATCCTCTGCTGCTGGATCATAATTGGGCTCTCCATACGGATTACAAGTAGTCGACACTCCTACCGTGATAGTCTGGCTGGTCGTGTCAGCGAAACCATAGTCGTCGGTAACAGTGAGGATAACGGTGTAAATTCCAGGTGCGTCGTATGTGTGGCTCGTTGTTAAACCACTGCCTGTACCATCACCATAATCCCATTCATAGGATACGATCGAACCATCGTCAGGTGACCCAGAAGCGTCAA
>LGVF01017338.1_pt3 | contig 11633 bp, 3 predicted proteins | sample 469901 | NCBI WGS metagenome assembly LGVF01 (sample SAMN03893561, study PRJNA290197) | marine sediment metagenome | material: sediment; isolation source: combined push core samples #3730, #5133, and #5579 collected at Hydrate Ridge | place: Pacific Ocean: Hydrate Ridge | reverse complement strand
CCAAATACTGGCCACTCCCGTTGCGGTCTATTCCACAGAAAGGATTCCCACGTATAAAAAGCCAGTGATCCGCCAGGCGTGGATCGTCCTGACTCGGGTTGTTAAATACCGACCTGTCTATAACCGATTTTCCCCAGTTCAGACGTCCGGGACCATCTTCCAAGAGCCTTACAGCATCACCAATGAAGATCACTTGACCCCCTGAGTCAAAATAGGCCTCCAGCTTCGCAAGAAATGTTGCATCGGTAGTATACTCAAGAAGATCCGGCAGATTGTGTTCAGACTCCTTGCTAAAGGAGCGAACGTTGGTTCTTAGCGGATCCTGAACAATAACAACTTGATAGTCTGCATTGGAAATTGAAGGTAGAACCGATGCTTCGAATTGATCAACCTCATATCCAGCATTTGTTAAGATCGTACTTATGAAGTCTTGCTGCTCACCAACGCCGGTCCAGTCTGCCGGATCAGTGAAATCTTCACCATCTGCTATTGACCCACTTGCAATGCTGTAGAAATTTCCACTATCATTCAACGCACCCATTTTGAGGATTCGATAGGTATCAGGATTGACAACAGCGATTCGTGTAACTGCAGATGTTTGTGTCGTTGCTGACCTAAGTATCGAGTAAGCAGTTTCGTTCTGGTTAGGGCATTTGTCGCGGGCTTTGACTCGATAACTATATGCGGTGCCAGGATTGAGCCCCGTATTTTCGTATTCCGGGCTTGCCTGCCACCCACTGTCATTCCCTCCCGGATTGCCAGACGTTTCCTGAAAATAGTATTCCACTCCGCTTACGTCGCTGGCCGTTGTTGCTACCATTCTTATTGATGTTTGCCCGGTGGCATAGGGTGGTTTCGTTGACCAAGTCATGGGATTGGGAGTGGGTGGAGTGGTGTCAGAATGGGTACTCGTACTCTGAGACCCAAGATTTGCCCAACCCGTCTGAGTCCCGTCTCCGTTTCGGGCCTTTACCCTGAAAGTGTAAGACGTCCCGCCTGTGAGCCCAGTGCTATCCCAATAGGTGTTGGTCGTCCACCCGGAATTCGTGCCTTTGGTGGTGTTCTCACAATAATACTCCGTCCCCGATCGATTGCCGTTGGCTGTCCAGTTGGCCCGAATGCTGGTCTGGGTTATGTCAGAAAAAGAAGAGGCTCCAGGGGTGTTGGCCAGGGTATATTCATAGACAACAGGATTAGAAGGGTCGGTTTCGTTTGGTGTAGAAGCCGAATCCCTTGCCTTAACCCGATAGCCATATTGATGATTCGGTTGAAGTCCCGTATCTGTATAAGACATATAACTCTGCCAACCTGAATCGGAACCACCACTTCCTCCAGTCGGGCTACTCACAAAATCAAAGAAATAGGATACTGGTGGACTCTCACTGTCGGTTGCTGTGGTGGCTACCATTGATATCGATGTCGAACTAGCCGTATAAGGCTGTGTCGCCCAAGTCATCGGGCTCGGGTCGGGGGGGATTGTGTCAGTCGCACTGCCTGTCGTTGCCGATTCAGAAGAGGACCAATCCGTCGTGTTCTGATTGGGAGACTTGTCTCTTGCCCTCACCCTGTAAGTATACATGGTCCCAGATTCAAGACCTGTGTCCTCGTAAGTTGGACTATCTTGCCAGCCGCTGTCGCTTGCTCCAGGATTGCCGGATGTTTCATCAAAGTAGTACTCCACCACTCCGTTCACATCGCTGGCCGTTGTTGCTACCATCCTTATCGATGTCTGTCCCGTGGCATAAGGCTGTGTTGCCCAGGTCATGGGATTAGGGCTTGGTGGCATGTCGTCAATACCAGCGTCTGCAAGATAACGCGCCCAGTCCACCCACCTGCCTTTGGACTGATCCGACTGGTACACATAATAGAACCATTTCTGCCAATAAAACATGTCATATGCGCAGACTCCATTATCTGCCAGGGCACCAAGTACTTCGAGTTGCGCAATCTTCCATTCGATGTGGTTCAGATCCACAGTCGACTCATCTGACAGATCAACCCCAAAGCCCATACTGAGGGCAGGAAGAACCCTTGTGTCGATGAAGTTCTGCCCGTGTATCGATCTGATTTCTTCTATTTTCGTCTCTATATACTCCCTAACCACGCCAAACACTGCCTCCCTTGAACCAGGCTTTGCCCAAGTCTGCCAGTAGAGCATCGGCGAAAACTGCTCCAGATATGGTTCAAGTAGTTCATAATCCTGTCCGCTCCACAAAGTATCTGAAGGCAAAAACATGTAGCCTGCTAATCTTGTGGTTGGTGGCAGGTTGTCACTGACCTCTCGCACAAAGTTCTGGATGCATTCCTTTCCTGCCAATGGGTGCTGTAATAACATTTGGGTGAAGCGAAAGTGATCGATGTATAGAGTCAAAGGAGGTGTATAGGTGTTTGCAATTGCATCCAGGATAATTGACTGTTCGTAGTTCCTTACGTCCTCGAGGCAGGCATCGATGAAATCTTCTTCATTGAGATCCGGCCAGAGTTCCCACGAAGGATTGTCTGCAAGTGCAGCGTGGTCGTAGAATGTAGGTATCCAAGGCGAAATAGTCATATTCCTAGTGCCACTCTCGTGTTGTAGAGCCGCGTACAAATCGTAGTCAAGTGGGTTTTGTGCGCTTGGCAATGCGTTTGCGGACGAGAAAAGCACATCCCCTGGAGTTGGAGCAAGAGCCTCCCAGTCTCCTTCCCCGTCGTCAAGCTTCACTGAAACCGACAGATTGTGAAATCCAGCATCTAAGAAAGAATCGAGCACGGAACCTACGCTGGAGGAGTCCGAACTGCTGAAGTGATATTGACTCTTAACGATAAGGTTGTTTAGGAACGGAAAGTTGCCAATACCTATCACTGGAATTGTTCCGTCTGTGGTTTCTGGCGAAAATGACGCAAGTATGCTTCCGCTAGCGGACACGATTATCACTTCTGGCAAATAAGCCCCACTATCCAAAGACTCGGGAACAAGCCAGATCGAGAGAGATGGAGTTGCGTGCGTTTCATAGCCGATAATATCGAAGGGTCCGTAATCCGTGCCGAGGGTGCACGTGCCGTCGGCGACCTTCACCAAATGCACGTGCAGGGTTAGATTCGTGAAAGTATCTGCGGAGTTATTCTGCAGTTCGAACGAGCCCATCACTGTGTCACCACTTTGATAATAAGTCGACCCAAAAGTCGAAGACGAAACACTGGCGTCGAAACCTGACTCCACGACCTCAAAAGCCCCGTCGCGCCAGTCATCATCAACAAACTCGTCGCCTGTGCTGTACTTGAAGGTTTTGCTAAAGAAGCCGTACATGCCAAGGGGCGCATCGGCTGGTGTAGACCAAGTCAACTGTACGGTTCCACTCTGATCGGGCGTCAGTGACTTAGTGGCTCTTGAAGGCGACCAATCGTACCAGGTTGTATCGCCGGTCTTGATTGACGAGCCGCCGACATAGAATGTCCACGTCTGATTTCCTGTGTTGTGAAGAGTTACAGTAGCTGTGATGGTCTGAACGCCGCGCTTAACCTGGGAACGATCAAACGAAACACCGGTTATATCGGCGTCGACGACGGGAGTGGGTTCGGTGTAGAAGTCCCAGACAGGGCTCCAAGTAACGCCGCCTTTGTGATCGTCTGCTTTGACCTGCCAGTAATAGTGCTCGCTGTAGTCGAGTGTGCCGGGATCTGCTGATGAACCAGTTGCATCGCTCTTTATAACATTATCAGGGGAAGAGTTATTTTTCTCGAAGTAAACTGTGTAATATAGAGTGTCGCCATTTGGGTCGGAACAACTCCAGTCGAGGTCCTTGTTTATTGAAACACCAGTAGCACCATTAGATGGATCTTCACTCGATGGTGTATTTGGTAGATCATTAACAAAATACGTTACCCAAAGTTCGAAGAAGTCGATATAGCCGATGTCACCGCTCGCCATATCTTGGACAACCAAATACCATGTCTGGTTGGGGGACGCACCGTTCCAAGTCGTTAAATTGTCCCGTGTTTCAATGATATTGTCAGCGCTGCCGCCTTCCCTGTCTTTGAGGACGAAGTCATGCCAGGCACCGTCGTAGTATGTTGTCAGCCACACCTTGAGGTCGCCAATGTAGGTGTGTCGGATTTCGTAGTAAACCTTGACATTCGTGATGGGTGCGCCGCTGGGTGCGCCGGATAAAGCAAGATCGCTGTTCACCGAACTACCGTTGTCTGGAATGTTGACATTGTAAGGATTATAGTCATTCAGTGTGGACGTCGCGGCGAAAACGGTGAGAGGAAACCAAAACAATACAGTTATCAAAACAGTGATATTTATCGCCCTCTGCGGTAAAGTGCCCTGGTTGTTGGTTATTGACACGGCTTTTTGTCCTCCGTCAGCGAACAGTGTTTATATGAGTTCCCAGGGTCGTGAGTTCTCAGGGTCGCCCATCTTAATTTTTAATTATTGAGAATGAATAGTTAATATTTAAGACCCCGTTGTTTCCGTTCTATCAGACTCATTGCATGGAGGGTTGGGGTCACCCTTGTCATGGGCCAAACGGCGCTTTCAGTCTGACCCCAAATCCCTCACTTTTGCGAGCATGTCAATCATCAAGCAGCAGTAACTGCAACCAAGGCATGGCTCTGCTATCCTTGATGTTCGGATCCCTTTCTCCTGGATCTACTCTGCCATTATGATTTGTATCCTCTTCTCCATCAAGCAAGCCGTCGTCATCGGTATCATCATCCAGAGGATCGGTCGTGGTTGATGGATCAAGGTCCGGCTGGAATATTTGAGTATCAGTATCCGGTCCGATATCGTATAAGGTGTAACCAAGTTCTGTTCCATCCTGGATTCCATCGTCATCAGTATCAATGTCACATGGATCGGTTTCACCATAATCCACCACGCCATTGTGATTGGCATCCTCCACGCCGTCAGAAATACCGTCGTCGTCTGTGTCGGCATCAAACGGATCGGTGCAGGTCGTGTTTTCAAGACTGTCCGGCAAGCCATCGCCATCAGAATCAACTGTCCATGTGCCGCTTAGGTTTATTATCACAGAATCTTCATCAGGATCATTGGAAGGAATGTCAAAAGAGTCGCTGAATAGGCCAGCAGTGGTTGACTCAAAACGAATGGTGAGGGTGCAGCTACCTCCCGGTGCAAGGGTTCCTTGCGAGCAGTCATCACTTTCAATACTGAATGGCACTTCAAGCGGGTTGGCACTGGCAATGTCGCCGATTGCCAGATCCCCAGCACCGTCATTGGTGACAGTGACTGTTGCTTCCGAGAAATCACCCTGTGTTACCTCGCCAAATGGCACCTGAAGGTCATTTGAAGGAGCTATGGAATCAGTAACCGTGATGTCTGGTTCAGGGTAATCCTCAGGATCATTGGGATCAGTGCCGGCTGCAACTTCATCGCCGTCGCTCCACCCATCGCCGTCGCTGTCCGGGTCCTTGGGATCGGTGTCATGTTGGAACTCCTCCAGATCCGTTAAGCCATCGCCATCCCAATCAGTTTCGGCATTCTGGTCCAGGCTTTCGAACCATTTGTACTCCCAGTAATCCGGTATGTTGTCACCATCTGAGTCGCAAAACTCATCAGCGCCTATGTCGTAACTACTTACTTGAGGTCTGTCCTCTCCGTCTATATCGGCCTCCGGAAATTTTGGAGGAGCCGAAGCAGGGTCACCGGCATTTCTGCATGGCGAGCCTGCCTGCAGGTGTAAGTCAGCCCCAAATAAAGGATCACTATTAATATTTGTGCCGTCTGAACTATAATTACCGTAAGTGACGCCAATATCTGAATGGGTAATCGTAACATTCGAAATACCACCAGACCAACCTCTGGCATACAAATCTCCACCAACATACGTCGATGTATTACCCCAAAGAATCGTGTTAGTAATTGAAACATCATGATTGCAGCCAATACCAGATGAATAACACCACATTCCTCCAGCATACGTCCCTGCTGAATTAGAGGTTATCGTATTATTCGTACATTTTAGTGTGATAAGGCCTGGTACACCAAATGAATCCAGATGAACAGCACCACCATAAGTATTAGCAACGTTCTTATACATCAAATTGTTTGATAAGATAACATTCGCAGTCGGTGACGTTGAAATAGAGATACCACCACCACTGCCAGCACTATTTCCTGTAAAGCTATTATTTGTGATATTAGCAGGAGCGCAACCTGCTGTTCCGGATATTATACAGATACCGCCACCGAAACGTGTGGCGCTGTTATTTCTTATTGTGCAGTTCTTAATGGTTGGGGACGAATTAGATGAGTAAATACCAGCTCCTTCGTATGCCGTCCCGTTCTGTATCGTGAATCCGTTAATCGATACTTCTACTGTTGTGTTCAATGTGATACACATATTTGTTCCGCCACCGTCAATGATGGTTTCGTATGTGCCTTTATGTTCCTCTGGTATTTCAACGCCATCATTCTCAAAATCCCATCTTTGACTGAAATCACTGTTCCATCCGCCCTCTAAAGATTCCCAATCATCCATAACTACATTTTCGAAATACGTTCCCGCAGCAATATGAATGGTCACAGGCTTTGCTTCCGAGCCCTCAAGTACGTCAAAGCCGTGCTGAATAGTAAACCAAGGGGTCTCCTTTGTCCCATTTCCTAGATCATCACTGCCCGATTTGCTGACAAAGCGATCAATCAAGTTTGGATCCCTCTCTCCTGGATCTACTCTGCCGTTATGATTTGTATCCTCTTCTCCATCAAGCAAGCCGTCGTCATCGGTATCGTCATCCAGAGGATCGGTCGTGGTTGATGGATCAAGGTCCGGCTGGAATATTTGAGTATCGGTGTCAGGTCCAATATCGTCTAAGGTGTAACCAAGTTCTGTTCCATCCTGGATTCCATCGTCATCAGTATCAATGTCACATGGATCGGTTTCACTATAATCCATCACACCATTATGGTTGGCATCTTCCACGCCGTCAGAGATGCCGTCGTCGTCGGTGTCAGCATCAAACGGATCAGTGCAGGTCGTGTTTTCAAGACTGTCCGGCAAGCCATCGCCATCAGAATCAACTGTCCATGTGCCGCTTAGGTTTATTATCACAGAATCTTCATCAGGATCATTGGAAGGAATGTCAAAAGAGTCGCTGAATGTTCCAGCAGTGGTTGGCTCAAAACGAATGGTCAATGTGCAACTACCTCCCTGTAAAATCGTTCCATTGGAGCAAGTGTCACTTTCAATGCTAAATGGCACTGCAAGCGGGTTAGTACTGGCAATATCGCCAATTGTCAGATCCGCAGTGCCGTCATTGGTGACAGTGACGGTTGCCTCTGAGAAGTAACCCTCTGGTACCTCACCAAACGGGAGATCGAGGTCATCCACAGGAGCTATGGAATCAGTGACTGTGATGTCTGGTTCATGGCCTATGTGGCCTATCCGCACAGTTACACTTTGGACATTTTCATCCACTCCGTCGGTTGCTCTTAGTCGTAAGGTGTATGTCTCTAAAGCAAGGGCAGAGGTATCCCACGACGATAGCAACTCATTGGACTTAGAAGTTGAGGACGTAAGTATATTCGTCCATGTCTGAGGCTCTTCACCTTCACCATATTCTAAAGTCCAAGATGAGAATGAAGAAAGAATGGTAGAGCCATCGACGCTTATGTTATCCAACACCGTACCAATGACATCGACTATTCCCGAAATCTGCTGATCTAAGACAGGAGAAACTATATTGACTGCTGGAAAAGCATCATCTCCAAAAAGATAATCAGTAACATATAAATTAATATAGAACTCCCAAGGTGGAATATGACTATGAGGTGTGAAACCGCAATGTACGATCTTCGTACCGTCAGGCGACCATGCTGGCCATATGGGACTATCATACCCATTAGTTGTAATTGGTTCAGGCGTGCCGCTTCCGTCTGAATTCGTAATCCAAATTTCTAGATTTTCTTCATTTTCACCTGCGAAGTAGCAAATCTTTGACCCATCAGGTGACCAGGAAGTTACTAAAGCAATACCGGCATCTGGGTGCCAGGTTAGAACGTCGCTTACAATTTCTAATGGCTCTCCTGTCCCATCGGAATTTACGACCCACAAATCATGGGTGCCAGCTACCATGTCATAGGACATAAATGATATTTGCCGACCATCAGGCGACCAACTTGGCCACACACAAAAACCACTGTCAGTAATTTGTTCCGGGGTTCCAGTCCCATCTGAATTAACTATCCAAATGTCAATAAAATTATGAGCTTCATCGAGCCCTCCATACGCTATTTTCTGCCCATCTGGCGACAAAGAGGGCATTATCGCATTTCCGGCCGCCGTTATTTTCACAGGGGTTCCGCTTCCATCGGAATTGGTGGTCCAAATATCTGAGGTCTCAAGATACCGATCCCCTTCTCCCTTGATATATGTAATCTTTCTTCCATCTGGAGACCATGAACTACTTAAGAACATCAAGACGTCGTTACCCCAATCAGCAGGAAAAACGTCGTCTACAATTTTCTGAGGGACCCCGCTTCCATCGGAATTCATTACCCATATGTCAAAACCTCCGCTGGGGGAGTACATTCCATAGGATATTTTTGTTCCATCTGGAGAATAAGAGGGGAGCACTGCTCCTTCTCCTAAAGGGACGCTTAAAATTTGTCTTGTGGCTCGGACTGTAGGGGTGACTGAGCCTTCGGTAGAGTAGTCCGTAGGATTCTGATTGGGAGACTTGTCTCTTGCCCTCACCTTGTAAATATACGTAGTTCCTGGTTGAAGATCAAAATCTTCGTAAGTCGGACCGGGCTGCCAGCCGCTGTCATCACCCCCGGAATTACCTGAAGTCTCATCAAAATAGTATTCCACTCCGTTCGGATCGCTGGCAGTTGTTGCCACCATCATTATCGAAGTCGGTCCTGTCGCATAAGGTTCCGTATGCCAAGTCATTGGATTAGGTGTGGGAGGAGCTGTGTCATCGGGACTGTAATCTACCGTAAAATAGCTATATGCAGGAGATAAATCAACGATTCCCGCCTCATCCCTTGCCTTTACATAAAAGGCATAATAGCCATTGGGAAGATTATTGTAACTCTTTGTCGTTGATGACGCATAGCTTGACCAATTGATGTCATATCCATCAAGCTTATAGGAATACACCAGGTTGGAGGTGAACGTGACGTTGTCTGAGCCAGTATAGGTGAAGACGACATCATTATAGGTTATGGTTCCAGATGGACCGCCCGTAATGGAGGTATCAGGGGGAGTTGTGTCAGTCCCGGGATCCGAAGGTTTGCTTTTCTCCAGAGCAGATTGTAAACCATACAACCATGACTTGCTATTATCCACCGACGGCGTACTCAGGCATTGAAGATTCTCGATATTATTGTTCCACCATAAGAGACTTCGTACCGATTCGTATCCTGTTTTTGCCCATTTTTGTGATGATACACTCTGACTCCCACAATGGTAAATCTGTACCATATTGTAGCCAAAGCCAGCGTGAATAACTGTAGCGAAGGTATAGTGAGTGAGTACATTCTTTAAGAATGGAATAGCATCGAGAATATCATCGATCTCTGTTGAGATGCTTTCTTGTTCATTCTGCGTCAATACACCATCGTTTCCGAAATTAAACCACGTCACACTCAAGTTCTCAAGGGAATCTGCAATTTGCTCAAGACGATCAGCAATTTGATCTGGATCTTCCCCTCGATAATGTTCTATCCAGTCCATCGTGTTCCAAAATGCGCCTTCAACTGTTTGTGCGAGACCCATGAACGATTCCACAACTCCTATCATAGCATTCAAAGAGCCAAGAAAGCTTGCGGAGTCAACCGAAAGCAAGTTCTGCGCTATACCTATGACATGATTCAAACCTACGGAAAATTGTTGTTGGGTTAAATTTGTAAGCTGAAAATTCCTCATGATGGGGGCGTATTTTCTTAATGTTTCTGCGGCGGAAATGCATAGCATATGTCTGTCTATCCACAAGTTAGATGACTCCATCCCGATCTCCATCGCTACGAAATCAAGTTCGTATGTATTCGCAGTTGCGGCCTTTACGCCAACTGTAAGTGTGGCGTAGGCTCCATGTTGCTCTATGTAGGTATCAGGATTTCCAAAGGTTTTGGCATATGTTTCCTCGTTGCTCTCAACGAAACGATCCTCGTAGTCGCCAATATATATATACGGCTTGGTATCTATTCCTAGTGGGCCAGTGGCCTTTCCTCGGATAGAAATCTTTAGGCTGGTGTAATTTGCCGCAGTGTTAGGAGGAATTATGAAGGTGTATTGCACGGTTGGGTTACCGAGGAGGGGATACTGATTAAGTTTAATCCCACCTTCATAAGTGCCTTCAAGAGTGAAATCGTATCCATCTTCATCGGAAAAGGCCGCCCCGTCAATCTGAGTGGTGAAAGTGTATTCCTTAGAAAAAACCTCGCCGATAGGTATCAGAAAAAGGAAACCGCCACAAAGAAGGAATATGCGAAGGATATTGAAGACAGTGTCCATAGACCATCGTATTCTCCTCTGCCTAATTTCGCTGTATGGATGCATTTCCAATTCTCCTTCAATTCCCCCTTGTCAGCAAGGACGCACTTTGTTAGCCCGACGTCGAATTTAAAACGACACACAGCCTATCTGCCTCTACAAAGCGGTAAAGCGTAAAGCGGGACATCCTTAAGAAACTAAGGAAGTCAATCAACCAGTTGATAATTCTTGTCTCGTGCAATGGCCTCGCCCCTCTCCATGGCATACCCCACGCCTGGAATGCTGATTCCCAGACGCCTGGCCAAATCCGTGAGCGACATCCACAGTTCCCGGACAGCCCAAAAGCAAAGAAGACTCCTGGCTTTGACCTTCTTTTGCTGCCTACCTTTTGAATAAATCTCATCCCGGTCCATTTCGTAAATCTCAGCAACCCTCCCGGTAAAAGGATAGGAGGGGTCGTTCGTGCAAAACGTGCGCAAAAATCACCTTGCCCGAGAAAACCGCTCTGTTCATAGTAGGATATGTTATGCAAAAGGCTCAAGTCTGCTCTTGACTCTTTCTGCACGCCTGAAAGCATGGTGTCTCAAGCATGGTCAAAGCTTGAATTGTGAATTAATTTCTTCAAATTGGCTTTTTACTTTTTTATCTTTATTCATATTCTCTTTAAATATTTTTACACAATAGTTCTCTTCCTCATGGTATTAGTGACCACACATCTGCCAATGCCCTGACAATTTCTTCAAATGCAAGGGTTGAAAGAGCGCTTAACAGGGGACATTCTTACCTTGTGAACTTAACCCCCCAGGAACTTCCATCAATTCATGGCTTCGCCTGCCAGCGCGAACACAGGGACATCTGCCCTGCCTACTCTGCACGGAAGCTTGTCGTGGTACGTTCAGCCCTGGGGTCTATGCCAGGGAATGATCTAAAAACTCTACATTTTTGCACCGTTACGCTCCGCATCCTCCTTCACTTCGTAATCATGGAGCTGGGGTTTGCTATCCCTTTCGCATATTCACATTCATATATTGCCCGCATTTTGCGGTCAAGCACTTTCTTTCGTAAAATAGGTATATGCAAAAATCGATTTTTTCCTCGCATTACGGCATATTCAAAACCAAACTGGTGTCCATGCGTAAAGCCGCAGGGCTGACACAAAGGCAATTGGCCAAAAGACTGAAGCGGGAACAT
>LGVF01006858.1_pt1 | contig 11639 bp, 5 predicted proteins | sample 469901 | NCBI WGS metagenome assembly LGVF01 (sample SAMN03893561, study PRJNA290197) | marine sediment metagenome | material: sediment; isolation source: combined push core samples #3730, #5133, and #5579 collected at Hydrate Ridge | place: Pacific Ocean: Hydrate Ridge | reverse complement strand
ACATTCCAGGCAAGTAACCAGAATCTCCAGGTGGTCAATGCAACACTCGGTGTTGTTTCTCCATTTGGTGACGATGCTGTAAACGATATCCTGTTCTTCAACGACGTAGAGCTTGGAAGAGGAGTGTATCATGGATTTGGCGGGACGTACCAAAAGACCATAGATGGCTTGACCATGCAGGTAGGAAGCACGAATGCACAGGTTGGTGTGAATGTCAGCAATGTAACAGCATTGTACCAGAAAGGTAACAGCAATGTTGCCGGCCAGTCAGATGATGGCGATAACATGGTACCAGCAAATGCATTCCTTGTGGTGGAATACACGACCAATCCGGCAATTTGCGGAGATGTGAATGACGACGGTAACGTCAACATGGATGATGTGATGATGCTGTGGTACGACATTGCAAACTATCCGACACCGGGCGCTTACACGATTTCGAATGCATGGGCTGCAGATGTTAATTCTGACGGTAACATCAACATGGATGATGTGATGATGCTGTGGTATGATATCGCAAACTATCCGACGCCAGGTGCATATGCGGTGAACTGTTGTTGAAATAATAAGCAGTATATATACTGCTTATTAATTTTTTAAACCATTACTTAAAAAATTCGAGGTGTACAGGGATTTGCCATCTGGAATTCATTATAAAATTGGTAATTTAAAATGGTTCAAACATGGTGTGGTGGTAAGTGCATCCGGTGCCGATACGGGCGCTATATAGGGCAGTCATAGGCGAGCCCTGCTATTTTGGAAAAACAAAAAAAAGGAGAATACATAGAATAAGGAGATAAAATAATATGAAACATTATGGAATAGGACTTAGTGTGCTGGCATTTACTGCAATATTTATAATGCTTGCAGCGCCAGCCACTGCAACAGAAAACAAGCTGTATTTCGTTCCTGATAACAGCAATGTGCCGGGATATGGCGATTATGTGGATGTAGATATCTACACCGACATAAACGAATCGAACCCGGCAGCATCAGGTCAGTTTAATATTGAATATGATCCAAGCTGCGTTGAAGACTATCCAAGTTTTGCAGCGGCTACAGATTGGAACGCTGTCACATATTCCAATGCGCCAGGGATTTGTTATTTTACGACTTCAGTAGGACTTAACCCGGCAATAAGCGGTCATATCAAGGTTGGCACGCTCACACTCCGCAGTAATATTTCATGTGGCGGGTGTTTCCTGAATTTCACAGACGCTTCGTACACAGGCGGGGTCATACCTGAGATGGACAACGGGACATTCGTTAGCGGTGATGCCATAGAGGTCACCAAGACCATCTGGGATGAATCAACTTCAAGCTGGGTGGACGCACTCGGACCGCTGGGCTCAGAGTGGCTGGGAAGGGATGTCATATTCAACATTACGGTAACATCCGGATGTCTTGACTTGTCCGGTTTGGTGGTCGAAGATGTAATGGATAGTAGTCTGCTGTATAACAATAATGCTAATCCGACAGAAACATCCAATACAACTCACACAGCTACCTGGGACATTGGTTCACTATCTGCCAGTAGCAGTACGTCAATCGAGTTCAATGCCACTATCGATGGTTATGGAACCAGTGTAAATACTGCAAATGCAACCGCTGGTGTGACCGACCTGGGAGGAGTTGAAGTATCTGCAACCGATCAGGCAAGTGTAACCACAATGCCGCCTGCAGGTATCGATGTCAACAAGACAGTATGGAATGGTACTGCATGGGTGGATGAGATAACCGATGCAACTATCGGTGACACCTATCGGTTCAGATGCGAGATGGACAACTCAGGCTCTCCGGGAATGGATCTGACAAATATTGAGGTATGGGATGTAATATCACCAGGTCTGGAGTATGCAAACGGTGCTATGATCATGACTCCGAATGGTGTCTGGAGAAGCATAGAACCTCCAACAAGCATCACCACGTATGATCCGGTAGAAGGCACAACAGTCAACTGGACAATTGATAGTTTCCTGCAGGACCCATTAATGCTGCAGCCAGAGCAGATATTTGTTGTTGAGTACAATGCAACAGTAATCGACTACGGCTATAACTGCAACGTCCAGTATGCCAGTGGTTATTGCGAGGCAGCAGCATCATATGTTGAGGGCAGTGATACTGCATGTATCAACACGCCAGAACCTGATGTGACAGTGACCGATATCACGGTGAACTACGATGCATCAGGTGTTAAGGATTTAGCGATCGGACCTCAGGCTCCCGGAACAAAGACACAGAGCAACAACATATCTGCAGACATTTCAGAACTCAATGGAATAGATGTCATTTTCCCGTTCGATGTAACATTTAAAATTGACGGGACTCCTGTATGCACTGTGTCAGTATCAAGTCTTGGTGCCGGAAACACCACAACAGTCTACTGCGACAACCAGTTCTTCCCGATTGCAGGGGATACCTATACAATAACAGTGACAGCAGACTCGAGTAGCGATATTCCGGAGACTGATGAGGGTAACAATAGTTTTTCAGAGACCCTGACAGCTGTCGTCAACGGCTACAAGGGCGACGGATGGCAGGATGGCAGGAACATAACGAACCTGCAATACCATGAGGGCACGGTCAACCTCGTCTACTCGACAGGTGACAGTTACAAATGGAGTGGATATTCTAACAAGAACTGGACTTCCTACATAGCCAACTGGGTACCCGCTGACTTCAATATTCCACCGACTGACTCATGTATTAAGAACGCAAGGCTGTATGTGTACTATAACTACGACAAAGAGCCAGACGGTGATCCGACAAATGCCGGAGATGGATACTTCTTAAACCTGGCATTCAACGGAGTTGAAAAAACAGTAGATCAACACTACTCGGACCGCAAGAGCTTTGGTTCATATGACTACCCTGGTGGAATGATTGCATACGATGTAGCAAATGATTTCATGGTGACGAGCAATAACGATGCAGAGATTACCTACACATGGCCTACTGATGAGTACAGGGATCTTTCCATTACAGGCATGCTTCTTGTGGTGGTGTACAACAATACAGAAACTGAGTCTGAGAGGATCATCTGGATCAATGAAGGCTTTGATTCCCTGTATGCAAGAGATTCCTATGGTGTGAGCTCGGAAGAGGCAACAACATACGCAGAGTTCGGAGGATACGGGCCAATAACAATGAATGAAGTTGTTGGTGCAAACCTGATAACAGTTGCTCCCCATGCCAGTGAAGGCGGTGAGGAGAACAAACTGTCCTTCAATGACGGAGAATGGTACGGCGTATGGGATTCATACACCGGAGCGACTGAACTCGGTATCAACGAGAAAGATGTGCGAACATATCTAAACGAAACCGGCAACACAGCATCATTCCAGAGCCATAAATCCGGTCCGAATAGTCCGGACAGAGGTGACTCCATGGAAGCATCCAACGCTTTCCTGATCGTGGAGACCGCAGAGGGCCAGATCGAAGTTGTAGCTCCTGACGAATGCATAGGAGTGACCGAGCAGTTCGATGTGATGATAAACGTCACCCCGGTGATACCTGTATACGGCGTCGAATACGAACTGTCCTTCAACCCAGCCGTGATCCATGCCGAGTGGCAGAACGAAGGCGACTTCCTGAAGCAGGGTGGTGCGACCACGAATGTGTACATCAATACCATCGATAACAACGCAGGGAAAGTCACGTTTGCTGTAACAAGGACTGACACATCAACTGGAGCGACAGTACCCGGAACGCTTGCAACGGTACACTTCACCGCTATGCAGATGGGTGCAAACACGACATTGACCCTGACCAGCGTGAAGGCATCTGATCCGGATGCTCTTCCAATCAACATGGAGGATTTTGCAGATACTGTCGATGTGTGCGATAACGTGCCGCCGGTTGCAGCAGCCGAGTGTCTGTTCAAGTACAACAACGTTGGTACTAAGTACATGTCCAAGACATACTTCGACGGTTCAGCGTCTACTGACGACGGTAGCATCACCAACTACAGGTGGTATTTCGGTGATGGTAACTACGGTGCAGGCGAGACGTACGACCATATCTATGGAAGCTGGAATTGGAATGGAGCAAGTTATGATCCGTTCGAGGTTATTCTCACAGTAGAGGATGACGGTACACCAATGATGGACAACAGCACCACCATACCCGTGAACGTTTACATCGCAGGTGATGGGAACGGTGACGGTTGTGTAGACATCTTTGATGCAACCATCGTAGGTCTCGAATGGGGCAAGACGACTACCGACTACTGGGCTACCAATGAGAGGGGAGACAAAGCTGACCTGAACAATGACAGGGAAGTAGACATCTTCGATGCTGTGATCATTGGAGCAAACTGGGGATACCTTGCATAGTGTCCCCTTTTTTTTCTTTTTTTAAGAAATAAAAAGCGAGGAATGTATGATGTGTAGTAAAACAATAACATTATTCCTGGTCGGCATGCTTTGCTTATGCATTGCATCAGCCCAGGCGGCAGAGGTACGTATTGAGCCCGAGTGCCAGACCGTCTTAAAAGGTGAAACATTCAGCGTTAATATCACAGTCTATCCGGAAGAAAGCGAGGAGATACTTGGCGCTCAATATGATCTATACTACAATAACACGCTGCTGAATGTGACCTCACAGACCAAAGGTTCGTTTTTGAGCCATGATGGTGCCTCTACCTATACAATTGTAAACAAATTTAACAATACACTCGGAAAGACCCAATACGGTGAAGTGAGAACAGGTGTCCCTTATGGTGTAACCATACCTGGTGTACTTGCAACAATCACTTTTCAGGCAATTGCAGAGGTGGATGGTATCAGTGAGGTTCGGTTAGATAAAGTCAAAATAAGTGATCCTGATGGTAATCCAATTTCAGCCAATGTTACCAGTGGGAATGTAAGTGTGAAAATTGGTATCTGCGGTGATGTGAATGACGATGGTAGTGTTAATATGGATGATGTGATGACAATGTGGTATAATATCGCTAACTATCCGACACCAGGAGCTTATACAATCACAAATGCCTGGGCTGCAGATGTTAATTGTGATGGGAACATCAACATGGATGATGCGATGACACTGTGGTACGATATCGCTAACTATCCGTATCCGGGTGCTTATGAGGTCAATTGTTGTAATTAAATGCGATAAAGAACTTTCTATAGAAACACTGTAAGTAACTCTGGATCGATGTTATTCAAAATTAAGATCGGTAAAAGAACATCAGTGAGTTTTCGGATCATCCAATCAAACCAGAGGATAAGAAATATGAACAATTTAACAAAAATCTTCATAATTATGATGTCCATCGTTGCAGTATTGTGTGCCATAGCAATTTCTGCGTCCATTGCAGAATCTGGCGGTTTTCTCACCGCAGACACAACAAGTCAGATCACCGTCCTGGGACATAACGCAACTTACCTGATCACGATCGAAAATAACGGGAACGAAACAGACACCTACAACCTGATCGCAGCCAACATCGACAATGGGAGCATTGCAGCGTTAAACCAGTCTGCGATAACGCTTGATGCAGGATGCAGCGGGAATGTAACACTGAACGTTACCGATAATGATGACATAGGTCCGTACTGTGTCATCTTGAATGCAACATCACAGACGAATGCTGAAATGACGGATGAGATCGAGATCATAACCGCTGTTGTCGAGGAATTATAAGTGTGTGGTGAAAATGCGCCCAGGCATGAAATATTCAATCCCCGGAATTATTTTGATCATCTGTATCATGGGCGTACCAGCAGCGGCACAACTTGCAGGTACAGCATGGCCCATGTTTCACCATGATCTGAACCACACCGGACTGAGTACCGGATATGGACCGGACACCCCGGCAATTAACTGGACATACTCAACCGGGGATCGAATATTTGGCTCGGCAGCAATCGGAGCAGATGGTACGATCTATATAGGAACACGGAAAAGTAGTTCTACATGGGGTTCTAAATTATGTGCTATAAATCCGGATGGAACCGAAAAATGGCAATGGACTCCTTACCGTGCAGTTGATTTTATTGATTCTACACCAGCGGTGGCATCAGACGGAACGATATACATCGGGAGCTGGAACCGCTATTTATATGCGCTGTACCCAAACGGTACAAAGAAATGGGAGTTATGTGTATCCCCTGGTGGTTTTGTTTTAACATCACCGGCGGTAGCCCCGGACGGTACGATCTACATCGGGAACAAAAATAACAATCTTTATGCAATTAATCCTAACGGCAGTTTAAAGTGGACGTTTGCAACAGGGAAAAACATCGAATCTTCGCCAGCAGTTGGACATGATGGTACAGTCTATGCGGGTTCGAATGATGGAAAACTCTATGCAATTAATCCAGATGGCAGCATAAAGTGGAGTTACACAAGCGGTGGCAGGATAAAATCATCACCGGCAATTGGTGCCGATGGTACGGTTTATGTGGGTTCGAATGATGGAAAACTCTATGCAATTTATTCAAATGGCACGTTGAAGTGGTCATATACTACGGGTGATTGTATCATATCATCACCAGCGATTGGTGCCAACGGCATGGTTTATGTGGGTTCGAATGATGGAAAACTCTATGCAATTTATCCAAATGGCACTTTAATGTGGGAATACGTAGCAGGGGCTTATATCGCATCATCACCTGCGATCGATGCAGACGGTACAGTCTATGTGGGTTCCTTTGATGGACACGTTCATGCGATAAATCCAAATGGTACACTTCTATGGAAATATGACACCGGAGATAAGATTTTCTATTCATCGCCAGCTATAGCTTATAGTGGGATGGTATACATCGGCAATGAGGGGGGCAATTTCTACGCTTTCGGACCTGGAACACCGCCAAATAGAGGACCTGTGCTCGATCCGGTTGGAGATATGACTGTAAATGAGACCGAAACACTCCTGCTTGATCTCAATGCATCCGATCCTGATGTCGATCCACTCACTTATTCATGCAACCGCACAGACCTGTTTACGGACTTTGATCCGGTCACAGGTACAGGAAACTGGATCACAGACTACGATGATTCCGGGGTATATTGGGTTGATTTCGGTGTTTCAGATAGTAATGGCGGCACTGCCAACGAAACGACCAGAATAAAAGTCCTGTACGTCAACAGACAGCCTGTTCTCGGTCCGGTTGGAAATATAACTCTAAATGAGACCGAAACACTCCTACTCGATCTCAATGCATCCGATCCTGATGGAGATTCGGTCATCTATTCATGCAACCGCACAGACCTGTTTACGGACTTTGATCCGGTCACAGGTACAGGAAACTGGGCCACAGACTATGATGATGCCGGTGTATACTGGGTTGATTTCGGTGTTTCAGATAGTAATGGCGGCACTGCCAACGAAACGATCAGGATAGAGGTTCTAAACGTCAACAGACCACCCATTCTCGGTCCGGTTGGAGATAAGACGATCAATGAGACTGAAACGCTCATGATCGATCTTAATGCAGCCGATCCTGATGGAGATTCGGTCATCTATTCATGCAACCGAACTGACCTGTTTACGGATTTTGATCCGGTCACAGGTACAGGAAACTGGATCACAGACTACGATGATTCCGGGGTATACTGGGTTGATTTCGGTGTTTCAGATAATAATGGCGGCACTGCCAACGAAACGACCAGGATAGAAGTTCTGAACGTCAACAGACAGCCTGTTCTTGGTCCGGTTGGAGATATGACAGTAAATGAGACCGAAACACTCCTGCTGGATCTTAATGCAACCGATCAGGATGGAGATATGTTAACATATTCGACATCCAATCTCCCACTTGGTGCTGCTTTTGATACAAATACACAAAAGTTCTCATGGACACCGACATCCACGCAAGCAGGAACATATCCGGATATACACTTTGAGGTCAGTGATGGTACATCAACGGATTCAGAGAACATCACACTTACGGTGAACAATGTTTCCTTCATAATGCTTATCGAAGCCACAGTTCCCCCTGAATGTATCGGATTAAGCAAGCAATTCGATGTAGCAATACAGGTTGATCCCATGGGTGCATCTGTATATGGTGTTGAATACGAACTAACCTTTGATCCCACCGCGATTCATGCAGAATGGCAGACCGAAGGCGATTTCCTTATGCAGGGTGGCACAAACACGAATGTGTACACCAACAACATCGAAAACAATGCAGGAACGATCTTATTTGCTGCAACACGCAAAGATACAGGAACCGGGGCAACACAACCCGGAACGCTTTCAACGATACACTTTACTGCGATCAAACAGGGGGCGAACACCACACTGATCCTCACTGATGTGAAGGCATCCGATCCGGGCGCCCAGCCAATCTCAGTGGATATAAACAATAGCGAAGTCGAGGTATGTGATAACGAGCCTCCGGTTGCAATTGGTAAAACCATGTTCAAGTACAACAATGTGGGGACGAAGTATATCTCAAAAGCATACTTCGACGGTTCAGAGTCTAATGACACAGATGGCAGCATAATTAACTACAGATGGTACTTCGGTGATGGGAACTACGGCGCAGGCGAGATATATGACCATGTCTATGGAAGCTGGAACTGGAATGGAGTAAGCTATGATCCGTTCGAAGTTATTCTCACAGTAGAGGATGACGGAACACCAATGATGGGCAACAGCACCACCATGCTCGTGAATGTGTACATCGCAGGTGATGCGAACAGCGATGGTGAAGTAGATATCTTCGATGCAACCATTGTAGGACTTGAATGGGGACACATGGCTGCTTTCAATGGCGACACATACTGGTATGACAATGAGAGAGGAGATCAGGCTGACCTGAATAATGACCAGGAGGTAGACATCTTCGATGCTGTGATCATCGGAGCAAACTGGGGGCATACCACATGGTAAAAAAAATCATTGTTAGTTAGAACTTAAATAAATGATAATATGGAGATGCAACAGAATGAATACGAAAATATTGTGTTTAACTCTAATGGCCATTATTGCTTTGTGCATGTGTGCACAATCAGTATCAGCTGCACCGGCGATAAGTGTTGAACAATCATATCTAAACGTCCTGCAGGGGGATATATTCACAGTGAATATAACCTTAGATCCGGAAGGTGTTGAGGTTATGGGTGCTCAATATGAACTGTACTTTAATAATACACTGTTAAACGCGACCAGGCAGACACAGGGTACATTTCTCAGCCAGGATGGAGCAGGCACAAATGTTTTTGTAAATAAGATCAACAACACAATTGGAGTGATCGAGTATGGAGAAACGAGGGTTGGCTTAGATTATGGCGTAACCGATCCAGGTATACTTGCAACTATCACCTTCAGGGCGCTAGTGCCTGGAACAAGCAGCCTCGATCTGAATAAAGTGAAATTAAGTGATCCGTTTGCTCAACAGATCACAGGTGTTTTGATCAACAATGGAACAGTAGAAATTAACGAAACTCCCAAATTTGTAATATCCGGATTTGTTGAGTATGACAATGGAAACCCGGTTCCGGATCCGGATGTGATGATAACCAACCTGAACACAAGTGAGGTTTTTGTGGCAGAGACGACTACAGGTTCCAACCACTATCAGGTTTTAACAGACATCACTCATATAAGCAGCAACGATGTGCTGCACTTCAACACAAGCGATAATCTGGGCAATACAACCATATTCGATCATACCATAACCCAGGACGAGGTGAATGTCGGCGGCTTTGTGCAGAATATCACACTCTACATTCCAGATATAACACCACCGGCCATAACCAACATCAGCGTAATGTCAAAGACAAAAGATTCTGCGACCCTGGTCTGGGAAACCGATGAAGTGGGCGATAGCCTTGTCAAATATGGCACAGAACCCGGAAACTACACCAAAACCGCATATAATGCAACAGATGTGACATATCATAGTATCGATCTTACAGGACTTACCTCGAACACGACTTATTATTATGTTGTGAACAGCACAGATCCGGGCATCAACTCTGCACAGAGCGCGGAATGCAACTTCACAACCTTTGATGAAATCTTCATAGAAATAGGTGATGTCAGAGCGATCTTTGGTGAGAACATTAGTACCTCACTCATGTTTTGTAATATAGCCAATGTCGGTACTGCTGATATTTTTCTAACGTACAATCAATCAATAGTTCATGTTACCGGCGTCAGCGACAGTGATTTTGATTTCATGGATTCCTTGATAGATAACTCGGTCGGTATAACACGGATCGGAGCATTCCGGACATCACCGGGAGGGCTTAGCGGCGACGTGAAACTTGCAAATATCACGCTAATGGCAGTGGGCACTGCCGGAAGTTCGAGTTCATTATGCATAAATATAAACGAGTTAAAAGAAGCAACGAACGAAGAGATCACGATACCTGCATCAACGCGTAATGGAACATTCACAATAGGAGAAGCAACACCACCATTGGTGACAATCCCGGACGCGATCCCCCTATGTATACCAGAAGATACCGATTTTGATCCGGGGTGGGGTGAAACATCTCAACTGAATATCACTGTAATGGATGAATGCGGTGTCGCGAGTGTTACCATTAACCTCTCAGGCATCGGCGGTTTACCAGAGCAGCCAATGACCCGCATTCCTGGTACTGATATATGGACCGTTACAACGAATGCGTCTGCCCAAACCGCACTGTTGTGCAATGGAACGTATCTGGCGCACAATCTTACAGTATGCGCTGTGGACACCTTCGGGAATGTGAATGCAAGCGTGGATGTACCATTGATCATCATAAAGAACGGTGACGTCAGCGAGAATGGCGAGGTAACGCTCTACGATGCGATGTATCTTGCCAGGCATACCATGGGTATACCCGGATTCGAAACAGTGAAAGATAATATCTGCGAAGTCAGTGGCAACGGCGTAGTAACGCTTTATGATGCAATGTATCTGGCAAAGCATGTGATGGCTGAATCAGGATTTGATGTACTTCGCTGAGGGATACGATATGAATCGAAAATACAAATATAGCTTTATTGCATTGTTCATAGCTTTATTCACTATATTCACTATGCAGACAGTTGCAGCAACCACAGTTTCGATTGAGAATGTCTTTGTGGAACCGAATGGAAATGTCACATCCTCGATTATGATCAATAATGTGACAAATCTCGGGGTTGCAGATATCTATCTCACATTTAACCTAACAGTGGTCCACGTTAGTGATGCAGATAACAGCGATTTTGATTTTCTGCATGCAGTTATCAACAACTCCACCGGTGCAGTGAGGATCGGTGCATTTCAGATATCCTCACCAGGACTCAATGGAGATGTGAAACTGGCAGATATCATACTGGATGCGGTAGGCTCTCCCGGCGAAGCAAGTGTGCTGGATTTGAGTATCAATGAACTGAAGGAGGTAACTACGCTAGAGACTCCCATATATGCAGCGGTAGATAACAACATCTTTGCGATTATCAATCCCCCTGAACCACCAACCACTTTTTCAAACACCACCGGAATGTTCTGGATCAACTGGACATGGACAGGCGGTTCAAACAGTGATTTTGTAGAGGTGAGCATCAATGGTGCATGGGTGGAAAATTGCACAAAACATTACTACAATGGTACTTATTCACCACATGCCACACGAACAATAAGCCTGCGCGGATATAACTCAAGCCTGAATAAATACTCGGCATACGTCAACCAGACAACAAC
>LGVF01071045.1_pt1 | contig 11640 bp, 8 predicted proteins | sample 469901 | NCBI WGS metagenome assembly LGVF01 (sample SAMN03893561, study PRJNA290197) | marine sediment metagenome | material: sediment; isolation source: combined push core samples #3730, #5133, and #5579 collected at Hydrate Ridge | place: Pacific Ocean: Hydrate Ridge | reverse complement strand
TCAAAGAGCCATTCTGGCGTGTTACGCGCTTTGAAACCAGTTTGTCGCTGTTATGGCCAAAAAACTGCGGCACATCCGTTGTGCCGCTTGAGCAGCGCGAGACTTTTTGCGGCACCATCAAGATGACTACATTTTAATCACGACTGCCATTTTTTCTTGCATGTCGATCTATAATTAGGCGAATATTGACCTTGCACACATTGAATAGCCTTCTTTCCAGTCCCATCGAAAAACATCCACAGGGTAGGCTCACCATAAGCGGGAGACCCTCTGCTATAGTCGCAGCTAAGGCGAAGAAAAAACTCGCCACATGCTCTCTTTTGATTTGCAAAATCCCCTTCCCGGGAATCTATAGCCCGAAGGAGTTTACTGGAAGACCTTAACCCAAAAAAGGAGGAGTTGCACCATGAACCTGCAGCAACCAAACGCCAACGACGTGACTAGAAGCTCCAACCGCTCCCGTAATGTGGTACCCATGAGCGGCCTTTGCAGCCGCTGCATTGACGGCTGTAGGGGCAACTGCGAGGTTTTCAAGGCTACTTTCCGTGGCCGTGAACTCATCTATCCCGGCCCCTTCGGCGAAGTAACCGCCGGAGGGGATAAGGATTACCCCATCGACTACTCCCACCTCAACATCCAGGGCTATGCCCTGGGCGCCAAGGGGCTGCCTGAAGGGGTGACTGCAAGCCCCGATACCGCCACCTTTCCTGCTGTCGATACAACGACCGAATACGGCTGGGACCGTAAGGTCAAAATGAGCGTGCCGATCTTTACCGGAGCGCTGGGATCAACGGAAATCGCCCGCAAGAACTGGGAGCACTTCGCCGTCGGGGCAGCCATCAGCGGCGTCACCCTGGTCTGCGGCGAAAATGTCTGCGGCATCGACCCAGCCCTTGAACTCAATACCCACAAGAAAGTTGTCAAGGCACCGGACATGGACCGGCGCATTGAGACCTACCGCCGCTACCATCAAGGCTTCGGCGAAATCCTGGTACAGATGAACGTTGAGGACACCCGCCTGGGCGTCGCCGAATACGTCCTCGACCGGCATGGCCTGGAAACCATCGAACTGAAATGGGGTCAGGGCGCCAAGTGCATCGGCGGCGAGATCAAGGTCAAGAGCCTGGACCGGGCGCTGGAGTTACAGCGCCGGGGCTACATCGTCACCCCCGACCCTTCCAATCCCATTTTTCAGGCCGCCTACCATAACGGTAGTCTGGAAGAATTCGAGCGCCACAGCCGCCTCGGATTCATCGACGAGGAAGAATTCTACGCCGAAGTGGAACGCCTGCGCAAACTCGGTTTCAAACGCATCACCCTCAAGACAGGGGCCTATGGCCTGCGCGAACTGGCCATGGCCATTAAGTGGGGCTCCCGGGCCAAGATCGACCTGCTGACCATCGACGGTGCGCCCGGCGGCACTGGAATGAGTCCTTGGAGGATGATGGAAGAATGGGGCATGCCGAGTATCTACCTCCATTCCGCTGCCCGCGAGTTCTGCCGCCATCTGGCCGACCGGGGCGAACAGGTGCCGGATATCGCCTTTGCCGGCGGATTCAGCAGCGAAGACCACGTCTTCAAGGCTCTGGCCCTCGGGGCTCCTTTCGTCAAGGCGGTCTGCATGGGGCGTGCCCTGATGATCCCCGGCATGGTCGGCAAGAACATCGCCCAGTGGCTGACGGAGCACGAACTTCCGGCCACGGTCAGTCACTACGGCAACACCAAGGAGCAGATCTTCGTCTGCTTCGAGGAAGTCGCTGATTTGGTCGGCAAGAAGGAGATGGACAATATTCCCCTGGGTGCTCTGGGCATCTACAGCTACAGCCAGAAAATCAAGGTGGGGTTGCAGCAGTTCATGGCCGGCGCCCGCTGCTTCAATGTTCCGGTCATCAGCCGCCAGGAACTCATGTCCCTTACGGAAGAATGCGCCAAGGTAACTGGAATTCCCTATCTCATGGACGCATACCGTGATGAAGCCATGCAGATTCTCAACAGCTGACAAGACTTTTTCGAACCCCTGCCGCGGCTGGCGGCAGCGGTTCCCTGCACATGGAGAAAACGATCATGGATACGGCACCACTTGATGCGCTGCTAGCGGAACGCCAGTACCAACCCGAAAACCTGATCGAACTACTTCAAGATATCCAGGGACTGTACAATTTTCTTCCGGAGGAGGCTCTCTGGAAGGTTTCCGAAACCTGCCAGATTCCTGTAATCGAGGTGTTCCGGGCCGCCAATTTCTACAAAGCCTTCACCCTGAAGCCACGGGGACGGCATCTCATCACCATCTGCGTGGGAACGGCTTGCCATGTCCGTGGCGCACCCAGGTTTGTCGATGAGGTGTGCGGCCTGCTGAAAATCGGCCCGGGAGAAACCACCCAAGACAACACCTTCACTCTGGAGACCGTCAACTGCGTGGGGGCCTGTGCTCTGGGCCCGGTCCTGATCATGGACGGCACCTATCACGGCCACATGACCTCCACCAAATTGAGGAACCTGATCCAGACCACTCTGAACGAGGATATGAAGGGCTCAAGTCATGGAAAAGATAAGACTACCTGAAGAACTGGAGCGATACGCACAGGCTCGGCGCGAAGAACTGCAGAAGATTACGACCACCGTTTCTCTCTGTGCCGGGACGGGATGCCAGGCCTGCGGCTGCCTTCCCGTTCTGGAAACACTCCGCACCGAACTGGAAAAACGAAATCTCACCGGCAAGGTTCGGCTTCGAGCAACCGGCTGCCACGGCTTCTGCGAGCAAGGTCCTTTGATGGTCATAGAACCCGGAAACATCTTCTACTGCCATGTGAGCCCCGAAGCCATACCCCAGATCGTGGAAAAAACGATCATACAGGGGCAGGTCCTGAAGGAATGGCAATACATGGACCCAGCCACCGGCCTGAAAATCACCCGGGAAGAGGATATCCCCTTCTACCGGGCTCAGGACCGGGCGATTCTCCATCAGAACAAGCTGCTCGATCCGACAGATATAGACGACTACATCGCCCAGGGCGGCTATACGGCTTTTGCCAAGGCCCTTACCAACCTTGCACCGGAACAGGTCATCGATGAGATCAAGCAGTCGGGGCTGCGAGGGCGCGGTGGGGCCGGCTTTAGTTCCAGCGCCAAGTGGGAGGAATGCGCCAGGGCTTCCGGAGCCCTCAAATACGTGGTCTGCAACGCCGATGAAGGGGATCCCGGCGCCTATATGGACCGCAGTGTCCTGGAAGGCAATCCTCATGCCGTTCTTGAAGGCATGCTGATCGCCGCCTATGCCATCGGCGCATCCCAGGGTTACATCTACGTACGCAACGAATATCCCCTGGCCGTCAAACATGCCCGACTGGCCGTGGAAAGCGCCAAGCAGCTTGGATTCCTGGGCAGTGACGTTCTGGGAAGCGGCTTTGCTTTCGACGTCGATATTTCCCGAGGCGGCGGAGCCTTCGTCTGCGGCGAATCCTCGGCCCTCATGCGCTCCCTGAGCGGGCAGGTCGGCGAACCGATACCCAAGGACGTCCATGCCACCGAGCGGGGGTTCAAGAACATGCCTACCCTGTTGAACAACGTGGAAACTCTGGCCAATGTACCGGCCATCATCACCAATGGCAGTGCCTGGTTCGCCGCCAAAGGCACGACGAAAAGCAAGGGGACCAAAATCTTCGCCCTGACCGGCCAGATCCGCAACACGGGTCTCATCGAGGTGGCCATGGGCACCCCCCTCACCCGGATCATCGAGGACATCGGCGGCGGAGCCCTAACTGGGGCGAGCATCAAGGCCGTGCAAACCGGCGGGCCCTCGGGCGGCTGTCTACCGGCAGATCGTTTCGAGCTATCGGTCGATTTCGAAGCCTTGGCCGAAGCCGGTTCGATGGTGGGATCAGGCGGCATGGTGGTTATGGACGAACGTTCCTGCATGGTCGATGTCGCCAGATACTTCCTGGCCTTCCTGCTAGATGAGTCCTGCGGCAAATGCGTCCCCTGCCGGCTTGGCATCGACCGCATGCTGGAAATCGTAACCGATATCACCGAAGGCCGGGGCAGCGAGGAGAAACTGGCCCTGCTGGAGGAACTGGCCGAAACCGTAACCATCGGCTCCCTGTGCGCCCTGGGCAAGACGGCTCCCAATCCGGTGCTGTCCACCTTGCGCTATTTCCGGTCGGAATACGAGGCTCACATCCGTGACAAGAAATGCCCGGCCGGGGTCTGCCGCGCTTTGATCCGCTACGTCATCGACCCGGAAAAATGCACCGGCTGCGGGCTCTGCCTCAATGCCTGCCCCAACGACGCCATCTCCGGCGAGCGAAAAAAAGTCTACCTCATCGATGACGCAGCCTGCACCAAGTGCGGCATCTGCCGCGAACAGTGCGCCTTCGGGGCGGTTATTATCCAATAAGGGGGGAAACTATGACGGACTATGTGAACATAACGGTCAACGGCGCCCGGATCCGTACTCCCAAAGGCAGCAACGTCCTGGATGCCGCCCTGGAATACGGCATCTGCATTCCCCACCTATGCCACATGAAGGACCTACTGCCCCTGTCGGCCTGTCGGCTGTGCATCGTCGAGGTGATCGGCAAGGACGGTCGCTCCAAGATCACCGCCTCCTGCACCCTTGAGGCTAGGGAAGGCATGGTCATCCAGGCCCATACCGACAGAATCCTCAGAGCCCGCCGGATGATCGCCGAGCTGTTGGTCGCCGAGGCGCCCAACTCCCGGGCTGTGCAGGACATGGCAGTGCGTTGCGGTGTAAAGGAAGTGCGCTTTCCTTTCCGCAACGCCAACTGCATCCTCTGCGGCCGCTGTATCCGGGTGTGCAGCGAGGTCTGGCAATCCAAATCCCTCGGCTTTGTCGGCCGAGGCAAGGAACGCCATGTGGCCCTGCCCTTCTACCTGCGACCCGAGACGTGCAAGCGCTGCTGGTCCTGCATCGAGGTCTGCCCCATGACCATCACCCCCTGTAACGGACCGATGAAGTCAGGAGAAGCCTACCTGTGCAACCAGTGCGAATCGCAGCTGAGCATGGCTCTCGGCATGGAAGACACCTGCGTCCAGTGTCGTCTGGGAGAAGGGTTCGGCTGTATCCGAAACGAGACCTGAAAATGAACCGGCCGTATCCGGCCGCTAGGAGTTTGTCGGACTTACGGGTCGAAGCGAAAATTTGGATGTTTGAGAATAGATTTTAGCTCATTTGAAGGTTCATAGTTGTAACTATGGGCCAAACAACCGAATTTGCAGCCGACTCATGGATAGTCCGACAGCCTCCTAGTTGCTGAGAATCGCGTGATCCGAAGAAATGCCCGCTGCCTATTCTGGCAGCGGGCATTTCTCACTTGAGGTATAGATGGGGCAGGTATAAACCTGAGGCATCGTGAACAACCATGTAGATCTCCGCCGACCCTCAAATTGAACAACTTGAAAGGCTGCATTCATGGTCATCCCATTGCACGATAATGAATAAAAAAAACCGCCGGACCCGCAGGTCCGACGGCAACACACCCAGGCAAGCCTGGATTGAGGAAAAAGCAAGATGAAGGCGCCCTCCCGGCGGGCACCCGCACCTTGACACAGGGTAAAAACAGGGATCAGAAGTTCCAGAATTCGTCGATCTCTTCCGGCGTGAAATCCCAGATCGCATTGTGAGGGGGGACGGTATCCAGTTCGAAGAATTCCGGCAGTCTGTCGTGGGCGTTATTCAGACCGGCATCGAGGTTAAACTGATGCTCGATCTTGAGCACCGCCTTACCGAGGTCGGTCACACTGTCTCCATTCAGCTCAATGCCATATGCGGCGTTGAGCATATCGACTATAGCGGTAAAGGCCTCGGGGATATCGAGTACCGGGAAGGCCACAAAGATGCACATACCGGTGCTGTCGACCGCCGCGGTGGTGATCTGTAGATTACGGGACAGTTCGACCTGACCTTCCTTCTTCAGGGGATCGACAAACCCGCCACCCCTGAGAATGTTGGTGGCAATAGTGTAACCCGAGGTATGGTCCGCCCCCATGGTCGAGATGGTATAGGTGATGCCAATCCCCTTGACCGAACGGGGATCGTAGGCGGGAATACCCTGATTCTTGACCACCGGCACCCGAGTCAGGCCGTAGGCCTTACCAACAAAACCGGTGCCGTTGCCGAGGATACGACCGAGGGGGGTAGCCTTGCCGATCTCGTCGCGCAGTACCCGGATACATTCCTTGCCGTCCCCCCAAGGGATGACCCCGGCTTCCATGGCGGTAGAGAGCAGCACCACACCTTCGATGGAGTCGATGCCGATATCGTCCATGATGCTGTCGCAGCGGGCGATGTCGTCCAGACTCTCGACCAGACCGTTGGCACCTAGCCCCCAGACCGTTTCATGTTCGAAACCGGAGGTGATGTATTCCTTGTTTTCATCGTTGTATACCTGCGAACACTGGATGATACAGCCGGGATGACAGCCATGCTTGGGCTTACCATCGCGAGCCACGATGGTTTCATGCATCGTTTCACCGCTGATTTTATCGTGATGATCACACTGACCATAACGGAAGTTCTTGGTCGGCAGACCACCGGCCTCATTGAGGATATTGATCAGGATGTTGGTGCCGTAGGTGGGCAGGCCCTCGCCGGTGACCGGATGGTCGAACATCGCCTTGGCAAAAACCTTGGCTGCGGCTCGAAACTTTTCTTTGTCGACGGTCTCCACATTGCCGGCGCCGGTACTATCGATGGTAATGCATTTGATCTTTTTCGAGCCCATCACCGCCCCGAGGCCGCCGCGACCGTGACTGCGGATCTTCTGGTCGGGATCCTTAACCGAAATATTGGCCGAAGCCATACGCTCCTCGCCGGGCACACCGATGCTCATGATCCCGATTTTCTTACTGAACTGAGCATTCATGGCATCGATAATGGCGAAATTCTGTTTGCCGACCAACTCCGTGGCGTCCTCAAAGGTCACGCCGTCCATGGTCACATGCAACCGGTACCACTTATCGTCTTTGGGCATACCCTCGATGATCATCGCCTTGATGCCAATCTTGGCAAACTGCTGGGCCGAGGTGCCGCCGGAGTTACTTTCCTTGATGCCGCCGGTCAAAGGACTTTTGGCGCCGGCGGACATGCGGCCGGAGTTGGCCGCCGGAGTACCGGACAGCAGACCGGGAGCGAAGACCAGCTTATTGTTGGGTCCCAGAGCATGACAGGTGGCCGGAACCTCGGTTGCGACGATAATCGAGGTCAGGGCTCGACCGCCAAGACCGGCCTAAGCTTCAGGTATATCCTCAATGGTGGCAGGCAGATCCGTCATGTTGACGCGAAAAATCTTTTTCATAATACATCGTCCTCCCTGGCTTTCGTGACTGAAAAGATTTCGGGCACGATCTCCATTCCAAGCGCGGGAGGCATCGCCGTTTCCAGCGAAACCCGTGGGCCTGTCGCCATAAGGACCATCCCTGTAGGTTGAAGGCTCGGAAACCCGATACCGTAGAAAAACGTTCCTGATGACCGCCTTTCTGTCACTGGCAAGGGACTATAACACCCTACCCACGGGCCGGGCAGGGCATCTTTCGGGGCCATTTCGGGTATTTTCACCTACCCGAACAAAGAAATGAACGACTATTCGTGCGCAGCGGTCAACGACTGGCAGCGGCTGGCGAGAAAGGCGTGAAGATTGACCTTTTTTCCATGGAGGTCGAGCTTGCGACGAATATTTTTACGGTGAGTCTGTACCGTTTCAAAGGCCAGGTTAAGGGCGTCGCTGATCTCCTTGGTGGTGCTGCCGGCCTGAATGAAGCGGCAAACAGCGAGCTCTATCCGACTCAGCTTCAGCAATCCGGCATCGAGCTCCGTTTAACCCCTTGGTCAGGCCGACAAGCTGCTCCCGGACCAAGTTCAGGTAACTGGAACGCACCCCGGCGTCCCTTTCCTGATGGACCTTCTCCAGGGCCGGCAGCAGATCGGCGCGTATTTTTCGGGCGATCTGCCCTTCGAACTGTTTCCGTTCATCGTCGATGCTTTTCATGACATTACGCAGGGTTACGTTCATCTGCTCGACCTGAGTTTTTTCTAGAATCAAGCGCTCTTCCAGAGCCTTCTGCCGAGCAATATTGCGCACGATAAGGATCCAGAAACAGCGCTCGTCAATGGTTACCCGAGTGATCGTAACACTGGTCGGCAATACACTACCGTCTGGTCGCAGACCAACGATCTCACCGATCTTACCAGGCTGGTCATCCAGGTCGGAGAAACAGGCATCCAGCTCGGCCCACCCGGCTTGGTCGGTCAGCCTACGCACATCGAGGCCAAGCAACTATTCGACGGCACAGCCGTAGATAGCACCGGCCCGCTGATTTGCCTTAACGATAGCGCCGGACTCGTCAACCAGCATGATGCCGTTACCGGCGGAGTTGAAGATGTGGCGCAGCATCTGTTCCGAATTGATCAGGGCATGGGTCCGCTCGGCGACTAGCGTCTCCAGTTTTTGGGCCTGATCGACCAGCACGGTAATATCGTTGAGAATCAGAATGTAGCCCCGCACTCCACTAAGAGCCGGGCTGAAAGGCAGAATACGCAGTGCATAGCAGCGGCTACCATCGAACAGGGGGATTTCATGACTTTCACCCAACCGATAGTCGGCCAGCACCTGCTCAAGGGTAACACCCCGCAAATCAAGCAACTGCCAGAAAAATCGACCAATAGCGCTACGGTACGGAAAACACCGTTCGGCTTCGGGGTTGGTGTGGGTAATGCGTCCCTCATAGTCGGCCACCAGAACCAGATTGGTAGTCGCGGCGAAGATATTGTGATAGCGATTCTTCTCCAAGGTCAAGGAACGGTTGGCGGCCCGCAACCAACGGAGTTCCTGGTTGACGGTTTCCGGCAACTGATGACGGCCCAGCACGGAACGCAACAGGTCGCAAAGGGGGCCTATCTCAGACTGCAGAGCCGCAGACTGCGGCTCCCGCGTTAATCCCGCCGGAGCATCAACCGCCAGACGGAAACATTCCACGCACTGGCCAAGGACTTCGCTGGCCACATGCCCCTCACAAGTTTCCTGCGCCAGAATTTCCGTCATGTGCCGGGCATCCGCCAGAACCTCTTGCCAGTCCTTCCCCACCCAGTCTTCTGAGGCCATGTCCCCATTCCTCCCCATTGCACCGAGTTTAAACCGCACCTGCCGCACCGGGATTCTGCCACGTTCATCGCGATTGTGCAAACGCCACCGGAACAGCCTGGCGGATCTTTGACGACCAGAAATATTCTGCTAAAAACCTGAAATCATTATTTTCTTGACCTTTCCACAAGAAAACCTTAACCTTGGCGTCGACTAACCCTCCGATAAAAGCAAACCTGAAGCGATTCAGGGACGCAAAGCCACGGATCCCAACGGGACCGCCGGGCCGCCGAAGAGAATCAGATCCCATCTTTGGCCATCGCGCAAAGATGGGATTTTTTGTTTATCAGCAGCTAGCGCAACATATCGGTTGCCTATAATATCTATTCGGCGTCAAAAACTATGAATCCCTCCCGCTCTCACTTGAATGCCGCCAGACCGGCACTTTTTCGCAGCAGCCACATGGCCTGGGGCGCCAGCATCTGCGTTGCGCTCATCTGCGGTCTGCTTTGGCTACTCCCTGACGGTACAATGCCCCACCTGCTCTCTCCTTCCCATCTCACCGCAAGCCTACTGCTTCTTCTGGCCGGTCTGCTCGCGGGGCAATGGTTGCGACATCACCATGTAGCAGCCACCGATGAAGAACGCTGTAGCACGGAGGCTGAATTTAAGCGACTGGCTTTTTACGATCAGCTCACCGGACTGCCGAATCGCTCCTTGCTCCGTGACAGACTTGATCAATACCTGGCGGAAGCGAAACGATTCGACCATCTGCTGGGGGTGGTTTTTCTCGACCTCGACCGCTTCAAGTACATTAACGACTCCTTGGGGCATGCGGCCGGAGACACCCTGTTGCAGATGGCGGCTCAGCGCATGCAGGACTGCTTACGTAACAACGACACAGTGGCCCGTTTTGCCGGCGATGAATTCGTCATTATCCTGTCCGGCTTTCGCGACCTGCAGAACCTGCCGCGCATCGCCCTAAAGCTGTTGCAAACCTTGGCCGAGCCCTATCAGCTCGAAGGCCGCGAAGTGCTCTCTTCGGCCAGCCTCGGAATCGCCACTTACCCGCAAGACGGCACCAGCGTCGAACAACTGATGCGCAACGCCGATACCGCCATGTACGAAGCGAAAAAAGCCAACGGCAATACCTACCGCTTATTCTCCCAAGAGATGGAGCGTAAGCTGAGCCAACGCCTGGAGATGGAGACCAGTCTGCGCCTGGCTCTGCACCGAAAGGAGTTTTCTCTTCTTTATCAGCCCCAGTTCGACATGCGCAATCAACAACTGGTTGGCATCGAGGCGCTGGTCCGCTGGAATCACCCCGAGCGGGGGTTGCTTACTCCGGAAAGTTTCATCGACCTGGCCGAAGAGACCGGCCTCATCGTTCCTTTGGGCGACTGGATTTTACGCCAGGCCTGCCACCAATGGAGAAAATGGCAAGAAACTTCACACCAGCCGTTGCGGCTGGCGATCAATCTCACAAGCCGCCAGTTCCAGTGCGACAGCCTGGCAAAGGATATTCAAGCTATCCTCAAGGAAACCGACTTGCCCCCCCAGTTTCTTGAACTGGAGATCACCGAGGGGACTCTGATGCAGAACGCGGCCTCGGCGGACAAGATTTTACAACAGCTTAAAGAGCTAGGAGTAAAGCTGAGCATCGATGATTTCGGCACCGGCTACTTCTCTCTGGCCTATCTGCAAAATCTTCCCATCGACCGACTAAAAATCGACCCGTCCTTAGTGCAAGGCGGCCCCGGCGACACCAATCACGCATCGATCGTAACAACCATTATCGACTTGGCCCGAAACATGGACCTTGAGCTGATCGCCGAAGGGGTCGAGTCGGCCAGTCAGATCGACTTTCTGCTAGAGAAAGGCTGTCATATCGGCCAGGGCTATTATTTTGCCGAACCCCTGGACGGTGATGGCATCGCATCCTTTATCAACCACCATTCGCCCCCTCCCCAGGCTGGGCAACAAGCTTCAGCCTAGGAGGCTGTCGAACTATCCATGCGCCGGCTGCAAATTCGGCCCGTATTGTCCGACAGACTGCTAGCCAGTCAAATTTAGCCCGCACTTATTGAGTGCGGGCTTTTTGTTTGCCTTTATCGAGCAGAATAAGTACTTTAAGAGATATAATTTCCGAACAAAGGAGAATTTGCGTGTCAGACAATAAGCCCTCAGACCTCAGAGTCGCCGGCTCTCTCAGCTTTAAAATGGCCGGAGAGGATTTCCTTGGCCTCAACCGCATCGAACTTCTGGAGAAGATCGCCCTGCACGGGTCAATCACCAAGGCCGGCAAAGCCCAGGGCATCAGCTATAAAACGGCCTGGGAACAGGTCGATGCCCTGAACAACTTGGCCGAACAGCCCTTGGTCAGCCGTTCGGCGGGCGGAAAGGGTGGCGGTGGGACTTCCCTGACCGAGGCGGGGCAGGAAGTGGTCCGGCGCTATCGAGCCATCCAAGCCGAACACGAACGTTTTCTCGCCGCTCTCGGAGAGCACCTCGATGAAGGGGAAAAATTCTACCAGTTTCTGAGGAA
>LGVF01100005.1_pt1 | contig 11645 bp, 13 predicted proteins | sample 469901 | NCBI WGS metagenome assembly LGVF01 (sample SAMN03893561, study PRJNA290197) | marine sediment metagenome | material: sediment; isolation source: combined push core samples #3730, #5133, and #5579 collected at Hydrate Ridge | place: Pacific Ocean: Hydrate Ridge | reverse complement strand
CTGTGAAAGGCTTATATCTTGCCGGACAAAGTGTAATGGCCCCCGGAATCATCGGTACTATTATGGGATCCTTGAGTACTGTAAAATTGATTCTCGGGGCAGAAGAGTTTGAAAAAAGAGTCAAATTTTAAGGAGTCTGCCGTGATAAGGATTGTTCTGTTCAGCCTTGGTACCCTGATTTTTGTCTGGTTGTCCCGGAGGGCTCTGATGAATCCGGGAAGCCATGGTTTTTACCGGTTTTTTGTTTTTGAAGGGATCCTGCTCCTGGTTTTACTCAATCATCCTTACTGGTTTGTTGAGCCGATGTCGCCACAGCACCTTATCTCCTGGTCTTTTCTCCTTGTTTCGATTGTCTTTATTATTCAGGCTCTTCTGATGTTTAAAAGGGAGGGGGGCTATTCTGAACGGCAGGATATGCCGGAAAATTTTTCTTTCGAAAATACTGCCCATCTTGTGGAGACCGGGCTCTATCGCTATATTCGACATCCAATGTACAGCTCGCTGCTTTTTCTTGCCTGGGGAGCTTTTTTAAAACACATTACACCATTAACCAGTATGTTGATTCTTGCTGTCTCCGGATTCCTCACAGCCTGTGCCAGGGTGGAGGAACGTGAAAATATCCGGTTTTTCGGCTCGGTGTATGACGAGTATATGCAACGGACAGGAATGTTTATTCCCCGGCTGTTTTGAGCATTGTATTATGCGGCATGGGTCGGTCTACATACCTGTTGTGAATTTTCGGCTCAGATGGTATAAACATGCGTCGTACTGGTGTGCGTGACGTGGAGGGAACACTGGTAAAAATCAGCTACTTTAAATATGGACTTTTTGTTTAATGATCATTTGCTGAACGATAAAGAAGGCAAGATGTCAGCATCAGTGACTACTACAGGCAGTTCTCCCTGGTTTTCCGGCCATTTCCCTGACGACCCGATTTTGCCTGGAATTGCCCAATTGAAGATGGTTGTCGATCTTATCGCCACCTCCGGGCAAGGTGTTTCGCATTTGACCGGTTTGAGCCGGGTAAAGTTCAGGAAAATTGTAAGGCCGGGGGAGTTGCTCGATATCCAGGTTACATGCACTGGTAGAGAAGATCAGTTTATATTTAGAATTACCTCCGGGGATGAAGAGGTTTGTTCCGGCAGGATGTTTTCCACTCAAAAAAAACTAGTATGAGTTCATGGCTAACGATATGAGCAAGACCATTACCCGCATTGCTGAAATTATCATCGACGAGCTAAAGCTCGAAGATATAACACCCGAGACCTTTGATGCCGACCTTGATCTGGTTGACGAGGTGGGCATTGATTCCATGGATCTGGCAACTGTTGTTCTGGTGTTGCGAGATGAGTACGGTGTGAGGATTGATGAAGATGATTATCCCAGGTTGACTACAGTGCGCATCATTGCCGGGTATATCAACGATAAACTCAACAGCAGCGAATAGATGTCTGCAGGGCAACAGGAATATAAATTCTCTGATATTATCGCTGATCCGCTGATCAGAGAGCGTTGGGAGAAGGTTCGCCGCTTTTTCTTCCTGCGTGAATCCACTTATGATATGAGCAATCGGTGTAATATTCGCTGTGAAGGGTGCTATTATTTCACAGGGGAGAAGCAGTTTGCCAACGAAAACAGTGACAAAAAATCCTGGCGGAAGCTTCTGGAATCGGAAAAAAAACGCGGCATAACTTTTGTTGTTCTTGCCGGAGCTGAACCTTCCCTGGTGCCTGAACTCTGTCAGGTTTGTTATGAGGTGATACCTCTTGGCACTATTGCCAGTAACGGCCTTAAGCCAATCCCCAAAGAAATAGATTATCAGATTCATATTTCGGTCTGGGGAAATGATCAGACCAGTCAGGTCATTCGAAAGGCTCCGGATATGCTTGTCCGGCAGATGGCAAATTATAAGGATGATTCCAGAGCGGTTTTTGTTTATACCTTTACTCCGGTAAACATAGATGAGGCCCGGCAGGTGACCCGGATGCTGGCTGATAATGGTCAGAAAATAACCTTTAATATGTTCTCTTCTCCGGTTGGTTATAAGGGGCATCTTCGTCACAGCAGTAAAACTTTGGAACAAACACGGTTGGTGATGAGTGAGTTGCTCTCTGAATATCCGCAGACTGTTCTTTTTTCTTCATACAATATTGCTGCCCATACCGATGAACTGGGATTGCATGATCTTTTCTCCTGTTCGTATCCCCGGATGAACCCCTCAACAGACATCGGTCTTGGTAGGTCATTCAGGCAATATCGTACTGATTTGCAATGGGATCGAGATGCTGCCTGTTGTGTACCGGACACAGATTGTGACGATTGTCGACATTATGCAGCAGGTAGTGCTATAGTGACTGCCAGAATGTATCGGCACGCTATAGATCCTGTGACCTTTTCTGCCTGGCTGGATTATGTAGACACCTATTTAGCCGTTTGGGTCAGGGGGTACCAAAAGGGCCAAAATCTTTGCAATACTTTTATTAACCCGCCATCAAGTATATAGTATAATTATGATAACTGTCAGTTCCCTGCTCGATGATCACTGGTATGAGCGTTATAAAAAAATTTCTCGACTGAACATTCGCAGCTCCATTTATGATGTGACCAACCGCTGTAATCTGCGGTGCAGGGGATGCTTCTTTTTTTCCTCCGGTGAACACGAGGTGGCATCTGAAGAAAACGATATAGAAAAATGGTATGGCTTTGTCGAAAAAGAGATGGAGCGGGGAGTGAATCTTGCCATCTTGATTGGTGGAGAGCCAACTCTCTGCCTGGATCGAGTTGAGGCCTTTTATAAAAAACTGCCCACCTTCTGTGCGACTAATGGACTGATCAAGGTACCCAGAGACCGTTTTCCGGATATGATGGTCGGTCTCTCTTTATGGGGTGATGCTGAAGATGAAAAAATTCTGAGGGGCAAGGACACGTTTAAGATTTCCAGTACCAATTATGAAGGTGATCCCCACGCATACTACCTCTATACCATTACTCCAAAGCAGCTTGGAAAAATAGAAAAAATCATCTGCAAGATCAGAGACGTCGGTCTCAAGGTCCATATACAGCTCCTCTCCAATGATGAGGAAGTGGACGGTTTTTCCTGGCAGCCGGATGAACTGGTCGCTGTGCGTGAAGAAATGGATGATATGCTGGATAAATATCCGGAGACGATGATTTCTTCCAAATATTATCATGAGATTATCACCACAGGAAAAATGCTGGGCCGTACATTTGGCTGGATGGAATGTCCCTCGGTTACAGAGCCCATTGATAAGAGAGAACCCCGACCCAAACGGTTAACCAATTTTATTCGCTGGTCGTCTGATCTCCAGACCATGCATCGCTGCTGCACCTCCGAAACCCGTGATTGTTCCACCTGTAAGGATGGTGCTGCTCATATGAGCTGGGTCATGGTTAATAAACGCGCTCATATCAAAACTCCGAAAGATCTGCAGAATTGGATTGAGGTCTACGAGATGTTTGCCAAGTTGTACCAATTTATCCCCTGGTAAGAGTCTATGGGAGGAAAAGATGCAGTCATTGTTGGCTATGATGCCATCTCTCCACTGGGAAGTGATCTGAAAGGGCAATGGCAGAATGCTCTTGAGGGGAGAAGCGGCATTGGCGAGTTGACTCGCTTCCCTTTACCTGACGATTTTCCTGTTCATATTGCCGGTCAGGTTCCGGATATTGACCAGGAAGATTATCCCTTCCTCTCTGCCCGTCATCAGGCTGCCTGGAGTTCCCCCATTTTCAAATACTCCATGCTCTCAGTTGTAAGGGCTCTGAAGCGCAGTGGGCTCGAGATATCTCCTGATATTGCATCCCGAACAGCAGTTACCTATAGCTCTGCCATTGGTGGTCTCGATGCGGTTTTAAACGCTGACAGACGCTTGCAGGCCGAGAATAAACTGCCCCTTCCCTATGCAAACCCCAACGCCTGCATCAATATGGTTGGCGGTAAGATATCTATTGAGACAGGTGCCAGGGGGCCGATCACCTCCACCATCACTGCCTGTGCAACCGGCCTTACTTCAATGGTCATCGGGGCTATGTTTCTGGCCCAGGACAGAGCTGATATTTGTATCTGCGGGGCCGTGGATTTTGCTCTGGTTGAACCGATTGTTGCCGGTTTCTACACCATGAACGGAGTGTATAACCCTAGAGAGGGCAGGGAAAACGATCCCCCGGCAGTGGCCAGCAGACCTTTTTCCGCAGATCGACGGGGCTTTGTTATCTCTGAAGGTGCGGGCGCGGTGATCATTGCCACCAGGGAATTTGCCGAGGCCCATGGCTTAACCTACACCACTGAGCTGGTCGGCTGGGGCATGACTTCTGATGCTCATCATTTCGTTGCCCCCTATTTTGAAACCATCAGGAAGTGTATGCTTGATGCACTTACAGATGCCTCACTTGTGCCGGAAGATATTGCAGCGGTTAACGCCCATGCGGCCTCAACCAGGGTTGGTGATAAGATTGAATATGACGCCCTGAGGGCAATTTTTGGTGATGATCTTCCTCCCGTCTGTGCCAATAAATCCCTTATTGGTCACGCCATGGGGGCCTCCAGTGTCATTGAAACCATCTTTGCATTGCAGGGTATGGTGGAGGATATTGTGCCACCTACCATCAATTACAAACCCGATCCTGAAATTGATATAGACTGTGTGACTGAGGGGAAGCGGCCCCTGGAACAGGAATTTATTCTGAAAAATTCTTTTGGCTTTGGTGGTTGTAATGTCTGTGCAGTTTTTAAAAGAGCGGGCTGAGAAATAGGTATGAGACCACCGAAAAACAGAAAGGTTTTTGTAGTCGGCTATGGCGCTGCTACGGCCCTGGGTAACACCTTTACTAAAACATGGCAGGGCGCTGTAAACGGACTGGCCGGGTTTCGCAGGTTAACCCGCTGTGAAACATCAAGTCGTTCGAATGTGGTGGGTGAAATTCCCGATTGGAATCCAGGCGAGCTGCCCTATGTTAACCGCAAGGAAGCATCTCTCTGGAATGCAGCCTATGTGTTTTTGACCATGGAGGTTTGTCGGCAGGCCCTTGAACATGCTGGACTGGAGATAAATGCAGAGACCGGGCCCAGAACCGGCTGTCTGATCGGTTCGGCTTTGAACGGTACTGACGCATATCGGGTTGCAATGGACAACTATGTCAATAGAGGACCACTTAAGGTCAGTCCCTATCTATTGCCCAATGTATGCGCCAATCTGCCGGCTGGTAAGGCTGGAATGCTTATGGGATTTACCGGCCCCGTTTTCTCCCCCCAGGGCGCGTGCGCCTCGGGAAATCATGCNNGGTGGCGTGGAAACCTGCCTTGTGCCGGAAATCATTCAAGGTTTTTCCAATATGATGGCTACAGTCAAAGTCGGCCCTAAAGATCGGGCTGCTGAAGACCCCAGCCAGGCCTCCCGGCCATTCAGTCTTGACCGTAAGGGTTTTGTCCTGTCTGAAGGTGCGGGTGTTCTGGTATTGGCAGCAGAAGGGGCTGTCCGCTCTCATGGCCTGATCCCAAAAGCAGAAATTGGAGGCATTGGCTGGAACTCAGATGCCCATCATTTTACCCGGCCAAATGAGACGACTATTATCCGGGCCATGCGTGATGCTATTGACGATGCAGAGATTTCACCCGGTGATATCGGCGCGGTGAATGCGCACGGTACTTCAACACCAAAAGGAGACAGTACAGAAGTTGACTGTCTGCGGGCTGTATTTGGCAACGAGGTGTCAAACATCCCTGTGTCGGCAAACAAATCCCAGGTTGGTCACTCTCTTGGTGCCTCTGCTGCCATAGAGGCTGCTCTTGCTATTGAGGCTATGGCTGAAGGCATCGTCCTGCCCACTGTCAACCATATTCCGGATCCTGACTTCAGTGATCTGGATGTGGTACCCAATACAGTCCGCAAGCATGCACATGAATTTATCCTTTCCAATTCATTTGGTTTTGGCGGAACCAATTGCTGTATTGTTTTTCGGGGGATGTAATGCGGCCTAAACCCTTTATTCCGGAATTCATCGACAAGCCCTGCTATGTCAGAGATGTCAACAGCGGCAAGATCTGGCACCGATGCGAACTGCGTACCCTCTATGTGGATACGGATCGCTCTCAGGTTGTTTATCATGCCAACTATCTGAAATATTTTGAGTTCGGTAGAGCATCATTGATGCGGGAAGCAGACTACCCCTATAAAAAAATAGAGGAAAGCGGTTATATCTACCCTATTATAAAAACAGAGCTCAACTACTACTCGCCCCTCTTCTATGACGATCTGATGTATATCCATACCCGGCCTGCAGAGATAGAGATGGTCAAACTGCAGTTTGATTATCTTATCACCAGGGCAGACAACGGTGAAATATCATGCACAGGCTTTACACGACATTGCGCAGTGAACAGTAAAGGCATCCCTGTTGAGATCGATGAAAAAACCATCAATCTCTGGAATGAGTTTCCCGTCTCATGAGCGACGGACGTATTCCGGTTTCTCTTGCCATCCAACCCTGGTATCAGGATCACTGTTTTGGCGGTAAGGCTGTTTTCCCTGCTGTGGAGACCATGCTTCTGCTCGCTTCTCAGGCCGCAGGACTCTATCCTGATATCGATATCAGGGGCATGGAAGATGTTCGGTTTGCCAAATTTCTGGAGATTCCTGCTAGAACCACAACAGTGCCTGTCCTGATTGAATGTGCAGTTAATGCCGATGGCCGGGTGCGGGCGAGACTGCTAAGTCGCGTACGATTCAAGACAGTGAGTAGAATTATAGAGCATGGGGAGATACTTTTTTCTTTAGTCGGCATAGACAGCCAACCAGTACCATACATTGATCCTGCACCGCTGAGTGGTCCTGTGACGGAAGTTAATGTGGAACAACTGTACCGCGAGCTGGTTCCTTTTGGTCCGAACTATCAAACCCTGCAGGAAACGCTTTACCTCTCGGAACATGGGGCATGGGGAAAATTGAAAGCCCCGCAACTCCCTCCTTTGGATTCGGTTCAGGAAATTATTGGTTCTCCATTCCCGCTGGATGGTGCGTTTCATGCAGCCTGTGTTCTTGGTCAGCAGATGGTTGATTTTGTACCTTTTCCGGTGGGCTTTGACAGACGAACCATATTTTGTCCAACGCAGCCGGGTTCCTGCTATATTACCCGAGTGATAGCAGTTTCAAAGACAAATGATGAACTGACCTTCGATCTTGGTATCTTTGACAATGGTGGGCAGGTTTATGAAATGGTAACCGGTGTCCGTATGAGGGATGTGAGTAAAGGGATTGGGAAATAACAGGAATTACAGCTTATCGGTTGCCCAGGGGAGTAATTTTTCCATGGTGACCCTTGTCAGCCAGCGGAGGAAGATCAGAGAATAGACTGCGCCGGAAAGGTACATACCGAGTAAAAAAACCAGATGAGACAGGCCGTAGGTCAGGGGCCCGCCAACAGCGGCAATCCAGGGGTTGTGCAGCTTGACCGAGAGGACGCCAAGGGCTGCAACTGCAGGCCAGCCGATGACATAACTCAGGCCAATGGCAAAGACACCGGCAAGAACTAATGGAGTAGGTTTCTCCTTAAATGCAGACAGGTCGGCCTGCTCTGCAATGGCGGAGCGGACATAATCGGTCGCACCGATTTTTACTATTCTCTGTCTTATCATCCGAGTCATATTGCTTTACAGGAAGGACTAATACGGGGCAAACCCCGCAATCTAAGGCTGTTAAATCAATACATTCAGCACTTTGATTTTGCTTACACATGATATGGTACACCACAATAACCACCGCAATCAACTGTTAACAATATCTGCCGCATGAAACATTCTCAAGTTATCCAGCATGATATCTGGTCATTTTTTGATAAGATCTATTGCATTTCCCTTGATGAGCGGAGTGACAGAAGAGAGCAGACCAGGAAACAGTTTGCAGATGTAGGCCTCTCGCAGCGGGTTGAGTTCGTTATTGTTGCAAAACATCCTGAAAATCAGGAAAAGGGCATTTTTCAGTCCCATATGAATTGCCTGGTCAGGGGTCTTAGAGCAAAAGCCCGACACATCCTGATCTTTGAGGATGATGTTTTTTTTCAAAATTTTGATGCCGGCGTATTGCAGGAGGTCTGTACTTATCTGGATTCCAACACTGACTGGAATGCACTGTTTCTTGGTTGTATTACCAACGGCAGTCGCAAGACCGGGATAAAGAATCTGGTCGAAATTACATATCGCTGTCTCGCTCATGCCTATGTGCTCAATCAACCTTTTGCCAGACGTATTGTTCAGAAAACCTGGACCGGTATCCCTTTTGATGAGTTGTTGCGACACCATAACGCGAATTTTTTTGCACTTTATCCCATGTGTGCTTTTCAAGGGACTGGTGGGTTCAGATAACAATACTGTTGCCATTGACAGGGTGCGGAGATTATTGGGGGGATTGCCGTTTATCCAGAAGACAAACGAATTGTATCAGAATCATAAAATGGTTCTTCTTCCCGGGTCATTGGCCATCCTGTTTGTATTTGCTGGTCTGATCCTCTGGCTGTGGTAAAGGAAAATGATTAACTATCGACTTCTTATTGTTGTTTTATCGATGGTTTTTGCTTCCACCATCCTTGGCCTGCTGCGTCTTGATATAGACACTGATGTGGTTCGCTCCCTGCCGTCCGGGGAAAGAGTTATCGCTGATGGTCTTGTTATTTTTGAACATCATCCTGTCCATGACCAGATCGCGGTAGATATCACGCTTGATGAAGAAGACCCGGAGACTCTTGTTGAGATTGGCGCTTTCCTGGAAAAGAAGATGGAGGACAGTGGACTGTTTGCACAGGTAGGCATTGATGCAGTTGGAGAGTTAATTCCGGAGCTGGCCTTTCATGCGGCACGACATCTGCCGCTGCTGTTTTCTCAGGAGGAATTGGAGCAGAACGTTTTACCCCTTCTCGAAACAGACCGTATCGACAGCCGTATGGAGGAAATATTTCAGGATCTGAGTAGTATGGAGGGGATTGGGCAGGCAGGGTTCATTGGCCTGGATCCCCTTGGTTTGAAAGATCTGGTTCTGGCGAAAATGGCCTCTCTGGCACCCACCCTGAAGTCCAGGTTTTATCAGGGAAATCTGCTCTCAGCCGACAGCCTTCATCTGTTAGTTACAGCCAGACCACTTGAGGCTGGTACCAATACAGCCTCCGCCCATAAAATTTCCAAACTGCTTGCAGAGAGTTCCAGGGAACTCACTGATAAATATACTTCTTTGGGGCAGCAGGTGACTCTTACCCCTGTAGGCGCTTACCGGGCCGCCCTCGATAATGAGCGTATCATTCGACATGATGTGCAGCTTGCTCTTGTACTTGCTACTGCAGGTATAGGACTGCTCCTGCTTTTTTCCTTTCCCAGGCCTCTGATCGGCTTGTTGTCTCTGGTGCCTGCCTTTGCCGGTATGGGTGTTGCCCTTTTGGTCTATTCCCTGTTTCACTCATCCATCTCGATCATGGTGTTGGGTTTTGGCGGAGCCATAATATCTATCACTGTGGATCATGGCATTGCCTACCTGCTTTTTCTTGATCGCAGTCATGAGACCAGGGGTAAGGATGCATCATATGAGGTGCGTGCCATCGGCATTATGGCCGTAATAACCTCAATCGGTGCTTTCCTGATGCTTAGTTTCAGCGGCTTTCCGATTTTTACTGAACTTGGTCAATTTACCGCTCTAGGCATCCTCTTTTCTTTTCTGTTTGTGCACTCTGTTTTCCCAAGAATTTTTCCGATCATGGTACCGTCCAGTGACCGTGCTTTGCCTCTCCGTAGTCTGGTCAATGGTCTGTATAGCACCGGCAGGCAAGGTGCCATCGCAGCGACTGTACTGTTCTTTGGCTTATTTTTTTTCGCCAAACCACAGTTTTTTGTAAGTTTGAGCAGCATGAACACGGTGAGTGAGGAAACTCTTGCAGCTGATGCGTTGTTTGCCGAAGTATGGGGGAATGTCGGTGAACGGATTTTTCTGATGAACTCCGCCGGCACAGGAGATGAGATTCAGCAAGGTAACGACCTGATTCTTACTAAAATTGAACAGGATATCCAAAAAGATGTGCTGGCAGGTGCTTTTGTACCGTCGATGATTTTTCCCGGTAGAGAAAGGGGGCAGAAAAACCTGCTCGCCTGGCATGAGTTCTGGGATGAAAAGAGGAGGGAAAAAGTTAAAGGACTGCTGCGTGCGGCAGGCTCAGATTACGGCTTCACGCCTGATGCTTTTAACGATTTTTTCTCTCTACTCGATCCATCCTATACGATAGATCCCCAGTCTATTCCACCCATATACTATAGCCTGCTGGGAATTTCAGAAAATGAAAAAGAGTCCGGTTTGATTCAGTTTATCACTGCGCAGCCGGGGAGAAATTATGATGGGGAGATTTTTTTAAATCGTTATGGAAAGGATAACAGAATATTTGATGCCGGGTTTTTCACAGAACGGCTGGCTGATATTCTGTTTTCGACCTTCACCACCATGCTGCTGATCATTGCCGTCAGTGTGGCCCTGCTGCTGTTTTTTTTCTATTTAAATCTGTCGCTGACCCTATTGACGTTATTACCACCATTATTTGCCTATATCTGTACTCTGGGAACGCTGAGACTGATTGGTCACCCTCTTGATATTCCCGCGCTCATGCTGTCTATCGTAGTCCTTGGCATGGGTGTTGACTACTCCATTTTCTGTGTACGGGCTCACCAGAGGTACCGTGATATCACACATCCTTCCTATGCACTGGTACGTGTAGCTGTCTTTATGGCCGGTGCTTCTACCCTGGTTGGCTTTGGTGTCCTCTGTATTGCCGAGCATTCTTTACTGAAAAGTATAGGCATCACCTCCGTTCTTGGTATTGGTTACTCTTTACTCGGAACTTTCCTGTTGCTGCCGCCTTTGCTGGAGTACTATTTTGCCAGGGAAAATAAAAAATTCAGTTTGGGGCGAAATAATATAAACCACCGCATTCGTCACCGGTACAGGACGCTGGAAGCGTATCCAAAGATGTTTGCTCGTTTCAAGTTGCAGTTTGACCCGATATTCAGTGATTTACCACGAATGCTGAACCGCAGAGAGAGTGTCCAAACCATCGTAGATATTGGCTGTGGGTATGGTATTCCTGCTTGCTGGTGTTTAGAACAGTATGAGGAAGCGGAAATCTATGCTATTGATCCCGATCCAGAGAGGGTCAGGGTGGCCTCCATAGCCATGGGCGCCAGAGGGACAGTGACGACTGGGTGGGCGCCTGAATTCCCACTTGTTCCAGGTAAGACCGATATTGTCCTGCTTCTTGATATGCTCCATTATTTTGATGATGAGACTGCAGCTGCTTTATTTAGAGAGAGTTTTCGGGCTCTCGGTGACAAAGGCCTTTTGGCCACAAGGTTTGTGATCCGTCCTCCTGACCCCCCTTCATGGTCATGGCGGCTGGAGGATAGTCGGATAAGATCATCAGGTCGGTTTCCCCGGTATCGTTCAACCGAAAGGATGGTAGAACTCATGGAAAAAGCTGGCTTTGTGATTACCACAAATGAGGTCTCGGCTGCCAATCCGGAGTTGGTCTGGATGGTTGGTCGGACAGATAAAGAGGCGGCTGGTGTTCGATAACCTTGCTAAGATATCTTTTTCTCTGGCTGAGAA